>Ga0208231_1000110_pt1 | contig 25111 bp, 23 predicted proteins | sample LakMenEpi15Jun12_FD_150702 | JGI IMG/M metagenome (GOLD analysis project Ga0208231, IMG submission 150702) | Freshwater microbial communities from Lake Mendota, WI - 15JUN2012 deep hole epilimnion (SPAdes) | ecosystem: Environmental > Aquatic > Freshwater > Lentic | place: Lake Mendota, Madison...
TGGAGTGAAGTTGGCAGTTGTTTCACCAGGATGGAGAGTTGATCATCCATTAATTAAGATGGCATTAAGGGCTGGGATTGAATTAATTAGTGAAATTGATCTTGCCTGGAGAGTCAAAGAGCAGATCGCTCCAAATCAGCGCTGGATAGCTCTGACTGGCACAAATGGAAAGACAACCGCTATTCAGATGCTTGAATCAATGCTTATTCAATCTGGAATCAAAGCAAAAGCATGTGGAAATCTTGGGTACACCGCAATTGAGGCGGTAGTTGAATCTGGCGCAGATATTTTGGCCCTTGAACTCTCATCATTTCAATTGGAGTGGAGCAAGCTGGCTCACTTTGAGTCAGTGGCAATTTTGAATGTCGCTCAGGACCATATCGATTGGCATGGAAGCTTTGAAAATTACCTTGCTGCTAAGTTAAAAATCGCAGATCTAGCTGATTTAGTTATTCTCAATAGAGATGATCAATACCTAGCCGAGAGCGGAAAGAAGCTCTCACAGGAGGTTATCTGGATATCGCTCCAAGTTCCAGGTAAAAATGAGATTGGTCTTGTTGAAAATATCATTGTTGACCGAGCTTTTATCGATCGGGACGCTGAGGCTCTATTTGAACTCGGTGATGTCACTCCATCTGTGGGCCATAATGTTTCTAATGCGATGGCTGCTGCAGCCCTTGCCAGAAGTATCGGAGCAAGTACCAGCGCGATAGCTCAAGGATTAAGAAGCTTTAAGTTAGATCACCATCGACTTGAAGTTGTTCTAACTAGTGGCGGGATAACTTTTATAGATGATTCAAAAGCTACAAATCCTCATGCCGCAATTGCTGCCATTCAATCTCAACTAGAGTCAATCTGGATAGCTGGAGGCCTTGCAAAAGGAGCGGCCATGGATGAGTTAGCTAGGAGATCTAAAGGTCGAATCAAAGCTGCGATATTAATTGGAAGTGATGCCACAACTATTCAAAGTGCGCTACTAAAAGAGAGCCCTAATCTTGCTATCTATATGACAGATTCGAATTTAACGGGAATAGATGTGATGGCTCAGGTGATGGGAATTGTAAAAAATATTGCAGTAAGCGGAGATGTTGTGCTGCTAGCCCCAGCTTGCGCATCAATGGATCAATTCAAGAACTATGCCGATCGCGGCGATATCTTTACCCAAGCGGCAAAGGAGGCATTTGGTGAGTAAATCAAAGCCATTATTTGCCACCCCCGCATCTGCTTATTATTTGATTCTAGGATCTGTAGTGGCCCTATCTTCGCTAGGGCTAGTGATGGTTCTTAGCGCATCATCGGTGAAGTCTTTAAGAGAGTCAGGTAACTCATTTAGTTTTGTTGCCCGACAAGCTCTATTTCTAATTCTGGCAGCAGGACTTGCCTGGGTAGCTATGAAGCTTAGATATGAGCTCTGGAAGCCGATAGCTCAAGTCTCACTAGTTTTTTCCTGCGCACTTCTAATCCTTCCTCAGATTGGTGGAATTGGTAAAACTGTTGGTGGAAATACCAACTGGATTGAAATTGGAAGTTTTACCCTCCAGCCTAGTGAGTTTGCAAAACTCGGTTTAATTCTTTGGTGCGCTCTAAGGCTACGCATTCATGATCAGAGGGCTAGCGAGTCATTGCCAAGCAATCCTGCTCGATTAATTGTTCCTGGTTTTGCCTTGATTATGACTTTAATCATGATTGGCAATGATCTTGGTACGGCGGCAGTGGTATCTGGAATCATCGCGGGAATTCTCTTCATTTCAGGATTACCGCTAAGAGTATTTGGAACTTTAAGCCTTGTAGGCAGCGCAATATTTGCTGCCTTTATTCTGCCAAATGCCAATCGCATGAATCGCTTCTCTGCATTCTTTGATCCATTTGCTGAAGAGAATTATCAAGGCGTTGGTTGGCAGCAAGCTCATAGCATCATGGGACTTGCTTCAGGTGGGGCGCTTGGAACTGGCCTTGGAAGTAGTAAGCAGAAGTGGGGCAGCCTTCCTGAAGTTCATACTGACTTTATATTTGCAGTAATTGGCGAGGAGTTTGGGTTACTAGGAACCCTTGCAACTCTTGGTCTATTTGGAATCTTGATACTTGGAATATTTAAAGTTGCGCTAAATGCACAGAATTCATTTGATCGCTATGTCTGCGCTGGTATTGGATGTTGGATTGCAGTGCAAGTACTTCTTAACATCGGAACAGTAATTAGCGTAATTCCAGTAGTTGGAGTGACTCTGCCGCTAATTTCCTATGGTGGCTCCTCTCTTATCGCCACCTTCATCGCCCTTGGCTTTGTGCTCGGGGTTTTGCGCCGAGACCCTCAGATCGCTTCAGAGATTCGCCAGCGTAAGGCGGCAAGAACTGCGAGAGGATAAAGCCCATGGCGCTTCGGGTGATCTTTGCAGGTGGGGGAAGTGCAGGACATATTGAGCCAGCGCTAGCAGTTGCTGAAGCCCTCCAAGATAGAGACCCGAAAATTTCTTGTGAGTTTCTTGGAGTTTTAGGTGGATTGGAATCTCTACTGATTCCCAAGAGAGGTTATCGAATCCATTACATTCCAAAGGCTTCATTTCCTAGAAAACTCTCGCATAAGATGATTCTCTTTCCATTTCTCTTACTTCAAGCAATACTCAAGTCAAGAGCAATTATTAAGAGAGCTGATTTAGTAATTGGTTTTGGGGGATATGTTTCAACTCCGGCATACCTGGCAGCTTGGAGCCAAAAAGTTCCGATAATGATTCATGAAGCTAATGCAAAACCAGGCCTTGCTAATAGATTAGGTAGGCGCTTTGCAAAAGTTATCGCAGTTAATTTTAAAGGGGTAGCAGAGCAATGGCCAGGTTCAGTCTTAACTGGCATGCCAATTCGCCAATCGTTAAATAATCTTGCAGTGCTAGCCGATAAGTCAGGCTTTAGAGAGTTAAATTGCAAGAGCTGGGGATTTGATCCCAATCGCCCAGTTGTTGCAGTATTTGGCGGCTCACTTGGCTCTACCCATATAAACTCAGTTATCCAGGAGTTTCTCGCCAAATATCAAGACCGATATAAAGAAGTTCAGATAATCCATGCGTTAGGAATTAATAATGAACTACCAAGAGCAACTAGTAGCTACCTACCCCAGCCCTACTTTCACGATATGGCATCTATCTATGCAAGCGCAGATCTACTAATCACTCGCTCCGGAGCTGTTACCTGCTCAGAGCTAGCATCTCTTGGAAAGTATTCGATACTTATTCCGCTACCTCATGGCAATGGTGAGCAATTTGATAATGCAGCTGCCTTGGTAGCACAAGGCTCTGCCATGATGGTTGCAAATGATGATTTCTCATCAAAGTGGTTAGATCAAAATTTATCTAAGGCTCTTATTAACGCGGCCAACTATCAGCCTAAATCTATTGGTTCTAACTCAAAATCTGCGATGAAAATTGCTGAATTGGCTCAAGCTTTACTCAAAGAGAGGGCAGAGTAAATGAGCGCTCAGATAATTCGTGATTGGAGTAGGGCACGGGTCCACTTTGTTGGTATCGGTGGCTCTGGAATGAGTGGGATTGCAAGGATTATGGCTTCACGAGGCGCTCAAGTTTCAGGCTCTGATTTAAATGACTCATCAACTCTTAACGGACTTAGAAGTCTTGGAGCAAAGATTTATATTGGCCATAGCCTAGATAATCTTGGTAGCCCAGATTTAGTGATTAAATCAAGTGCTATTCCTGCAAATAATTCAGAGCTTGAAGAGGCGCATAGAAAAGGAATTACAGTACTGGAGCGGGCAGCAGCGCTTGCTGAGTTAATGATCGGCACCCGCTCTGTAGCTGTTGCTGGAACCCATGGAAAGACGACAACTACCTCAATGTTAACTGTGGCGCTTCAACATGTAGGCCTTGATCCATCCTTTGCAATTGGCGCCACTGTTAGTAACTCTGGAACTAATGCTCATCAAGGCTCTGGAAATACTTTTATAGTTGAAGCCGATGAGTCGGATGGCTCTTTTACTGCCTATAAACCACTTGGCGCAATAATTACCAATATTGAATTAGATCATGTAGATAACTTTGCAACCCTTGCACAGATAGATCAGATATTTGATGATTTTGCCGCCACCATTAGAGCAGAGGGCTTCTTGGTGATCTGTAGCGATGATCCTGGAGCGCTTCGCTTAATGGCGAGAATAAAAGAGAAGAACCTTCCAATTTCGATTACTACCTATGGAATAGATAGTCAGGCAGATCTTCGCCTTGATCGAATTCACCTCCAGCCAAAGAGCGCTGAGGCCAGAGTCAGTTATAAGGGTCGAGTATTAGCAGTGATGGAACTTGCCATTACTGGCCGTCACAATCTTTTAAATGCCGCAGCCGCTCTTCTAGCAGGACTTGAACTTGGAGCAAATGCCAACGATCTAATCAAGGGCTTATCGCTATTTAGCGGAGCTAGAAGACGCTTTGAAATTAAAGGAATCTCGAAGGGGATAACAGTTATTGATGATTATGGCCATCATCCAACTGAGGTGAAAGCAACCCTTGAGAGCGCAGAAATCTATGCTCAAGGCGGTCGAGTTATCACAGTTTTTCAGCCTCATAGATACTCAAGAACTCAAGTATTTGCTAGTGAATTTGCTAAAGCCCTCTCAGCATCTGATTACACCTATTTACTTGAGATCTATCCAGCAAGTGAGCAAGAGATTGCAGGTGTTAGTTCACTTCTTATCTCTAAGGAGATGGATAGCGCAATTCATAGCTATCAACCATCTATGCCAGAGGTTATTGAATCAGTTGCAAAGATGGCAAAGAGTGGAGATGTAATTCTCACACTTGGAGCCGGAGATGTTAGCTCACTGGGTAAATTGATTTTAGAGGCAATCGAATCCTAATTGCATGAGATTACATCCAAGGCTAATCCTTCTAATATCAATTATTATTACCGCAGCGCTTGCTTATCTCTTAGGCTTTAGCCAGGTCTTTGTTGTCAAAGAGATAAAGATAGATATTAAAGATAAGAAGATTGCTAGAGAGGTAGAGGCGAAATTAGCTCAAGCACCTTCTGTAGTTAAACTTGGCGATCAGATTGCAAGAGTTGATCGTCGTGAAATTGCCAATCGACTCCGCCAATTTGCCTGGGTTGAAAATATTGAATTAGATCGCAATCTAATTAATGGCAAGCTACTTATAAAAATTCTCTCTAGAACTCCGATAGCCCGCCTCACCTCAACCTCAAGTCCACAGGGCGCAAGTATTGGGTTTATGGGCGATGATCTTGATTACTTCTATCTTCCAAGACAGGCGATTGATCAGGCGATCAGCTCTGGAGATAAGAGTTGGCAGCAGATACCTGAGCTAACTCTGCCTGCCGGGTCAGCAGATGAGGCTAATAAAGAATTAAAGGCTGGGGCTAGAGAGTTATTAGAGCTATTTAGCCAAGATCTTGCGGCGAGAGGATTTGAAATAAAACGAGTTAGCGCCAGAGATAACGCGAGCTTCATCACCTCTGCCAACTATTTTGGGCGCAGGATTGAAATCTCCTGGGGCAGCATCAATGATCTTGGGGTAAAAGTTGAAGTATTAGAGCGTTTATTGGCGCAAGATGAGAATAAAAAAGTTCGAAGAATCAATCTAATTGATCCATTAAAACCAACAGTTCGATAGAAAAGTATTTCCTTAACTAATCGTGTCGGTCTTTGCCAGAGGAGCGCTACGCAACTACTTTTGCGCGCATAGTAAACAGAAACTCTAAGTCTAAAGTTGAGAATTAGGGTTTGGAGAGAGGCGAAAAAAGTGGCAACACCACAGAATTATTTAGCAGTCATCAAAGTAGTTGGTATTGGTGGCGGCGGAGTTAATGCAGTTAATCGCATGATCGATGCGGGGTTAAAAGGCGTTGAGTTCATTGCAATTAACACTGATGCGCAAGCTCTTCTGATGAGTGATGCTGATGTGAAATTAGATATTGGTCGTAAATTAACTCGTGGTCTTGGCGCAGGAGCTGCGCCAGAGATTGGTAAGCAAGCAGCAATTGATCACACTGAAGAAATTGAAGAGGTTCTTCGCGGTTCAGATATGGTTTTTGTTACTGCAGGAGAGGGCGGCGGAACTGGAACTGGTGGCGCGCCAATTATTGCAAAGATTGCTAAAGATGCAGGAGCTCTAACAGTTGGCGTAGTTACTCGGCCATTTAGTTTTGAAGGTAAGCGCCGCGCGATGCAGGCAGATGAAGGAATTGAAAACTTAAGAAAAGAAGTTGACACACTCATTGTTATTCCAAATGATCGCCTACTTTCAATCTCTGATCGCTCTATCTCAGCGCCTGAGGCTTTTAAGACAGCAGATCAAGTACTACTCTCTGGAGTCCAAGGAATTACAGATTTAATTACAACGCCAGGTTTAATTAATCTCGACTTTGCTGATGTAAAGAGCGTTATGGATGGCGCAGGCTCTGCTCTTATGGGAATTGGATCTGCAAGAGGTGAGGCAAGAGCGACTAGAGCAGCCGAGCTTGCAATTTCGTCACCGCTTCTTGAGGCATCAATTGATGGAGCCCATGGCGTACTTCTCTCAATCGCTGGTGGATCAGATCTAGGTTTATTTGAAATTAGTGAGGCGGCAGAGTTAGTTGCTAAATGCGCTCACCCTGATGCCAATATCATCTTTGGAACTGTCATCGATGACGCTCTAGGCGATGAGGTAAGAGTTACCGTTATTGCTGCTGGCTTTGATGGGGGAGCGCCAAAGAGGCTCGCTGTTCCAGTTATCTCAACGGCTGCCTTAAATGGTCAAGCAGATCCAATTGCTGCAAATGATCCAATAGCGGTGGCGTTAGATCTTGGTATCGATAACTCTGATCGTCCTAAAAAACGAATTACTTTTGAAGACCTGGTAGCTGAAGACGAAATCGATATACCTGATTTCATGCGGTAGAAGCCTTTATGGCTCGACTGCTTTTTACCGCTAAGGATTTTGGCTCACTTGCTGATCCTTTATATCCACCTAGCACTAAAAAATTAGAGGATCTAATTGGAATGCCCGTGCAATATATGCAACAGAGCCACAGTAATAATGTTTCAGTTGTTTCCAAGATAGGTCTGCATCAAGCAGATACCGATTCACTGATAAGCCCCAGCAAGGAGTTTGCTCTGGCGGTAAGGGTTGCAGATTGCATGCCCTTACTTTTGTATTCAAAAAATGTAGTAGCAGCGGTACATGTCGGTCGTAAGGGTTTACTCAATGAAGTTGCCCTAAAGACTGTTGAGAAAATGAAAACCCTAAGCAGTGAACAGATTACTGGGGTGGTTGGTCCACATATTTGTGGTGATTGCTATGAAGTAGGTGAGCAGATGGCTACACAAATACACCAAACCCATCCGGCAACTGGTGGCAAGAAGAATTACCTTAATCTTTTTGCAGGCCTTAAGGAGCAGCTGGTTGGCATTCCTGTTGAGAATATGAATATTTGTACTATGGAAAATCAAAGGTATTTTTCATACCGGGCTAGAAAAGATGATGCTCGTCAGGTTGGGGTTATCGCCCTATGAATCGCAAAGTAGAAATTAGAAATAATCTAGAGAGCGTAAAAGAGAGAATTGCAGTTGCGGCCCAAAAGGCGCAGAGAGATTTAGCTGATATCACTCTGGTAGTTGTTACTAAAACTTTTGAGGTCGGCGATCTTGAAATTTTATACGAGCTAGGAGAGCGCGAATTTGGCGAGAACCGAGATCAAGAGGCTAGTAAAAAAGCAGAGCAGCTTCCTGATGATATAAATTGGCATTTTCAGGGGCAAATTCAGAGCAATAAATTAAAATCTATTTGCAAGTGGGCAGATTTTATACATTCGGTTGATCAATTCAAATACGCCCAAATTATTTCTGACCAATGTCAGACAAAGCCAAAGTCTATTTTTTTGCAGGTATCACTAGATACCCCTGTTGAATCTAGAGGAGGAGTAGACCCAATTAAATTGGAGAATTTAGCCTCAGATATATCTGAGCTACCAGGGGTCTTTATTGCAGGGCTTATGGCTGTTGCGCCGGTAGATAATGAAGGAGATCAAGCCTTTAAGAGAGTTCAGATGATTCACAGTAATTTTAAACACAGATTTGCCCAGGCCAAGTTTCTCTCTGCTGGCATGAGCGGTGACTTTGAAACAGCAGTTTTATACGGTGCGACACATCTTCGAATAGGTAGTTCAATCCTGGGAAATAGGTAGTTGAACTAATAACATTTGGGTATGGCTAGTGCTTTCAAAAAAGTCGCAGGTTACCTCGGACTTATGGATGAGGAAGAGTTGGATCATGGAACAAATCAACCTGCACAACGTTCACCAAGACTTGTAAGGTCAGAAAATAAGAACTCCACTCATTCAAATGTTGAATTATTACCTCATGCTGATTCCAATAAAATTATGGATCACATTATTTCTTTGACACCAAGAACTTACAGTGAGGCAAGATTAATCGGCGAACATTATCGTCAAGGTAAACCGGTAATTATGAATCTAAGCGACATGGAAGAGACAGAGCGCAAGCGTTTAGTGGACTTTGCATCTGGTTTAGTTTTTGGCCACCATGGCAGTATTGAACGAGTAACGCCAAAAGTTTTTCTGCTTACACCGCCAAATGTTTCAGTAAGTGTTGAGGATAAGAACTCAGCTGCACAAGCTAGTTTTTTTAATCAAAGCTAATTCACCTTCAGTGTTGTTATGGGATTGATACTTAACTTAATCTATTGGTTTTTAAACATTTTTTTGTTTGCATTAATTGCGCGTTTGATTTTAGATTATGTTCGAATGTTTAAACCTGATTGGAGACCAAAAGGCGCAGTTTTAGCTGCTGCCGAATTAGTCTATTCATTAACTGACAAACCATTAGCATTCACAAGACAATTTGTTCCACCCTTACAACTGGGAGGAATTGCCCTGGATCTATCTTTTATAGTTGTCTTTTTTGTAGTGCAATTATTAATTAGGCTAGTGGTAATTCTTTAAATACTTTTTTCTAGTTTTAATCCAAGCCCTAGCTCGTTTGTTACGGGCTTTTCATCTGCGACTTGATTCATTTTAGTAGCTAGAACTTCAGCGCTAATCTCATTTTGAGCAGAATTAATCGCATCGGCTAACTCTTTTGGAGCACTCCAAGTAACAATAATTCGATCACTAACGTCAAGACCAATGTTTTTTCGTTCTTCTTGTATTGCCCTAATAGCTTCTCGGATTAAACCAAGTCTTACTAGCTCTGGCGTTAGCTCAAGATCTAATGCCAAACTTTCACCGTTATGAGATGAAACCGACCAGCCACTTCTTGGCGTTTCAGTAATGACTAAGTCATCAATATCGATTGTGAAAATCTTAGGGGACCCTGAAACATCAACAGTTAAGTCATAGTTATTACTCACTCTTAACTGTTTGACCATAGCAACAGCATCTGTTGAAGATATTTGCTTGGCAATTGCTTGCACATCCGCGCCATACTTTGTTCCTAAAGTCCTAAAATTTGCTTTAACGGAAATATCAACTAAATCTTTTCCAGCAACATGGATCCCATCTAGCTGAAGAATGTTAAGTTCTTCAGAAATATGATTTCTAATTTCATCTGAGATTAACTCCCATCCTGGTGCTGAAACCAAGGCTCGCGAGAGGGGCTGTCTAATCTTTACCCCCGATTCAGCGCGGGCCGCTCTACCAAGCTCGACAAGCCGGCGGGAGAGGGAAACTGATGCAGAAAGTCCATCATCGATTAATTTAGCTGATGACTTAGGAAAATTTGAGAGGTGAACTGACTCAGGTTGATCACTTTCAGCAACTCGAATCAAGGTTTGCCAGACATGCTCAGAGATGAAGGGGACCATTGGCGCCAATAGAAGAGTTAGATTCTTCAAGCAAAAATATAGTGTGTTTAACGCGCTCTCATCGCCATCCCAAAATCTACGTCGAGATCTACGTACATACCAGTTTGATAAATCATCAATAAATGAAGCAATCAACGAGCCTGCAGTTTGGGAATCAAAATTTTCTAAAGCAAAGTCAACATCTCTAGTTAATTTGTTTAGCTCAGAAATAATCCACCTATCCATCAATGTCAGATCACTAGAAAGCTCTGAAACAACAAAATTTGAGGCATTTGCATAAAGTGTGAAGAAAGAAATTGTGTTCCAGTAGGTCAAAAGTGTTTTTCTGACAACATCTGTTATTGCATCATGGCCAACTCGCCTTGCACTCCATGGTGAACCTGCTGCCAGCATGTACCAACGAACTGCATCTGCGCCATGCTGATCCATTAAAGGTATTGGCTCTAAAACATTTCCAAGATGCTTACTCATTTTTCTGCCATCTTTATCCAAAATATGTCCAAGGCATAGAACTGTTTTATACGATGACTTATCAAATACCAAAGTTCCAATGGTCATCAAGGTATAAAACCAACCTCTAGTCTGATCGATGGCCTCGCAAATAAAGTCGGCAGGATATGCCGAATTGAATTGATCGACAGAGCCTTCTTTGTGTGGGTATCCCCATTGAGCAAATGGCATTGCACCGGAGTCATACCAACAATCAATTACCTCAGAAACTCTACTCATGATCGCTGAACATTCAGTGCACTTAAACTTAACATCATCGACAAATGGCCGATGAGGATCGAGTTTACTTAGTTCTGTTCCAGATAACTCGCCCAATTCAGAGAGAGAGCCAACACAAATCTCATGATTATTTTCGCATCTCCAAATTGGCAGGGGAGTGCCCCAATATCTATTTCGAGAGACCGCCCAATCAATATTGTTGTTTAACCAATCACCGAATCGACCAGTCTTTATTGTTTCTGGATGCCAATCAGTTTTTGAGTTCTCTCTAAGCAGCTCTTGCTTAATTGCCGTCGTTTTAACATACCAAGAAGGTTGGGCGTAATACATGAGCGCAGTGTGACAACGCCAGCAGTGCGGGTAAGAGTGCTCAAATTGCGAATTTTTAAACATCAGCCCACGAGATTTAAGATCCCTAATCAAATCTTTATCTGCATCTTTGAAAAATTTACCACCAACTAGCCCAATTTGATTCTGAAAGTGGCCATCTGGGTTTATGGGATTTACAACCACCAGGCCGTACCGGCGACATACCTCTAAGTCATCTGCACCAAATGCAGGTGCTTGATGAACTAGTCCAGTGCCGTCTTCGGTTGTTACATAATCGGCAAGAACTACAAAGTGAGCATTTTCAATTTCAATAAGTTCAAATGGTCGTTGGTACTTTGTATGCTCTAGCTCTGTTCCATTAAAGGTGGCAATAACTTTTCGGTCTTCGCCTAGAACCGAGGCTAGATCAGAAGCCACCACTAATCGCTCAGTTTTGTCCTCGTTTGTTATCTCAATAACCTGATATTCAACTTTTGGATTAACAGCAACGGCTGTATTAGAAACTAAGGTCCAGGGCGTTGTAGTCCATATTAATAAGCTAGCGTTTAATTCTGCTAACTTTCCAGAAAGCGCAGGTAGGCGAACATAAACTGAAGGGTCTTTAATAGTTTCATACCCTTGTGCTAATTCGTGATCGGATAAGCCAGTACCGCACCTTGGGCAATATGGCGCCACGCGGTGATCCTGAACTAACAAACCTTTTTTCCAGATTTGTTGCAACGACCACCAAACGCTCTCAATATATTCTGGCGACATAGTCCAATAAGCATCTTCAAAGTCAACCCAAAAACCCATGCGCCTTGTCATTTCAGTGAACTCGCCGACATGTCGCTGAACCGACTCTTTACATTTTTGATTAAAAGCCGCTACGCCATATTTTTCAATATCTGATTTACCAGAGAACCCCAATTCTTTTTCCACTGCAATTTCAACTGGTAAACCGTGGCAATCCCAACCAGCCTTTCGAATTACCTGTTTGCCTTTCATTGTTTGAAAGCGTGGAAATAAATCCTTAAAAACTCTTGCTTCAATGTGATGAGTACCAGGCTTGCCATTTGCAGTTGGTGGACCTTCGTAAAAACTCCAGCGTTTTGCACCGTTGCGATTCTCAACAGATTTTTCAAAAATTTGATTTTTTGACCAGAAATCTAAAATGCCCTTTTCCATTGAAGGGAGATCTATTTGCGCAGGCAGACTATTAATTTCGCGCTTTGGGCTCATACTCACCCTGCATTCTAACGCGGAGAATATGGTTTTTCAGAACTCCTTTTTATAAGCGGGGGTGGCGGTTGGTAATTAGTTCAACCAAGCCATAATCTTTGCCCCTCCGGGGGGTATTGTGGCTATTCGTAAGTTATTTAAGAAAAGTGCATCAAAGAGCACAAAGTCAGCAACGAAGAAGAACGCTAAGAGTCCAGCAAAAAAGGTGGCAAAGAAAGCGCCGGCTAAGAAAGCCTCTTCGAATAAAGCTGCAAAAAAGCCAGTAAAGAAAATTGCAAAGAGATCTGCAAACATAGTAAAACCACAGTTGGCAAAAAAACCTCTTGGTAAAAAAGCTCCAGGAAAGCCATTTCCAGCAAAGCTACAAACATCTACATCTGGTTCTTCGACCACCATCTCGGTGACTTCAACAATTCCAAACACCAATGCATTACCAGTTGTTGAAGAGCGCAGATTGGTAATGCTTCCACCACCAAAGCCAGTTATTAAGTCTAAAAAAGCAGCAGCGCTTAAACCTATTAAGTCTGCACCTGCCCCACTAGTAGTTCAGGCTGAGGAGATTGCTTGGAATGCGACTGAACTAAAGAATATGAAGGCCGAGTTATCAAAAGATTTAGTTAGATTGCGTAAAGAATTAGAAATTGCCGAAGCCGAAATGGAAGATCTAGTTGAAGCAGCAGGCGTTGGTGCCGGAGATGACCAGGCGGATGCAGGAGCAAAAACTTTTGAACGAGAACATGAGATGTCTTTGGTTTATAACGCTAGAGACATGGTGGAGCAAACAGAAAGAGCACTAGAGAGAATTACTAACAAAAGTTATGGAAAGTGTGAGGAGTGCGGAAACTTTATTGGAAAGGCTAGATTGCAAGTTTTTCCAAGAGCAACACTATGTATGGTATGCAAACAAAAAGAGGAACGACGCTGAACTTAACTCAGCGCAAGTGGTTAGCGGCAACGGCCTTAATCATTTTTGCCTTGGACTACTCGTCAAAAGAGCTAGCGTTAAATGTTTTGGCAGATGGCCCAATAAAGGTTTTAGGTTCTTTCTTGCAACTAAAACTTGTATTTAATTCTGGTGCTGCCTTCAGCTTAGCCTCGAATGCGACAATATTGCTATCAACTTTTGCAATGATTGTTGCTGCTGCAATTTTTTACTACGGGCGAAAAGTAACATCTACTAAATGGGCTGTCGCATTAGGTTTAGCATTAGGTGGGATATTTGGGAACCTTTCTGATCGAATATTTCGAACACCTGGTGGTTTGAAAGGTGAAGTTGTTGATTGGATACAACTTCCAAATTGGCCAATTTTTAATGTTGCAGATATGTCAGTAGTGAGTGCAGCAATACTAATTACATACTTGAGTTGGAAAAATGTGCCTTTTGCAAAGGATAAGGACCTTAAGTGAGTAATCGAGAGGTAAGAAATCTTTCTATTCCTGAAGGTCTAAACCAAGAGCGAATTGATGTGGCAATCTCAAGGTTGCTTGGCCTATCACGAAATGTAGTAGTGGGATTAATTGAATCTGGTGATATTTTAAAATCAGGGGAACCAGTTGGAAAATCAGACAAAGTTATGACCGGTGAATTAGTTGAGGTAAGACTTCCGGAAGTAAAAGGTGAACCAAAACTGGTAGCAACACCAATAGATGGTTTAAAAGTAATTTATGACGATGAATTTCTAATAGTTATAGATAAACCAGTTGGAATAGCTGCGCATCCAAGCCCTGGATGGCAAGGTCCAACCGTGGTAGGAGCAATTTTCGCTGCCGGCTATCAACTAGCCACATCTGGTTCAGCTGAAAGGCAAGGCGTTGTTCACCGGTTAGATGTGGGTACATCTGGGCTGATGGTGGTAGCAAAAAATGAAATCGCGTATTCAAGTTTGAAGGATCAGTTTAGAAATAGGAGTGTGTCAAAGATTTACCATGCACTAGTTCAAGGGCACATGGATCCAACTGTTGGGACAATTGATGCTCCTATCGATAGGCATCCTCGAGAAGATTATCGGTTTGCTGTAGTTGCAAATGGAAAGCCAAGCATTACCCACTACAAAACCTTAGAAGTATTTCCGGCTGTAACGTTGCTAGAAATTGAATTAGAGACTGGCCGGACACATCAGATAAGGGTTCACTTTTCGGCATTGCACCATCCATTAGTTGGAGATTTAACTTATGGATCAGATCCTGTTTTAGCTGAAAAATTGAAGGTGTCTAGGCCGTGGCTACATGCAATGCACCTATCTTTTACTCACCCAGGCAGTGGGCAGCAAATATCCTTTTCATGCGATTACCCTGAGGATCTGACACGCTCACTTGCCCTACTTTCGGATTTTGCCCGTTAGAAATGTAGGTCAGTAGTAATCTCACCACCGATGTCTAACTCACCTAAAAACTCCAGCAACTCAGAGAATTTTGTGCATCTTCATGTGCATACTGAATATTCGATGTTAGATGGTGCTGCAAAAATAACAGAGTTAGTTGAAGAGGTTGCAAGGCAGGGTATGCCAGCTATTGCAATGACTGATCACGGAAATGTATTTGGGGCTTATGAGTTTTATAAATCTGCAAAATCAGCCAACGTTAAGCCAATCATTGGAATTGAAGCCTATGTTGCCCCCGAATCTAGATTTGATAAGCGAAGAGTTAAATGGGCAGATGGCGGAGAAGATGATGTCTCGGCCGGTGGTGCTTATACCCATATGACACTGCTTGCTCAAAACAATCAAGGATTATCTAACCTATTCAAGCTATCTTCATTAGCATCTCTTGAAGGTTTCTATTACAAACCACGTGTTGATAGAGAATTACTTTCAAAGTATTCAGCAGGATTAATTGGTACAACTGGATGCGCCGGTGGCGAGATTCAAACTCGCTTAAGAATGGGAGCCTACGAAGAAGCCAAAAAAGCTGCTAGTGAGATGAAGGATATTTTTGGGGCTGAAAATTATTTTCTTGAGTTAATGGATCACTCAATTGATATTGAGAAGAGAGTATTTACTGACTTACTAAGACTTGGGAAAGATTTAAATTTACCACCATTAGCCACAAACGACCTGCACTATACATTTCATAATGATGCAGCCGCTCACGAAGTGCTTTTATGCATTCAGTCTGGTTCTACGCTAGCAGATCCAAAGCGGTTTAAATTTGAAAATTCTGAGTTTTATCTAAAGACAGCATCCCAGATGCGAACACTTTTCAAAGATATACCAGAATCTTGCGATAACACTTTAATAATTGCTGAACGTTGCGATATAACTATGCGCGAGGGTGAGAACTTATTACCTAGATTTGAAGTCCCTGCAGGTGAAACCGAAGATAGTTGGTTGGTAAAAGTTGCAAACAAAGGTTTAGCTGAAAAATTAAACAGCAATATTCCGGTTGAATACCAAGAACGCCTAAATTTTGAGTTAGATGTAATGATTAAAATGGGATTTCCAGGATACTTCTTAGTTGTCTCTGATTTGTGCTCTCATGCAAGAAAAGTTGGAATTAGAGTTGGACCAGGTCGCGGCTCAGCCGCTGGTTCATTAGTTTCTTACGCCCTAGGAATCACTGGCTTAGATCCAATAAAATTCGGATTGTTATTTGAAAGGTTTCTAAATCCAGAGCGTATTTCTATGCCCGATATTGATTTAGATTTTGATGAGCGAAGAAGATCAGAAATGATCCAATATGCAACAACTAAATATGGTGATGATCGAGTTGCACAGATCATTACCTACGGAACCATTAAATCTAAGCAAGCAATCAAAGATTCAACCAGAGTATTGGGATATCCATATGCTCTCGGCGAAAGACTGACCAAATCATTGCCACCTTCTGTAATGGGAAAAGACATATCTCTTAGTGGAATCTTTGATGTTGAAGATGATAGATATTCAGAGGCTTCTGAATTTAGGAATTTATATGCAAGTGATATTGATTCTAAAAAAATTGTTGACACTGCACGAGGAATTGAAGGATTAAAGCGCCAGTGGGGAGTTCATGCAGCTGGCGTAATTTTAAGTAAAGAACCATTATTAGATGTAATTCCTATTCATCGTAGAGAGGCCGATGGTGCGGTAATTACCCAGTTTGATATGGGAGCGTGTGAGGCAATCGGTCTTCTAAAAATGGACTTTCTAGGACTTAGAAACTTATCTGTTCTCGATGATTGTTTGGTAAACATAGAAAAGAATTTAGGTAAGAAAGTTGTGCTTGAAGAATTGCCACTAAAGGATACGAAAACTTTTGAACTGCTTTCAAGAGGAGATACTTTAGGAGTATTTCAGTTAGATAGTGCACCAATTAGAGCCCTGCTCCGCTCTATGGCACCAGATAGTTTCGAGGATATCTCTGCGGTAATTGCACTTTATCGACCAGGTCCAATGGGTGAGGACTCGCATAATAAGTATGCAGATTACAAGAATCGTCGTAAAGCACCTGTTGCAATCCATGCTGAACTAGAAGAGCCATTAAATGAAATTTTGAAAGATACTTATGGACTAATTGTTTATCAAGAGCAGGTGCTAGCAATTGCTCGAAAAGTTGCTGGGTTTACCCTCGGCAGAGCGGATTTATTAAGAAAGGCGATGGGAAAAAAGAACAAAGAAATTCTTGATAAAGAACGAGTTCACTTTGAACAAGGTATGAAGTCAAATGGATTTTCAGAAGATGCGATAGAAAAGCTTTGGCAAACACTTATCCCGTTCTCTGATTATGCTTTTAATCGAGCACACAGCGCAGGATATGGATTGCTCTCTTTCTGGACTGCTTATTTGAAAGCAAATTATCCAACTGAATACATGGCTGCCCTACTAACTAGCGTTAGAGATGATAAAGATAAGAGTGCTCTATATTTGAACGAATGTAGGCGAATGGGGATAAAGGTTTTACCTCCCGATGTAAACGAGTCAGACTCTGAATACACCCCGATAGGTGAAGACATCCGATTTGGTCTTACTGCCATAAGAAACGTTGGAGAAAATGTTGTTGCGTCAATAATTAAGAACAGAATTGATAAGGATAGATATCTAAACTTTGGTGATTTTTTATCGAAAGTAGATTCAATTGTTTGTAATAAGAAAAGCATTGAGTCACTTATCAAAGCTGGTGCATTTGACTCCTTAGGGCACACACGAAGGGGATTAATGATGGTCTATCCAGAAGCCTTGGATGCAATTTCTGAAACCAAGCGAGCTGAATCAATTGGCCAATTCGATCTTTTTGGTGGCAGTACTGCAACAACCTCTGTTAGTGGAGTAGAGCTTGATATTCCAACTACTGAGTGGGACAAAATGGTTTTGCTCGGTTATGAAAGAGAAATGCTTGGATTATATGTATCGGATCATCCACTACTTGGAGTAGAACATGTCTTAAAGAGCGTATCTGACTTTACGATTAGCCAAATTTCTGAGGTTGGGCATGATCAAGTGATAACAATCTGCGGATTGATAACTCAAATTCAACGAAAAGTATCTAAGCAAGGAGCACCTTGGGCAATAGTTACTGTCGAAGATCTAGAAGGTGCAATCGATGTACTATTTTTCTCAAATTCTTATTCAACTCATGGCGTTAATTTGGTCGAAGATAGGATTGTTGCGATAAGAGGCAGAGTAGATAAAAGAGAGGAACAGCCAAGAGTTTCAGCGTTGGATTTAAGCATTCCAGATTTGAATATTGTGCCAACTGGCCCCTTTGTGATCTCAATGGAAATGGCAAGGTGTACTCCACCAGTTATTGATCGAGTAAAGGAAATTCTGCGTTCACATCCAGGTGGTCGGGAAGTTCATTTGAGATTGGCAGACGGGGAGAAAAATACAATACTGAAATTAGATGAAGCTTTGAAAGTTACTTCTTCGCCAAGTCTTAGTGCTGATTTAAAAACGGTACTTGGTCCAGATTGCCTGGTAGGTTGAACTAAATATTTGATTTAGGTTAATTTTCAAAGAAGTACTTCATATAAGAATTTAAGCGGGATATATTAGATACGCTCATAGGGATTTGCCAATTACACGGATCAAACTATAAGTAACGAAACAGTGGGCGACTAAGGCACAATAAGCACATGAATAAGGCACTGATGTCCCTTGCTGAATTTAGGCAGTTCGCGGCAACTCATAACGTTATTCCTGTTGCACGAAAACTCACCGGATCGAAAGAGACTCCACTTTCAATTTATAGCAAACTAGCAAACCACAGACCGGGAACTTTTCTTCTTGAATCAGCTGAAGCAGGAATTTGGGCACGATACTCTTTTATTGGTGTAAATAGCGAAGCGACCTTAACTGAATCCAACGGGCTGGCATTCTGGAGTGGCGTAATGCCGGCTGGGGCTCCGTTTGGTATTGATCCACTATCAGCACTAAGAGTTTCTACACTGCATCTTCGCTCACCTAAGTTGAATGATTTACCACCATTAACTGGTGGATTAGTTGGTTACTTAGGATACGAAATTGTTAGGCGCCTAGAAAAATTACCAACTCACACTAAAGAAGATATTGATATTCCAGAAATTGCAATGATGCTTACCTCAGATCTAGCTGTGTACGATCATCAGGAAGAAGTAGTGACTTTAATCGCAAATGCAATTAATTGGGATGGTAGTAATGAACGAATTGATGAAGCATACGAAAATGCAATAAATCGTCTTGATAAGATGGAGAGAGATTTAGCAGAAAAAGAGCCACCAAACTTTCTACCAATTCCAGGGCGAATAGACCCTATTTATTCCAGGAATACAACAGATAGCGAGTACACCTCAAAAGTTGAATTAATTAAAGAAGAAATTAAATCAGGAGAAGCTTTCCAAGTTGTTTTATCGCAAAGATTTTCGATGCCAGTTGAATCAGATCCTTTTGATTTATATCGAGTACTTAGAGATCAAAATCCAAGTCCATATATGTATTTATTTAAGTTTGAAGATGGCCTATCTGTTGTTGGATCAAGCCCTGAAGCGCTAGTTAAAGTTACTTCAGATAAGGTAATGATTCACCCGATAGCAGGCACTAGAGCTAGAAGTAGAGATTCAAAGATAGATGAGGACATAGCTAAAGAATTGCTATCTGATCCGAAAGAGCGGGCAGAACACCTAATGTTGGTTGACTTAGGTAGGAATGATTTAGGTCGAGTATGCCAGCCTGGTTCAGTTGAGGTAACTGAGTTCATGCAGATAGAGAAGTATTCCCATGTAATGCATATTGTTTCGACGGTAATTGGTAAGTTGCTTTCAAACAAGAAACCAATTGATGCATTATTTGCAGTTTTCCCAGCTGGCACACTTTCTGGTGCTCCCAAACCACGAGCAATGGAAATAATTGAAGAAAATGAAATTAACACACGTGGAATCTATGGTGGAACAATTGGCTATCTAGATTTTACGGGGAACATTGATACTTGTATTGCTATCCGTACTGCGGTTATAAAAGATAATGTGGCTTATGTACAGGCAGGGGCAGGAATTGTTGCTGATTCAAATCCTAAAGCCGAGAATCAAGAGTGTATAAATAAAGCAGCAGCTGTCTTAGGTGCAATTGCAACCTCTAATAGAATGATATCTACTAAATGAAATCATCATTAGTGGGAGTTTTTTTACTCATCATTTTCGCTATTTACTTGATCATCAAGTTAAGTAAGCGCTCTAGCTCTCAACGATATGAACCAAAAGCTAAAAGCACTTGGAATCTACTTTCTGAGGGAAAGGATCCAACTGATGGAAAGTAATAGTGCGCTAAGTCAAATCATTGAAGGTGTTCTCGCAGATGTTAATAATAGGTTGGTTCCAATATCAATTTTAGAAAAGCAGTTAGACCAAGCACCAGTCTTGCGAGATGCTTATTCGGCATTGAGCAAGAAAGGACTTAGTTTAATTGCAGAGGTGAAGCGATCATCACCTAGCAAGGGCGCGCTTGCAACTATTTCTAATCCGGTTGAGTTAGCTAACTCCTATCAGGCCGGTGGAGCTGAGATCATAAGTATTTTGACTGAAGAACGAAGGTTTAAGGGGAGTATTTCAGATCTAGTCTCCGTAAGAAGTGCCGTTAGTATTCCAGTTCTACGAAAAGATTTTATAGTCACAGAATTCCAAGTGTATGAATCTAGAATTATCGGTAGTGATTTATTGCTACTTATAGTTGCTGGCTTATCAAAGTCTCAATTAAAGGATTACTTTCAGTTGGCTACTGGCCTTGGAATGCAGGTCTTAGTGGAAGTACATGATTTGTCGGAAGTGGAGTTGGCCCTTGAGATTGATAGCAAAATAATTGGCGTTAATTGCCGGAATCTTAAAACTTTAGAGATTGATAAAACTGCCTTTGATTTGATTCTGCCAAGGTTGCCAGAGAATGTGCTTAAAGTTGCCGAATCAGGGATCTCGACTCGAGATGAGGTGGAGAAAATTGAATCACTTGGAGCTGATGCCATTTTGGTAGGCGAGACTCTTGTTAAGTCAGGTAATCCAGTTCATACGATAAAAGAACTACTCAATCGCTAGATTTCCAATAAACTTCACTAATGGCTAAAGATAAAATTCAGGATTTTGAATCAAAGGTTTTGGGACACTTTGGGCCTTATGGTGGACGTTTTGTTCCAGAAGCGTTAATTGCTGCATTAGATGAATTAGCTGAAGCTCATAGTCAGGCTCAGTCAGATCCTGAGTTTCATGCTGAACTAAATCAATTACATAAAACCTATACAGGTAGGCCAAGTATTTTGACTGATGCAAAGAGATTTTCGCAGTATGCAGGGGGAGCGAGAATTTTATTAAAGCGCGAGGATTTAAATCACACTGGCAGTCATAAAATAAATAATGTGTTGGGTCAAGCTTTATTGACTAAGCGAATGGGAAAGAAAAGAATTATTGCAGAGACTGGTGCTGGCCAACATGGAGTTGCTTCTGCTACCGCTGCTGCTTTATTTGGTTTGGAATGTGTTGTTTACATGGGGGAAGCCGATACCAAACGCCAAGCATTAAATGTGGCAAGAATGAAGTTACTAGGAGCTGAGGTTGTTCCAGTTACTCAAGGATCCAAAACACTCAAAGATGCTATAAATGAAGCAATGCGAGACTGGGTTACTAATGTTGAAACTACACATTATTTGCTTGGAACTGTAGCCGGACCTCACCCATTTCCAACTATTGTTAGAGATTTTCAAAGAATAATTGGAGTAGAGGCTAGAGAACAGGTATTGGAATTAACCGGAAAACTTCCAGATGCAGTTCTTGCCTGTGTTGGTGGTGGATCAAATGCGATTGGTATTTTCCATCCATTTATTGAAGATGCATCAGTGAGACTGATTGGGCTAGAAGCTGGTGGAAAAGGAATTGAGACAGGATTACATGCTGCAACAATTTCAGGGGGATCTCCTGGTGTACTGCATGGCACTCGTTCTTATGTATTGCAAGATAAGGATGGACAGACAGTTGAATCACATTCAATTTCTGCCGGACTTGATTACCCTGGAGTTGGCCCTGAACATGCCTATCTAAATGATTTAGGTCGAGCAGAGTATCGGCCAATTACTGATGATCAAGCAATGTATGCATTCTCTCTGCTTTGTAAATCAGAAGGAATAATTCCTGCGATAGAGACTGCGCACGCACTTGCGGGTGCGCTAGAAATTGGAAATGAACTAGGTAAAGAAGCAACTTTGTTGATAAATCTTTCAGGCAGGGGCGATAAAGACGTTCAAACCGCAGCAGATTATTTTGGATTACCGCTTTAATGTCTACCCCGCTTGAAAAACTCTTTACAAAAGCAAAAACAGAAAATCGTGCTCTGTTAATCGGGTATTTACCGGCAGGATTTCCTACTCAGAAAAAAGCTAAAAAAATTATTAAGGCAATGGTTTCCGGTGGTGTCGACGCGATTGAAATTGGCTATCCATACTCTGATCCTGTGATGGATGGACCTGTAATTCAAGCAGCCTCTGAAGAAGCGATTAAAAACGGAGCTGGCGTTGCTGAAGTTTTTGAGTTGTTACAAACAAGTGTTGAGCTAGGTGTGCCTTCGGTAATAATGAGCTACTGGAGTCCGATAGAAAAATATGGAGCGACAGAATTTGCTCGCGAGGTTTCAAAGCGCGGCGGATCTGGTGTCATCACGCCGGATCTAACCTTTGAAGAATCAGATAGATGGAGATCAGAGTCAACCCAAAATTCATTAAATCGAATTTATGTAGTTGCCCCAAGTAGTACAAAAGATCGCTTGGCTAAAGTAGCTAATGAATGCACAGGATTTGTTTATGCTGCAAGTTTGATGGGCGTAACTGGTACAAGAAGTTTAGTCTCAGCAAATGCTAAGCAATTAGTCGAACGTGTTAGATCAGTTTCAAATACCCCTGTTGCAGTAGGATTAGGCGTTTCCAATAAGGAGCAGGCAAAAGAGGTTGCAGTTTTTGCTGATGGCGTAATTGTGGGCTCCGCTTTCATTAAAGTTGTTCAAGAATTTGGAGCTGGACGAACTGGATTGAAGAAAGTAAAACAGCTGGCCGAATCGCTATCAGAAGGGGTAAGAAGTGCAAGAAAAATTTAAAATCGCACAACCTTGGTTAACCCTTCTTGCTCGCTTGATTCTTGGTGGAGTATTAATAGTTGCAGGTGCATTAAAAATTGGAAATCTACAAAAATCTGCAATGTCAGTACGCGCTTACGAAATGCTTCCCATCTGGCTTGCGAATTTTTTCGGTTATGCCTTACCTTGGGTTGAAATAGGTATTGGTGCTCTGTTAATTCTTGGAGTCGCTGTGAGGATTATGGGAGCACTTGGTGCATTAATTATGCTGGGCTTCATAATTGCAATTGCTCAGGCATGGGCGCGTGGGTTAAGCATTGATTGCGGGTGCTTTGGCGGTGGAGGCACAATTGACCCAGAGGACACCAAATATCTATCCACAATCCTTAGGGACATTGGATTTCTTGCGCTTGGCGTTTTCTTATATTTCTACCCAAAGGGTAGATTTGCGTTAGATAAATAAGTTATAAACCAAATAGGAGAGTAGACATGGCAACAAGTAGTAGCGGTGATAAGGGAACAAGAAATCTTGTAGTAATAATGGTGGCATTTATTGTCGTCGTTGGTGTTATTTTTTCAATAATTAGCAACCGTGCCAGTTCAAACTACGAAATCCCTGCCGCTGTGTCAGAGGCCGATGGTTACGGAATAGTTCTCAACCCTACGGCGACTCCTAAAATTGATGTTTATGTTGATTATCAATGTCCAGCCTGTCGATCTTTTGAAATTTTAAATGGTGGATATCTAAATGAGGTAATTGCCCAAAATAAGGCAAAGGTAGTTTTCCACCCAATGACATTTATTGGACCAGAATCAATTCTTGCAGCAAACGCTGCAGCATGCTCAGCTGATGAAAGTAAGTTTGTAGATATGAACCTAGCGCTATTTCAAAATCAACCGTCAGGTGAGAATACCGGTAGATGGACAAATGATTCTTTGATAGCAATTGGCAATGCAGTCGGCATCACTAGCAACACCTTTAAAGAATGTGTGAATGAAGGTAAGTATGTTAAGTGGACTAGAAACATTACAGTTGAATCTGGAAAAGCTAATGTAAATAGCACGCCAACTGTATTAGTAAATGGTAAACCGCTGGATAGAAATACTGAGTACGGTGATCCAGTTAAGTTTAAAGCCGCTTTGGCTGCTGCTGGTGTTCAGTAAATAAATTAAATTTAGAGGATTAACTTGATTCCAAGCCCAAGTTCTTCTGCACTTAGTATTGGACCGTTTACGGTTTATTACTATGCAATCTGCATAATTATTGGAATTGCGGTTGCAATTTTTATCGGCAAAAAAAGATATGCAGCAATGGGTGGCAATCCAGAGGATGTATTAGAAGCATCAATATGGGCAGTTCCTTTTGGAATTATTGGTGGCCGGATTTACCATGTGATTTCTTCTCCTCAACAATATTTTGGCAAATCAGGAGAGCCACTTGATGCGCTTAAAATTTGGCAAGGTGGTTTAGGTATCTGGGGCGCGATATCACTTGGTGCCATAGGCGCTTACTTATATTTTCGAACTCACAGTACAACCCTTGAGTTTGCAAAATTTTTAGATGCGCTAGCACCTGGGGTCGTTTTAGCACAAGCAATTGGGCGAATTGGAAATTGGTTTAATCAAGAGTTATTTGGAAAACCAACTGAGCTTATTTGGGGACTGGAGATACAGGCAAGTAAACGACCAAACGGATATGAACAATTTGAGACATTCCACCCCACCTTCCTGTATGAATTAATTTGGTGTGTATTAGTAGCTATTATTTTGGTAAAGCTTCCTTGGCTTTTGAAGAAAGTTCCAAAGCAATCTGGAGATTTGTTTGCGATCTATGTTTTGGGATACACAATTGGAAGATTGTGGATCGAGGCGTTAAGAATTGATGATGCCAATCAGGTATTAGGCTTAAGAGTAAATATCTGGGTCTCAGCAGTGGTAATTGCGTTGACTTCTACCTATCTAATTCGAAGTAATATGCGCAGCCTTAAAGGTGTCAAAAAGGCTCCGTGAGATTTAGCAAGTTAGGATAAGTGCATGGGTCTTGAAGAAGTTCAAATGCGAAACCTGGAACATCGCACCAATCGAACTGGGTGGTTAAGAGCTGCAGTATTGGGTTCAAATGATGGGTTAGTTTCTACCGCCAGTTTGATGATTGGTGTAGCAGCAGCAAGTAAGAGTGACTTACTGATTACTGCAGGTTTAGCTGGAATTGCAGCGGGCGCTATGTCGATGGCAGTGGGTGAGTATGTATCGGTTAAATCTCAAACAGATATAGAAAAAACAGATCGTGAAATTGAGATCAGACAATTAAAAGAAGACCCCGAGGGTGAGCTTGCTGAATTGATACAAATTTATACCGATCGAGGTTTGTCTAAAGAGTTAGCAACTTCGGTGGCAAATGCTCTCCACGAAAAAGATGCATTAGAAGCTCACCTAAGAGATGAGTTAGGTCATTTTGATCACACAAGAGCTAGACCAGTTCAAGCTGGCGTTGCATCCGCTATTGCATTCACCGCCGGG
>Ga0208231_1000114_pt1 | contig 24799 bp, 15 predicted proteins | sample LakMenEpi15Jun12_FD_150702 | JGI IMG/M metagenome (GOLD analysis project Ga0208231, IMG submission 150702) | Freshwater microbial communities from Lake Mendota, WI - 15JUN2012 deep hole epilimnion (SPAdes) | ecosystem: Environmental > Aquatic > Freshwater > Lentic | place: Lake Mendota, Madison...
TGAAAAAGAAAACACAACAACGCATGTAAACTTTACTTCATTAATAAACGCATCAAATAATTTTGGTGGTAAACGATGTCAATATCGTTTAGTTTATGGCACATTTCCAACAGGAAGCGGTAGTTTTAGACTACGAGCAATGCGTCCTTTTCCAAACCAAAGTACTCTTTTAGGTTCTACTGCTGTAATTTCTACAAATACTGGAGCATATGGTTATGCCACAGCTGCTTGTGATTTTACAACATATGAAACTCCAGAAACAGTTGCTTGTTCGTTTGATGGCTGGAATCAAGGTGGTACTTGGCCTATTACTGGTCCTTTCTGTTCATTATGGCACAGTGTTATTCAATATAGAAAAGGATTTGCTGTAAATAATTTCATCTATGATGGCGGTAAGTCAACAGCATTACTTGCTACTATCATTGAAAACTCAGGCAAACTACTAGAAAGTTACTTAAAAGAGTTACGAGAAAGACAAATACAAGCTGGTGGTTCTGGCAAAGTAATAATATGGAATAACACAGGTATAAATGGATCAGATACAGCTGAAACATGGGTTACAAATAATAATCGAATTGTAAATCATATACAATCAGTATGGCTTTCTTTAGGTTATCCTCTAAAAGATTTAGCTTTCTTGTTATCTTTTACACACCCCACAGTATCAATAAGTATTGATGGTAGTACTACTTATGTTTCTAATAATAGAGCATCAATAGTTGCTGATTTACAAAAGTATTCTAAAGATAATGTAACTTACATTGAGCTTGCTAATGTTCTTTCTGGTGCTAATTTAGTTGCTAATAGTTATTATGCTAATACAACAACAGAGCAAGCACATTTAAATCCAACAGGATACATGGCAATGTGCCGTGGTGTTTTACATTCACTGCTTACAACAGAATTGTACAATGGTGAATGCTTATCTTTAGATTTTACCGATAGTTTATCACACTCTGCCATATTCTTTAATAGAACTAGTATTGGTACTACAGTCAATAAAGACGGATATGTTGCATATCCAGAAACAAATTTCTCTGTTATATCTGCTGGTCCTGCTGTTCCTAGTGGTGGTGGTATTAGTTTATGGGGATGCCCAACAAACTCAGTATCAGCTATTGCCGATAGAAACAATATTGCTAATAAAGCACGAAGATTAACAATCACACAAGCAGGAAGTACCCAAGCAAGTTTTGGTTTTACTCCTACTTCCGCTAACTTTGCTTCAGCAACCGCAACTTTCTGGATTAAAGGACAGTCTAATAGCAACCTTTTAACTATAGGTATGTTAGGATCAGATACTTGGGGTAATAATATAGCAAATGCAGGTATCTGTGAAATTATAGAAGGTTATAATACAGGTGTTAATATCAGTATTAGAGGTGGAAATCCTAATCTTTGGGATATTACTGGACTATCCACAACACAATGGACTAAACTTAGAGTCACTAGAAAAGACGGAGTAGCATCTTTAAATCTATATCCCGGTGGTGTAACTGCAACAGGACAAGTGCATGTATTTGATGTTTCTGATTTCCAAGTTAATCCCGGTGTTGCGATACAAAACCTAAAAGAAACAACCACAGCTGCATATCACGGTCCTCGGTTTATACATGAACCAAGCACACAGAATCCTCAAGGTCTTCTTATTGAAGGACCAAATTCAAACTTGCTTTGTTGGAGTGAAGAATTTAGGACAAGTGGTGGAACAACCAACTGGCAAACTTCAGGTTCAGCTGTTGATAATGCTATAACTGCAAATGTCTTATCTCCTGAAAATAGATTAAGTGGCGTAAAATTAAAACAAGATACATCGACAGGTTTACATTCCATTTTACAACTAGTAACTAGTGAAGCTAATCAAGTCTATACATTCTCTGTTTTTGTAAAAGCAGCTGGCATAAACTTTATACGAATAATGGATAATGGTGGTAGCTCCGCAAGTAGTTATGTCAATGTAAGTAATGGTACTGTTGTAAGCAGTTCTAATACAGGTCATATTGCTATTATTCCCTATAAGAATAATTGGTATCGTGTATCTCAAACTATTGTAACTGCTGTTGGACAAACAACAATAAATGCTCAAATTAGATTGAGTGTTGATGGTACAACCGATTCTTATACAGGTGCTAATCTGACAGATGGTGTATTCCTTTGGGGAGCACAAGTTGAAAAAGGATTAGGGGCTTCTAGTTACATTCCCACTGTTAATACATCCACTACACGAAATGCAGATCTAGTTAAGATTTCCGCAAATCATGCTAATCTAAACCAGTTTACAGCACAGATTCCAGATAGTACTTATATTATCAAAACAACAAGATTTCAGCAAGGGTTTACAACTAACGCAAATACAACAGCATATCCGCAACTTTGGTTTCTTTTTACAAATGCTGCTAATAGTATTGGTTCTGTTTATGGTTATTCAACTACATTATCAGCGGGTACAGCTACTTATTATTCTAATACAGGACTAAGAACCGTTGCTGTTTATGATCCTAATCTAACGATTGGTCTAAGTTATAGTGGAATCGGGTCAGCATCTGATATTCAAAGATCTTCCATAAATGGATCAACAGGACCGTCTTCTACTTTTGATGTTGTTACACACACAGCTGCTCGTACTTTGTATTTAGGCCCATATTCTTATACAGCAGATACAACAGCTGGTAATAATTTAGGCTCACTTGCTGTACATAAAATGAAAATCTATCCATTTAGTATGCCACAAGCACAACTAAATGCACGAACATCAGAAATGGTTTAATATGCCTGACTATTTTTTAAGAGCACAAACAAAAGAAGAGTTCTTTTCTATTTTGGTATCTGCTGGTTTATTTGAGCAAATAACTAATGAAGATTCTAGTTTTGATTACAAATTCAAAGATATAGAATACTCTGAGTTAGATGCCGAAAACAACCTAATAACAGAAATTAAACCACCACCTAGAATAGATTTTGATTTCATTGGTTCAATTGTTGTACCTAGCTTTAACATAGAAACAGAAGAAGTTTCAGTTGTTTTTGAAGATCAGCGTTATCATGTTAACATGAGAGTTAATGGTCAACTACCACAAAGTATGTTAGATGCATTACCTATAATTGAACAACCAACAAACCCATATAGAGTATTTGCATAATGAACCTAAACAGCAAACTACAGCAACAAGCTTTGTTGAATAAGAAGTTGCAGCGTTTGCTTGCTTCTTCTCTTCAACAACTCTCAGATGTTAAATCATCTACCGATTCTGCTACCAAAGCTGCAAATGATGCACTTCAAGCTGCAGATGCTTCTGTTAAACCAACAGCTTTAACTTCTGGTTTAGCAGGTAAAGCTAATTTAGTACATACTCATTCTGTAGCTGATATTATAGGATTAACTACTGGTGGTTCTTATACAGAACTGAAAGGTTGGTTTTTCCTATGAGAAGATGGAGACTCAATTCAGGATACTGTGGCAACACAGACCAACGCCGCACCAAAGCGGGAACCATTCCTGCTCTGAAGCACTACATTGAGAGGGCTTTGGGGCAGTTTAATAGCACTCCTTGGACACCATCACAAATCACGACAGACCTTTGGTTTGATGCAGCCGATGCATCTACTATAACTCTTAATGGTAGCACCGTATCTCAATGGAACGACAAGAGTGGAAATGCTAGAAATATATCACAGGTTACAACAGCAAACCAACCCACATACAGTAGTGTAAACTCAGAAATTGTATTTGATGGAAGTAATGATATTCTTAGCAACGCTTCTGTGGGAGCAGCCAATTTGGTTTCAGTAACTATAATTACTGTAATGAAAATGAATAGTGGTGGTGGAACCGAAGATGTTCTTATGGGAATCGGTGAAACAGGAAATCTAGGGAGAATCAGAACATTTTATAGAAGTCCTAATCAAACAACGGTAGGATTTGCAGGTTGGGGAGCAGATGTTGGGACTTCAACACACAGTTGGGATATTGGTGGTGGTTATCACATTTTCTCTGGATGGAACACCGCACTTGGCGCATCAAGCAATGTTCGTTTATCCCGTGATGGTGTCACCCCAACAGTACATTCTCCAAATGGCTCTTTAGTCGCATCTATTAACGGTTTCAGCGTTGGTTCTCTTCGGGGAGGAGCGGTTGGAAATTATTACTCTGCAATTAGTGTGAAAGAAATAGTTGTTTTGTATTCCGCAGTCACAGACACCAACAGACAACTCATTGAAGGATATCTTGCATGGAAATGGGGACTATCCGCAAATCTTCCATCAGATCACCCGTACAAAAGCGCAGCACCATAAGCATAAATATCAAAGGAAATACTAATGCCAGACGCATATAAAAACTATGCCACATCCGTTGGAGTGACTACTGCTACTACAGTTTATGCGGGTATTACTGGCACTGCGATTGTGAATGCAATTCATATTGCTAATACAAGTACAACACTAGCCAACAGCGTATCTGTTCAGTTATTCAAAGGAGCAACTGGCTACTACATTGTTCGTGCAGCAGCAGTCCCAATTCAATCCACCTACCAAGTATTAGATTCACCTATTCCTCTAAATACAGGCGATACAATTAAAGTAATTGCAGGGTCAACCGCAGGACTTGATGTTATTGTATCAGTGTTAGAAAGCACATAATGGCAAAGAAAACATACAAGTGCAACTGTGGCAAGACCACGACATGCACGGGCAAAGATGCCCAGAAAATGGTATACCTAAAGAAAGGAAAGAAATGAAGAAGCCAATGAAGAAGGCGGCTAAAAAGCCAGCTAAGAAGATGGCGGCTAAGAAGCCAGCCAAGAAAATGTATTGATTTTAAACTCTAACGAAAGACACACACTATGAATGAAGAGACTCCCGATATGATGGAACAATCCTCCGAGACTCCAGTAGTATCACAGGAACAATCTCTTACATCGACAGCAGAAGACGCTATCCTATCCCGTGAGAAGGCAGCATTTGATGCGTATGTAAGAAACCAAGGCATGCAGGTTCCTGAGAATTTCAAGGATGCTGGTGCTTGGTTTGAAAGCCTCAAGAATGCCCAAAAGGAATTTACCAAGTCACGACAGGAAGTAGCGGACCTGAAGAAGAAGTATGAGCAGACCCCCTCTACAGCAAACCCGGTCAAACAGGAGGCTGCGCCAACGAAGGAAGAAATTCCTGTCGTACCAGAGGTACTGAAGATTCCAGAGAAGAAGGCAGAAGAGACACCCAAGGTTGAGCCACAGGTTGCAACCGAGGATGATTGGAAGCAGTGGACCGTTGAGTTCGCCACCAATAACGATCTTTCTCCTGAGACTCTGGATACAATCAAGAAGAAGACTAACCTTCCTGAGTCGATCATCAATGAATATATGATGGGTCAGAAGGCAAAGCTTGAGATTGCCTATTCTAAAGCAGCCGAACTAATCGGTGGCAAGGATCAACTTGCCAAGATGTTTGATTGGGCTAGCAAGAATCTATCTCAGGCTGAGCAGAATTCAATTAATCAGAACCTCGCTTCTCCCGCTTGGGACATTGCTCTCTATGGCTTGCAAGCCAAGTATGCCAAGGCTACTGGCACAAGCAAGGCAGCAGAACCCAAGCAAACAGCAAGGGGTCAAGTACCTCTTGCTAGCACTCAGCAGAGTATTACCGCTTACCAAACTAAGCGAGAATTCAGTGCTGAGCGAAACAACCCAAAGTTCAATACTGATCCTAAGTTCCGCAATTATGTAGAACAGCGGATGATGCGAACTGACTTTACAAAACTACCCAAATAATCCGCACCTGAGACAGCGGATTGACTGAGGACAGCCTCTGGGCAAATCCCCCCGCGTGGTAATGGATGGCCCTTGGCTGGACTCACTCAAGCAAGTAGACTCCTTTAGGAACAATCGAACGATTGAGCTTTCTATTATTGTCTCAACTTTTAGTCTACTTAAATAAGGAATAAAACAAATGGCTATTAACTCAGATTTAACTGCAGCCAATTTAGTAATGCGTACTGATGTTGCTGCTGCAACATCCGGTGGAGCAGCTGGCGCAAACAAGCTTTGGCTACCACTCTGGTCTGGCGAAGTAATTAATGCTTACGATGAGTACAATGTTTTTGAGAATCTCATCACCAATAAGACACTAACTGGTGGCTTCTCTTACGAGTTCCCCGTAACTGGAACCGTTGCTCTCAAGCCATCATGGAGTGCTGGTGAAGAGCTTGGTGGCGGTGATGCTAGCAGCACCACTTTCAAGGTAAACCTTGATCCACGCCCAATGGCTGCTCACTTTGAGACTGACAATGTTGACTTGCTCGTTACTCAGTGGGATTACCGCTCTGAGCTAGCTCGTCAATCTGGTCTAACACTAGCTAACACCCGCGATAAGCAGATTATTTCTGCACTTATTGCTGCTAGCGTTGTTGCTCCACTTACTTCAGATCCTCGCGGTCTTGGCGTATCAAACTTCCCAGCTCCAGCTGTAGTTGCTACAGGTAATAATCAGGCTATTGGTGTTGAAGTTTCTGCATGCACCGAGACAATCGCTCTCAGCATTCTCCAGAATATCGAGAACTACCTTGTATTCATGCAGGAAAATAACTTCCCTGTTGAGAATGTTTATTGCGCTGTTCCACCAAAGGTCTTCCAAGTCATTCGTGCTCTTGGTATTCCCCGTGCTACAAACGCCTTCGCAAACACACCAATGTTCACCGCTAGCGATGACTATGGTGCTGGTGCTCCAATTTCTGTTGGAATGAATAAACTAGCTGATACCCTTGATTACATGGGCGTCAAGATCATCAAGACCAACCACATTCCCCGTGCTGATCTAACTGGAGCATCAATTGGTGCAGCTAAGTATAACCTAGTTTGCAACAGCGTCAACATCTTCGGTATAATCTTCCAGCCAGAGGCCGTTGCTGGTCTATCTCTCATGGGCATGAAGGTTGATACCGTACAGGATGTTCGCCGCAACACTCAGTTCACCGTTGCAAGCATGCTAAAGGGTACTGGTATTCTTCGTCCAGAACTCTGCCAGATTCTCGTTGGTACAACCAGCGTTGCTGCTGGTGACACTTCTGCCGAGATTAATACTCGCGCTTTGCTAGCTGCTATCTTTGGTACTGGTTCTGGCTTCGGTGCAGAGTACGCTGTAACTGCATAATGATTTTATCCACTTCTGAAAGGGGGTTTAGTTTGTTTACTAACCTAGCTTGAAGAGGAGGTGATCATTATCTACCCCCGGCTCCCTTAAGTGGGAGCCGGGTGGTTTTTTTTCTAAGGAGGCTATATGGGCTTAATTACTAAGTTACAGGCAATTAACCAAATGCTGTTGGCTTCAGGTGAAAACCTTGTAGCCGACCTAGAAGGTGAGTCCGGTATCGACACCGGAATTGCTGAAACAATTCTAGAGCAGACTAGCTTGGATTATCAGCTAAGAGGTCTTGCTTCAAATAAATTCGTAAAGAAATATGAACTTACTGCAAATGGTTATATTGCATTCCAAACTCCAGATGCGGATGAAGAAGGTATTTTAGCTGCTGAACTAATATCACATCATATGAATGCTGATGACACACAGTTAATAAAAGCAAGAATGCTTTCAACTACAACACCAGCTAGACTATGGAATATTACAGATGATACTGATGTTTGGGTTGCTTCTAAAGGCCCATATTATGTTGAGTTTACAATGAAATTGCCTTGGGCCAACTTAGAGACAACAGCACAAAGGGCTGTCCTAGCTACAGCCATGCGTCATTATCAGAGTATTACTCAGGGTGATGAAGCAACCGATGCATTCTTGGGATATCAGGAACAACTCCATTCAATCAAGAGTAAAGCATCAGATGTAAATGACAAAAAGAAGAACATATTCTCTTCTGCTAGTATTCTGAGAGATGCTGCATTGCGCTCTCGTTACTTCAGTGATCCAAACAGATTTAGGTACTGGCGTACCAGAGGTATTTAATGGCAATACGAAGACGAGGCCCACGGGCTGGAATGGTTACTACCAAGATTCCTATCTATTCCTTAAATAGCGTAGGAAGACAGGCAGCAAACCGAAGACAGCCAAACGAAGCCGAGAACATTGACAATGCTCTTGTTTCTCTAGAGCGTAATTTTGAAAAGCGTCCCGGTTTTGAAATTGTACCACAAAAGACAACCTTATCTGCTACTTCTTGGGATCTAAATAGCAATGCAATTAGACTTGATTTATTCAGTCTTGCTCCTATTTGGACAGATACCACAGATTTATTCTACTATTGGTATAGCATTAACGAAGAAAACAATTTTCTGGTAGTAGTAAATTACAACGCAACAAACGCTACTGAAAAACTGTTCTTTATTTTCAGAGTTTATCCTTCTGGAACTTGGGAAGAATTGACTCCCCAGAATCAATGGGATGGAACAGACAGCACAATTCCGTCTACTTATGATGCAAACAATGCTAATAGCGTAATTGTAAAAGCATATGCTGATGCAAATGGATTAACATATGCAGAAGCTTTGTCTTCAGGCGTAGTTTCAAAAATCACCAGAACATACATTACATATCTATCAGGAACCAAAACAGCCAAAGAATCTCTTAAGGCTGTATCTCTTGGTTCTAGCGTTGTCATTCTAAACAAGAATGTAAAGGCTGGATTTAGTTCAGATGTTGCTGGAAAACTATTCAACCTTGATGGAACTGTTTCAACAACAGATGATATTGAGGGTCGTAAGCTAACTTATTACACTGCATCCAAAGTTATGAAAGTATATGATGCTGGAGATGACAAAGTAAACGCTACAGGAGATGATGTTCTTTTAGGATGGCGTCCCGGTTATATTTCTGGTGCTACTGCTCAAAACGGTACTGCAACCCATATCCACTTAGCTGATACTGCGTCCCCCATTGATGATACTTATAATGGAATGACTATTAAAGTTACATCTAAAACAACAGGAGCTGTACAAACTAGAACAATTTTGGATTATACTGGATCTAATAAACAAGCTACAATATCAGGTAGTAATTTTAATCCGCATCCAAGTACAGGAGATGGGTATCTAATTGAAATTACAGGTGCTGATTATATTTCAGTAGATGACTATTTTTACTTTGAGTCTGCTAGACAATATTTAGGTCAAAAAGTTGATGACCTTTCTGAAATAAAACTACCGCCTGAATCAGATGATTGGTATGGCAATAATGAAAAGTTAACTACTACGACAGATAATAAAGCTCGTCAAATGTTAAGATCTTTGTATGATTCAGATACAAACCTAAACAATATCATTGACGGTCGTGGAAAGATCTTTTTCTTTGTTAGTCAGTATCTAAACACAACTCCCGGTTTTTATCGCGTTGTTTCTTGGAACCCAACAGACCAGAAGTTTTACTATAGTCCATCAGACCCGCTTAAGGGAATCTATAAGACAAGTGGCACTACTGGTAGTGTGGTACATACAACAGAAATTACAACCGATGGTAGGCCTTATCTCCAAAAAGTAAGAACTCCAGATGAGCACTCTTACATAGATCCAAGAAGAATGCCACAGAAACTTGTAGTTACTATTTCGGCATCTAATGTAACTGAGTGGAAGATGGAACCAATCAAGTGGACTCCACGAACTTCCGGGGATAAAAGAACAAACCCCGGTCCAAGCATCTTTAAAACCGTAGATAGAAAAGCCTTAAGACAAGTATCAATTACTGGTCTTTCCGTATTCAAGGATAGACTATGGTTTTCGGCAGATGATGTCGTATTCAGCACACAGATGGGTGAATACGAAAACCTATTCTTTGATGATCCTGCCAACATTGTAACTACAGATCCTATTGATATTCGTGTGTCTTCAAACAACTACTGTGAGATTACAAGTCTAACTCCCTTTGAAGATTACATGTTTATCAATACCAAAGCAAATACGCAGTTCCAGTTATCTGGAGCGTCTGATGCTGAAATTTCACCAAGCAATGTCGCAGTAGCTCCAGTAACCTATTACTCTACTGCACCTATTCTTGATCCTCAGTTTATTGGATCACGGCTATATTTCTTTGACTCACAGCGTCTGTTCCTGTTTACGGGTAAAGGCAGCATGGGCTTTGCCTCGGCTGTCGAAGTATCAAGCCAAGCTGCTGGATATCTTCCAAAAAAGTACTATGCCGCTGCTACAGCTCCAGCTCAAGATGCTTTGTTGTTTGTAGATGAAGAAAACAGAAATCATATCTATGGTTACATTAATAGATATAGTGGCGATAGGGTTATTCAAAATTCATTCTATAGATATCTTTTGCCAGATGGTGATCAAATAGAGACACTCCAGTATTATGATAACTATATGTATGTTGTATCTCGTAGAAGAAATAGACAAGGCGGAAATCCTGCATATAGTGATAATCCTTATTCGTTTTATTTGTATCGGTGTTTAATGATCAATGAAAATGAGTATGTTCCACGCTTAGATCGTATGTTTAAGATGAAGATTATTTCATCTACCGCAGATCCTACAAACTGGAATGCTCATTATGATCCTTATACAGCAATAACTACATATCGAATTCCCGGTTTTGCTAGTCAAACAACACTTGATAAATACTTTGTTGTCTTGTTTAAGGGATGGCAACCATCTGGAGAAGAAGACTTAAGCAATGTTGCTATTCAACCTCTATCAGTAACTAACTATAAAACTCCAGAAGGTACTGAATATCACGAAATAAAAGTCATTGGTGCAAATTATGCAATCAACGATTATTATGTGTATATTGGACTGTCTTTCAAAATGTCCGTAGAACTCAGTACTCTATTTGTTAGAGATGAAAACAACAATATTATTGATGGTGTGCTTAATATTCGTAGTGCTGTATTTAGACATTACTATACTGGTCCTTATGATATTGAAGTCACACACCGGGGAAGAACCGCTTTTACAACAAGTTTTCTTCCAAACAGACCAGACTATACACAATATGAAGACCCACTTCCGTTGGAAATTTTCCAGAAACAAGGAGAGTTTATGACAAAGATAATGGGTTATTCAGATTCTACAAAGATATTCATTACAAGCGAATATCCAACTCCTGTGAACATTACCAACATGGAATTCAAAGGTAAGTTCAAGCAGAAGTATACAACAATTGATACTTAATGGAGAACATATGACAACATATGACAATTTAGATTTAATAGAAACTTCTTTGACATTCACAGGAGAGGGTAATCAATCTGTAGGATCACGAACTTTTGATCTTAGTAGTCTTACCTTTTTGCCTAATGTTCCTTTGATAGATCAGATTGAAGTTGAAAGAATATTTGATACCGGAGTCGATTCAAAGTTTGATGCAGTAAAGTTTACAATTGCAGATAGAAGAGAGATGTTCATTTTAGCCAAGAATTGGTATTCAATAAATGAACAGACAAAAATTCTAACTGTTGTTGATCTTGCTACTATTCCTACTCATGCTGATAATGGTTTATATTATCCTTTATCCAGAACTTATGAAACAGTTTTAAACGAAGAAATCAATATTCCTGTTTTTCAGAATGTCTCAACTTCTGTTCCATCAGATCCAAACAATCCTAATAGTGATCCTATTATTCGTCAGTTTGATACTGTAATTATTAGACGAAAAACACTATCTAAGGAAAGTATTGTAACTTTTGCACCCGGAACAAGACTCACTACAACACAACTTAATCTTCAGTTCAATCAACTTAAGTTTATTGTTCAAGAACTTTTAGCTAAGTTTCAGAATGAGTCTATTTTAAAGTACGATGAAAACGCCATTGATGGTCCCTTTCTTGGTTCCACCGATTTGCGTATGTCAAGTAACTATATCAAGGATCTTGGCCAAGTTCTTATCACACAAAAAGGAACTTTCCCAGCAAATGAAGGTAGTATTACCTATCCCGGTGGTGGCTTTGGTGTAAACATAAACTCATTACACCATGCTATTGTAAATGGAACTGTTTATCGAACAGGATTGAATAGTACTGTTCCAACAATTTCAGGAAACTTTACTGCTGGTAACTTAAAGATTTCTAATTTAGGATCCGCAACTGTAGATACAGATGCTGTTAGGTTTGATCAGGTAAGAACAGCAGATAATTTGATCTATGGAACATTAAGTCCAGATCGTCTTGGAACTAATGCTATTCCTTTGACAAAACTGCAAACAACAAATGCGGGTAACTATACTCTTCCTAGCAGTGCTTTAGAAACAGTTAATGCAACCATAGGAACCTTTGGACAGTCTTCTCCAACAAACAGTAATAACATGCTGCGTGTTGTCACAGATAACAAAGGAAGAATAACAAGCATTAGTCATAGAACTCTTGGTAATAGTGATTTACCAGATACAACAGTAACTGCTTCGACTTATGGAGATTCTTCAACACCTCTCGTTCAACTTACAGTTAATAGCAAAGGTCTTATTACCACAGCTAGTGAACGAGTAATTGCAGCAAATGATCTACCTAATGTTAATGCTACAAATTTAACAAGTGGTACAGTTCCTTTAATTCGTCTTCCAACTGATAATGTAACTTTTAGTGGTACACGGACCATTCCAAATTCAATCACCATAGATACTTATGGTCGCGTTACCGCAGTGGCTGGTGGCTCAATTCTAGCAAGCAATGTTTCTGATTTTAATGCTAGCTCGGTATCATTGATTCAAGCCAATGCTCCATATTGGGATTCAACCAATAGCGTATTTACGGCTTTACGATCTGGTGCTGCAACAAAAATCCGCAACATTGCCAACCCAACCGATAATACTGATGCTGTAACTCTTGGTTATCTAAACAGCAATGCTCTTGTTGTTTCAAATAACCAAATCAGTGCATCAAATTATCCAATCAAAAACCTTGCAATGTCTGCTGCTCCTGCTTCAACAGATGCAGCAACTGTTGGTTATGTTTTGGGATTATCGCTTTATGGCGCAACACCTACAATTCCACAAACAATCACTAAGAGTTTTCCTAGTGGTACAGTAGATGGTGCTCTTTATCGGTATGAATTTACATTTACAAATGGTAGTTCTGATAATCTTGAAGCACCAACAGCAGAAATGTTGATTGTTGTTGACAGTGATAATAAGACATATACTCCAGTAACAACAGCAACAGCTTTGGGTTGTCAATTAGATGTAGGTGCTACAACAAAAACACTTAAAGTTTGGTTGACAGCCTCTTCAATGTCAGGTAAAACACTATCAGTTAGAAACTTTGGTGTAAGCCGAATTGTTTCTAGTGGTCCTGCTACAGCTAGTAGCTTAGGTTTAGTAAGTGTTCCTGTTAGTGGTGGTATTGCAGTAAACAATGGTGAAATTACCTTGGCTACTGCTACGACATCTCAGATTGGTGGAATCAGACTAAGCACTGGTCTTGTAAGTGATGGTGGTCAACTTGTTAAAGTCGATCTCTCTGATGACACAAATCTAAGTAACTCAACTAAAGCCGCAAGCTCTAAGGCAGTAAAAGACCTAAGAGATCTTTCTGTTCTAAAAGCAGGAAGCACTATGACAGGTGGTTTGGTCTTAGCTGCAAACACAACAACAGCCATTCCACTTCAGTTTACTTCAGCAGCTTCAGATCCTACAGCTCCAGCAAATGGAAGTATGTGGTTAATTTCTGATGCACTCAAGTTTAGAGCATCTAGTGGAACAAAAACAGTTGCTTTTACTGATTCAAACATTACTGGTACTGCTTCTGCGTGGACTACTGGCCGTACAATCGAAGTAACTGGAGATGTAACTGGAACAAGTCCTAGCATTACTGGAGCAACAAATGTAACTGGATGGTCATTAACTACTAATCCAGCTACCAATGTTAAGTCAGTAACAGGAACAACAAATAGAATAACAGCTACTAAGAACAATACAACAGGTGATGTTACTCTAACGCTTCCACAAGATATACATTCAGGTGCTACGCCAACTTTTGGTTCAGTTACTGCAAATGGTATTAAACTTGGTGTGGATAATACTTATACTATTTCAACATTATCTTCTGGAACATTATCTTTAAATCCTGGTGGTTTTATAGCTGCAGGTTCTATAGATGCTTCTAGTTTAAGTACAAGTTCTATAACTGCATCAGGTCAGATTAACTCAACAAGCGCAAACAGTATTGGCATGAATTTTGAAAATAACAACGCGGTTGTTGGCTGGAATAATACTACTAGTAGTTTTGGTGTTGCACCTTCTGCTGTTTCTGGTGTTGCTGCTATTGGCGATATGTATTTACGAGTACCAGCATCAACTGGTAAAGCATTTGTAATTAAAGGTACAGGAAATCCTGCTACTACCGATCAAATAGTAACGCAAGAAACACTAAATTCCTTTGTAGCTGCTACAGCAAATATTGCAAATGATGCAGTAACATTTGATAAACTACTGAATTCACCAACATCTACTGGTGTTATTGGAAGAACTGGAACTACTGCTGCTAACTATGAGCACATCTCAACTGCTACTTCTGGTCATGTATTGGTTAGAGGAGCTAGTTCACTAGGGTTTGGAACAATTGGAACAACTAGCATAAATGATAGTTCTATTACTACCGCAAAGATTGCAGATGAAAATGTTACCCGTGCGAAACTGGCGGCGATTCCCAAGATCACCGTTGTGACATATGTTTCCGGAAGTGGAACTTTTACAGTCCCCGCTGGAGTGACTTCGCTGAAGGTGACTGTTGTTGGCGGTGGTGGCGGTGGTGGATCTGCAAATCCCGGTGCTAATGGTGGTGCTGGATCAACCGGGACGGCAATTTACGCCGTCACCCCTTCAACGGGGTATACATATTCAGTAGGTGCTGGTGGCGCTGGCGCGGCCTCTGGTAGCGCCAATAGCTCCGGAACTGCTGGCGGAACAACTACTTTTCTTTCCATGTCTGCGGGAGGAGGAGCTGCTGGGTCAGCAGCCACTCTTGGGTCAAACGGAACTTATTCGTTGGGAGTGGCTCCTTCGGGAACGACAATTCTTGCTGATTTTCGACCCGGATTGCAGGGGATCTCTACTGTCAAGAGGCCAAGAGCATCAGGCGCCAGTTCTGGTTTGGCGTTTGTTCTCGGGGCTACTTATCCACCGGGTAGTGGCGGGACTGGGGCTGCGGGAAATAATGGTACTGGTGCAAATGCAGCAAGCGGTGGAGTTGGCGGAATGCTGGTGATCGAATACATCGACATGGCGTAATCATGCCGTACACGCAAGCCATCATCCCGCTTCGTGGCTGGATTAAATACCTGTATAACGGTGTTCCAAAAATAATTGTATAGCTACTATTGTAGTTATTAAAAACCCCATAATTTTGAAAAGGAATGCTTATGATCGAGAATAACCTTGCAATATATGTTTCTGTCATGCAGTTGGCTATTCTCACCATCGGTGTAGTCACTGTCATTGTCAAATTAGGTAAGCGAGAAGCCTTGATAGAATCCAATGCCGAAGAGTTAAGACAACTCAAGGAGATAACAAAGGATTTGGTAAAGGCTGACATTGAGAACGGCAAGAATATCCTGACAGTAGTTGGGGATCTCAAGGCACTGAAATACCGTGTCGAAATGCTGGAGTCAAAATGATTCGCTATCTTTGGTTTTTATTTCTGGTTGGATGCTCTTCAACCCAAGAGATATCCACCAGCAACCATTACATCCAAAAAGAAGCAATGTCCATTCTTCGTACCGCCGATATCAAGGTAGCTCACAAGCATGCCCACAATATCATAGGTGAATCTGCTGACATTGCAGGAGCGGTTGGCAATGTAAAAGATACTACCCCGTGGTGGGGAGACATGATCACATACGGGGCTATTGCCTTGGCCGTGATTGGCGTTTGTTTCCTTCTCTGGTATACCGGAGTAGGTACTCTAATTAAAAAGGTGGTCTATTCATTAGGGTTGTTCATCCCAGATAAAAAGCTTCAGCAAGCCAAGGTGCTTGCCGAGGCTAAGGATGAGACAGATCCAACCACCATTCGTGAAGCAATAGCAGTCATGCGAGCCAGTGATCCTGCGTTCGATGCTGCATACAAGAAAGTGAGTAAGTAATATGGATTCATTCCTAGGTTCAGTTTGGTTCGCTCTTATGCTCTTTGCAGTCGGCTACATTGCGGGTTCTGTCGTTCCCGTAAGCAAGCTGCCTGAGCTTTTCAAGAAGAAGTGAACAAAGAACTAATCAATCTCCTTAATCAGCGTCTGGTAGAACGACTACTGGACGATCTTAAGGATGACACTAAATCGACTCCCGGCCTATACCAAGTCGTTCGCGGCGTGGTAAACGACAACCGGGAAGCGTTGGATGGTATTCCCTCCAGCACTCTGGATACCCTTGAGGAATCCATGAAGGCTAGGATGCCATTTAAGTTTAAGTCTTCTCAGATTTAATACCCGGCTTCTAGGGGCAGAAATGCCTCTAGGAGCCTTTTGTTTGATTCAGGCTACCCAGATAGCCAAGATCCGTTAGAACCGTTTATAGGCCATTCTAGGGCCATTAGGAGGCAAACCATGAAGCCACCCCCAGAGGTCATAGACGACTTCCGTAATCACCTATACTTTTGCTTCAAATACTTGGGGCTAGGGGAACCTACCCCACTCCAGTACGCCATAGCCCATAGGCTACAGGACGGTCCTAGCGACCACATCCTACAGGCAGGGCGAGGTGCTGGCAAGAGTGTAATTACGGCTTGTTATGTTTCGTGGATTCTACTGCGGAATCCCAATACTACAGTACTTGTACTTTCTGCTACGGCTGACAAGGCCATCAAGTTCGTGTCACAGACCAGATCAATCCTGACTCTGGTTCCCTACATGAAGACCCTTGAGCCACAGGAGTTTGACAAGGACAGTGCATTCGGATTTAATGTAAACAATAGAACTAAATTCACTCAGGATCTATCCGTTACCGCCAGAGGCATTACCTCCCAGATTACAGGTCTACACGCAGACAAGATCATTGGCGATGACATTGAGATTCCTGAAAACTCAGACAGTCCACAGGCCAGAGAGAAACTCTGGGAGAGATGTCTTGAGCTTGAAAATGTAAAGAACAAAGAAGAAGATTGTTCAATTCGATTCCTAGGTACGCCACAATCCAAGGACTCCGTATACAACAAACTAGGTGGCATATACAAAATTATCAAGTTCCCCGCAGTAATGCCAGACTTGGATAATGCAGAGGATGTTGAAGATGTTGATACCTATGTGTTGCGATTGGGCTTGGAGCCGGGTTGTTCGACTCAGCCGGAAAGATTCTCAGATGAGAAACTTGCTGAACTTGAAGCAAAGATTGGTCCTACAAACTTTGAACTCCACTATAAACTCAAAACGACTTCAGCAGACAACAAGAAGTATCCGCTCAGGCTTCAAGACCTGATTGTTATTGATGTTGATCCAGAGGTATTCCCCGTAAAGGTAGTCCATGCAAAGAGCGTGGTCAATAGACGGGTATCCTCGTTCGGCATGAAAGGAGATCTGGTCTATGAGCCAATGCACATTGAACCTAAGTTTGTCCCGTACTCACAGACCGTTCTCTTCATCGACCCATCTGGTCGTGGCGCGGATGAAACTGCGATATGCGTTGCGTCATTCGCTCATGGTTATGTTGTCATCCATGAACTCCTTGGCATTCAGGGTGGATATGACACGCCAACATTAAAGCAAATCTGCAAGTTAATCAATCAGTACGATATTAGTCTAGTTCGATATGAGTCCAACTATGGTGATGGTATGTTCGGAAAGATTCTTGCACCAGTAGTCATGCAGAACTGTGGTCAGGTAGCCATTGAGGAATTCAAGGTATCTGGTCAAAAGGAAGTACGGATAATTAATACCCTTGAGCCTATCATGTCTCAACATAGACTTGTAATGGATACTCAGGTATTGCTTAACAAAGATAATCAAATTCAGATTACCAGAATGCAGGAAAAGCGTGGAGCACTAAAGCACGATGACCGTGTGGATGTCCTTGCTGCTGCCGTATCTTACTGGACTGATGCCTTGGCAATCGACCCAGAAAAAGAAATGGTTGTCAGGCAGGAAGAAGATTACAAGAACAAAGTAAAAGAATGGATGAGTAACAAGAGATCCCTAGGTATTCTAGGAGAAAGAATCTCTGGTGCTATCCTATTAAATGGAAAAGAACCAAAAGAAAAGAAGTTTGGTAAATCCATACTAAGGAGAAAACGATAATGTTTGACCCCGTTTCAATAGGTGTTATGGGTGGTTTATCGCTTGCTCAGGGAGTCTTTGGTGCGCTTGGTGCATCAAGTCAAGCCAAAGCTCAGGCTATGGCTGCAGAAATCCAGCAGCGTAATGCAAACTTTCAGGCACAGTGGCAAAAGGAAGCGCAAGATAGAAACACAATGCGCCAGTTCCAAGCCAATCTTGAAAGAAATATTCAAATAGAAAAAGCAGCCAACAAAGAAAGAGCGATGGCTGAGCTTTATTTAGATAAGACTTTTTCAAATCAAAAGAGTACCCTCAGCAAGCAGACTGCACAAGTCAATGCTCAGTTCTTGGCAGCAACCACAAGACGGGGAATGAACCCAACTAGTGGTACAGCCCGAGCCTTGTTCCGTCAGAACATTGAGTCGCTTGGAAATAACATGGTGGCTCTAAAGTTAAATCATAGAAGTGCATATCAGGATATTGTAACTCAGCAGCAAGCAAGACTTGCTCAGAGGGCATCATCCATCAGCCCTGATCTTGGTGTCTTTATCCCAGCTAAGGGTGGCATTCCAGATAATTCTAGTGCTGCTTTGACAACAGGGCTTATTCAGGCCGGTCTACAGGGCGTTGCAACAGGAGTTAATACTTATCTAAAATATGGTCAGCAACCAAATCCAAGCCAAGGAGGAGGAAACTCTTCATCTCCTATGCCTTTCTCTGAAAGAGCTGGCGGTGGAGATACTATGGGAAGCGGTTATTCTGGTCCTTATTCTGGTAGAGGCGGAAATTCACTCCCAGCTTATACAGGAATGGGTAGTGCATCTTTTTCTGATATTCAAACTTTTCAATTTTAAACGGAGGTAGTTAATGGCTAAGAAAGATCTTATGTCTTCTTTGCAGAAGATTGCTTCTGAATCTATAACCGGAACAGTAATACCGGAAGCAAAAGAACAAGAATTAATTGATACTCAAGATGTTGCAAAGATTAAGCAGATTGCTGAAGTTGCAAATCGAATGTATCCAAATAACCCAGCTAATCGTTTTAATTACTGGAAAAAGAATATTAGTATAGATGGTATGTCAAACACTGCTAGAAATGAGTATTGGAAGATATACCAAAACACTCACCCAAGAGGTTTAGATGGTGCTAAGTCTGATTTTGTAAATGTAACTCTAAACGAAATTAACCTAATTAATGGTGTTTCAAATAAAGAGTTTTTCTTACGAGATCGTCTTGATAACTCACCATCATGGGCTAAGGAAGTACTTGAACCAGAACTTGCAAAGCTATCAACAACTGTTGCAAATGCAAACCTAAGCAAAGCAAGTCAAGTCTATAGCAAAAGCCTAGAAGAAAAGGTTAACACCTTTATTCTTCAGAATGATTTAGATCCAGATGTTTCCGTTGAACAACACACAGCCGACTTTGTAAGATTAGAGCAACTGAATTTATTTGATGTTGCTAATGTTATTAATGGTCGTATTGGAATCTATGGACAGAACAATGAGTTTGTTCCCGGCTTTGCTGTAGAAAATAGACAACAGGTATTCCCTAAAGATCAGTTCGGTGCTCCTTCGTTTGCTGAGCAAGTATTAGTTCGGGATAATGCAATCAACCCAATCAAACAAGCAGTTGATATGAAGCTCTCGGCACAACGCTCAGCTATTTCAATGCAAGAGCGACAGTCTGCAATGGAAGCCACAAAGCTTCTTGAGCAAGGCTTCTATACTATTGATCGCTGGGGAGAGGCATTTTCAATCAATGCCGAAAGCAGTCCTAAAGACCAGATCATTCGTGGTCTTAAAGGAGAGATTGCCAGCAAAAGAATCACTAATGAACAAGAACTTGCTGAAAGTATTTACACAGCAATGACAAAGTATCCAAACATGTTCGGAGATTTAAATGGCAAAACAGAATAATGTAAGTAAAGAACTACAAAAGTTACTTGGTGGTTCTAAGAATTTAGATCCCATTGAACAAACAATATTTGAGACAGGCCCACAGGCTGGATTCACTCCACCAGAAGTTGCCAATGTTTATCAAGAAGGTCAGACACAGTTTGCTCAGCAGCAGATCGGTGTCGAAGCTGCTAACATTGATTGGTATACTCTTGGTCAGAATGCTTCTCAGCTTGCAGCACAGACTTACGAAAATGTACTAGACTACCTTATTACATCTAAAAGAAATGGTGTAGTTGAATTAAAAGATAAGTATCAGAGTACTTTGGATGATTATTATCTCCAGCAAAGTACTGAGCTTTATAACGCAGACAAAGAAAAAAGACCACCAAACTCCAAAGTAATCAATGATTTGGTAACACGAATCAAAGAAACTAAGGATGCTTTTAAGACTGATGCTATTAAAGTATTAGGTAATGATGGTTACTTTGCGGAAGATCTTGATGTACCAAGCTTAGGTCTTAAGTACCAAGAGTTGGCTGTAACATCTAGAAACTCTTTACGAGATATTGATAGGTTTGCAAATAAGCTTCTCTATGAAACACAGAGAGTTGTTAATGGTCTTGTCAAAGAAGAAGAAGGCTTTAGTGCATGGAAAAATGGAGCTGGTGTTAGAGATCCTAAGATTCAACCACAAGTTTTCATGGGAGTCTTGCCACTACCAACTCATCCAGACAATCCAGAACTACCTATCATTGGATTTGAAAAAGACATGTCTGGTAATTGGATGCCCCTTTCAGCAACTGATCCAATGACAGGCGCACAAAACGCTCCTGTAATTCAAAGAGCAGATGGTAAGTGGTATCTAAGACCTGAATATATTGATGCTTTTAAATCAGCAGATGAGTTTAAAACACTGATAGATATTGATCAGTATTCTTACGGTCCATATAGTGCTGTAAGTAATGCAACAGGTCAGTTTACTGTTGATATGGAAAGAATAATAAAAGATGTTGTAGAAACTGAACAGCCAAACATTGGAGTAGCTGCTTATGTTTCAACTGCTCTTGCTAATATTCCAGATCATCTTGCTGATAATGCAATAGATCGTATTGATGGTCTTGATGAAGATCAGAAGATCAAGCTATCTATGATGCGTATGCATGTCAAGAATGGTTTTGAAATCCAGCAGCTTCCGCAAATCACAGGTCTTAAGAGAGATCTACTTAAGTCTACTTATGGTAGAGTGCAGAAACTAAAAGCAGGAACTACAATTTATAATGTAGCAGAAAACGAACAAGAAGTAGAAAAGTTTGCGGAGTTAACTTCAATTCTTTCTGCTGTTATGCAAGAATATGGCTCTCCTCTTGACGAAGATGCTCTGTCTTTTGAAGCTACTGGTCAAAATCTAATTGACGAAACACCAGAGATGTCTGCTTCTGCATTGCTCACACAGAATCCTCAGCTTGTCCCAATGGTTGCTAGAATTGCTGCAACACTGGATGCGAACGAAAATCTGTATAGAGATAATCCAGAACAAAAAGCAGAAGACATGAAGAAACTATTGAAGGAACATATCAAAAGAGAAGGCTATTTGGTAATGCCAAATGATGCTACAGGTATTCCTAATATTCTGTATGCACCCAATCTAATGTACTTTAATGGTGCAAGAGATACACTACTAAGCCCACAAAAGCTTGCTGGTCTACCAGAGGAAAAGCGAGAAAGACTGATAGCTGATCCTAGAGAACAAAACAAAGCTCTTGCCAATGCTCACCTATTCAGCACAAACTGGACAGGCAATGTTGGTGGTGAAAACCTAGAGGATATTGCTCTTCGTTTTGCTCAGCGAATAAGCCCTAAGCTTGATACTGAAGTCTTTACGACTTTAGTTAATGGAGCTGTTTATACTAAGCGAGATGATAAAGGAGCTAGAGTTCGTAGCGCAATGCCATTGGCAGAATTGCTGCGACTAACTATTGCTGCAACTCCATCAGCAATGGAAAAGCAAGGCTTGACTCCAAGCATTAGCGAAGAAACACGACCATCTTTTGATGATCGCTTGGCATATGCTAAAAAGATTTATGATGATCTTCCTATGATGTCAGAGCAAGGAGCTATTCCTTGGCTACAAGCAGACCTAGATATCACACAGCAGAACTATAACTTTGTGGGAACACCAAGAGGTGGCCTCCCTATTAAGTTCCTTGAAATCAAAGGAACATCGGGAGTCGATTACAAAGATGTTATGACTGTTCGTGGTTCTAAAGAACTTGGTGCTATTACTCCAAGAACAAATGATGGTATGCCTTTAATCTTTATTCCATCTCAAACAGATAAATCTGGAGATGTAGCTAAAGAGTTTAAGGATGGCTTGAATAGATATCTAGAAGCAGAGCAAGGTGATTACAACATTGCTCCTGTATCTTACGATGTAGAGTCTGTTCCCAACAGAGGACCAATGACTCCTGCAGAGGTCTTTAGTCAAGTAAATGAATCATATCTACCAGCTAGAGCTGCTATCTTGGTTAGCGTAGATGAGCCACTTTCATCTTTTGAAAAGGCTCTCACATTCTTTACACAAAACAATACAGCATTCCATGATATTGTTAAATCAGATCCTGAGTTGACAGATGTTCAGAAGCTAGCTTGGGAAGTTGCTATTACCCCAGATGGTAAGCAAATCTACAATAAGAACAAAGCACTGTTTACAGAAGAAAACCTTAGGCTTCTTTACGACAAGGCTGTAGCAAATGGAGCTAAGACCCATGTTGATTTCATGGGTTATATCTTCAATGCAATGAGAGTCTATGGCGATAATAAGGAGCTTGTTGGTGGTCGTTTAACAGGTGTAGAATATGTAACCAAGTCAACATCAGAAGACTTCTTAGGAAAAGAAGGAAAGAAAGCTGGCATTGTTCTTTATGAACCAACCAGCCCAGCTTTCTATGATGGCGTGTTTGATCGTCTAAATCAAGGATATAACCTCTACAAAAAAGACGGTCAGTTCTATATGTTTACACCCGACAAAGCAACTAAAGATTTTACTATGGTTATTGATTCTTCAAAGCCACAAGAAGTAGTTGAATCTGAAGTTGGTAAGTTTAAGGTTAAGCAGGATAGAGTTAATAAGGCTAAGCAGATGTTCTTCACTGGAAAGAAGATGCCAAGTTCTAAAGGCATTGCTGAACTAGCCAGACCTTCCACAATCTCTGCAGAAAAGATCGACAGCTTCCATAAAGATTTTATGAAGTACTCTTATGATAATGATCTGCAGGAGTTTACTGATTTCCGTTTTATTGATTGGCCTCAGATTTATGCAGAGCACGGTCGCTTCCCCTTTAAGCCAGCAGAAGTTCCTGAGCAATACTTCTTGCCCGGACATTCGGCTAGCCTAAGCAGACGCGGTAAACTAGCTCTTAAAAATATCAGAGACAAAGACGCTACCTTTATTGGAGCTGGTGTTGATGAAGCAATGAAGGATGTTGAACCTTTTGTTTCATTAGATGGCTATCAGCCACATCAGGTTCTCCTAAAACTTAATGCTTACTTACGAGGAGCTAGTGCTGGTCTAGTATACGGTGCGTTGGATGCGGCAAAGACCGAAGAAGATGTCTACCGTATGGAAGGCGTAAAGCAAGAGCCAATGAAGTGGTTCAATAAAATCTTTGGTAATGACGATACAGCTCTGTTGCGAAGAAGCAAGATGCCTTCTGGTGATAACATAACAATTCCAGAAAAGGCATTTAATCTTGTTAACTTTGCAAAAGCTACTGATTATCCCTATGACTCAAAAGCATTTGGTGGTCTTTCTCAACAGGCGTGGACTACGATTAAGGAATCTAAGTTTACTCCACTAGAGTTAGAATATCAAATCAGAGTACAGGCTGCAACAACGCATAAAGACAAGAAAGAAATTGAGCAACTAAATGCCGCACTTGAAACTATTGCAAACGACTCGTTTGTATTGGATTCAACAAAGGCAAGTCAGTTTGCTACTGAGCTTTATCAGGCATCCTTGTCTCCACAAGAAACTATGACAAAAGAAGAAGCAAAGGCATTGGCTTTCAATCCAGCTGCATTGGTTGAGATCAAAAGACGATACTTTGCTATGACACTAAAACCAGATGGGTACTTTACCCGTCCCGGCAAGAATGCTTTTACTTCAAGAGTAAGCATGATTTCCGATATGCTTAAACAACAACAATAACCTATTCATGGCGCATAGCTCCCAGAAAGGATACTAATGTTAAATTTCTCTGAAGGTTTTCCCATAATTCCAGAGACACCATCGGCGGGGCCATTGAGACTCAATGCTTATTCCCCCGGTCAGGTACTGGCTGCTTATGACGGAGATGATCTAGAGTTCCTAGATCCATCTCAGTTAACCAATCCACTCGTTTATACCCGAGGGGATATCAAGAAGGTAGAAACCTATAACCAGTACTACGCACTAACACAAGCTCTTGGTGCTTTGGAAGGAAACCTTACTGGTGTATCAGACGGCATTCTTGGTATTGCCAATGATCCCACAAAGGGTGCAGCATGGCGACAACTAATCGGTAAAGCTCCACTAACACCTATTCGTTATGGTGATTCTGAGCTTACTCAAGAAGCCATTGATGCAGATCTAAAGAGTCTAAACATGATGCTGGAGGCCGAGGAGGGGGTAGATTTTTCTACCCTCTCCTACGACCAGCTATCAGATAGACAAAAGCAAATAAGAGATATCACTGCAAAAGTTTCGTATGCTGAGGCAAGAAACAA
>Ga0208231_1000115_pt1 | contig 24501 bp, 21 predicted proteins | sample LakMenEpi15Jun12_FD_150702 | JGI IMG/M metagenome (GOLD analysis project Ga0208231, IMG submission 150702) | Freshwater microbial communities from Lake Mendota, WI - 15JUN2012 deep hole epilimnion (SPAdes) | ecosystem: Environmental > Aquatic > Freshwater > Lentic | place: Lake Mendota, Madison...
GGGCGGTTAGCGTTCAGCACGTGTTCACGGGCATCGTTGAAGAGCTCGGCGCCGTTGCATCACGAAACGGATCACGACTCCGCATCAGCGCCAAGCACATCCTGGAAGACAGCGCGATAGGTGCCTCCATCGCAGTGAACGGCTGCTGCCTTACCGTCGTACAAACCGGCGATGACTGGTGGGAAGCCGATGTGAGCGATGAAACGTTTCAGCGAACGAACCTTGGCGCACTGAGAGTCGGCGACCCGGTGAACTTGGAGCGCCCGATGTCGGCCGACGGGCGGTTCGGTGGGCACGTAGTACTCGGACATGTGGATCTCGTTGGCGAGGTGGTGTCGCCGGCACCCGACTTGCGCGTGCGAATCGCCCGCAACCACATGCACCTCTTGGTGGAGAAGGGATCCATCACCGTGGACGGCGTGAGCTTGACGGCATTCGACCTCGATGACGACTCGTTCCGTGTTGCAGTCATACCCCATACCTCCGCGGTGACCACACTCGGCGTTCGACGTGCTGGCGACAAGGTGAACATCGAGATGGACGTACTCGCAAAGCACGTGGATCGGCTCGTGAGCGCACGCGGTGGGAATCGTCGCAAGATCGGATGGTGGCGACGATGAGCAACCTCAACGACCTGCGCAAACAAATCGACGATATCGACGCTGCCATCATCGAGCTGCTCGCACAACGAATGGAAGTGTGCCGCGAGGTTGCCACGCTCAAGTCGCAGAGCAACACGGCGATCATCCAACCGCAGCGAGTTCGCGAAGTGCTGACCACTCGGCGTCAATGGGCCATCAACAACGACGTCGATCCGGACTTTGCCGAACAGCTGTTCCGCATTCTTCTCTCCGAAACGCACCGCATCGAAGTCGCCCATGAGAAGGCGTTCGAGAAGCCGACGAAAGTGGCCGACGTTCTCGCGTCGGCACTCGATGCCGTTGCATGCCGCATCGACCACGTGGTGGTGGCGGTCGCCAACTTGTCGGCGGCATCCGCGTTTCTCGCTTCGATCGGCTTCTCCACGGAGCCCACCGACGATCCCGAAATCGTCGTGGCTGAAGGCGGCGGCGTCACCGTGGTATTGGTGGGCCCTGGTGACAAAGCAGTGGATGCACACCTCAAGGAACATGGCTCGGGCGTGCAGCACATCGCCATCGAAGTCCTCAATGCCGGCTACGTGCAGGAGCTTCTCAAAGCGGCGAATGTGCCGCTGCTCACCGATGTCGTTGTGGACGAACACGGACACGAGCAGGTATTCACCGTGCTCGACCCGTCCACTGGAGTGCAGCTGGGATTCATCTCGCGTACCGGTAATCGGGTACCGATGAACGGCGCCAATGTGCGGGCCCTGTTCCGCGCACTGGGCAACGTATAGCTGGCGGGACCTTGCTATGGTGAGGTTGCTCGATGAATACGAGCGGGGCGCTCCTCTAACACTTGCGACCCGCCCGATCGGGTGCTGACAGTCCTATTCATCATTTCTCGCGACTGGCGACCACATCGCCCATCTCGAGATGTACGCATGTCTGAATGAAAGGCATCGTGGAATCTCAGCACCGTACCGACGCGACCTCGATCCACTCGTCGATGATTGACGCACCGATAGCTGAGCTGCTTCGTGACGCGCGCAAGATTCGCGATCTTCACCATGGCGCACGCATCACGTATTCACCGAAGGTGTTCATCCCGCTCACCATGTTGTGTCGGGACAAGTGTGGCTATTGCACCTTCGCCCAACCACCCGCGCGGCTAGAGAGCCCGTACCTCAACCCGGAGCAGGTGCTCGCCATTGCCAAACGCGGCGCAGCACGAGGTTGCCACGAAGCGTTGTTCACACTCGGTGAACGCCCGGAGTTGCGTTACGACATTGCTGCAGACTGGCTGCGCACACACGGCTTCGACTCGACAGTCCACTACCTGCACGACATGGCGAAGTTGGTATTGAACGAAACCGGATTACTCCCCCACGCAAACGCAGGTGCGTTGTACAAGGACGAGCTTTCGATGCTTCGCCATGTTTCTCCCTCGCAAGGGATGATGATCGAAACGCTTCGTGACGATTTGGAGTGTCACCGCGGCGCACCCGACAAGGTTCCCCAACGGCGACTCGACACGTTGGAATATGCCGGCGAGCTGCAGATTCCGTTCACGACCGGAATCCTGGTGGGAATCGGCGAGACGCGAGCAGATCGCATCGCAGCCTTGGAGGCGATTGCGTCATCGCATGCACGACACGGCCACGTACAAGAAGTCATCGTGCAGAACTTCCTCCCCAAGGCTCGTACCGGCATGCAGCACGAAGCAGCCTGCGACACCGACGAATACATGTGGTCGATTGCAGTTGCGCGGCTGATCTTGCCGCCGGAGATTCATCTGCAGGCGCCGCCGAACCTGAGCGACGACTTCGGCACGCTGCTGTCGGCCGGTATCGACGACTGGGGCGGCGTCTCACCGGTGACCGCCGATCACGTGAACCCCGAGCGCCCATGGCCAGAACTCGATCGTCTGCGCGAAGTCACCGAAGCCGCAGGACGCGTACTTGCACCTCGCCTCACGGTGTATCCGGAATTCATCACCGACATCGGTTTGTCGGCATCCCCCAAGTGGATCGATGCTTCGTTGCGATTCCGTGTGCTCGACCGCAGCGATGCCGAAGGATTCGGCCGCGATGATCCTGGCGCAATCTGGCCGGAGAAAGTCACCGCGGCCGATGTGGTGCACGATGGCGCAGAGGTGGTGTTGGTTGGGCATCGCTCCACTCAGTGGTACTCGGGCGCCAACAATCCCCCGCCACAGCTGTTGGGTGCCACCTCGGCACCATCACTCGTGGAACGCTCGCGAAAGATGCACGGCCCCGTTGGTGAAGTGCTCCGCGGAGTAGAACTTGGCCAACAGCTCGGCGAACACGAAATCGTGGCCTTGTTCCGTGCCCGTGGACCCGAGGTGCGGGCCGTTGCTGATGCCGCCGACACCCTGCGTCGAGACACCGTCGGGGACGACATCACCTGGGTGCACAACCGCAACATCAATTACACCAACGTGTGCACGTTCAAGTGCAAGTTCTGTGGCTTCTCAAAGGGTCCACTCAGCCTCAACTTACGTGGCACCCCGTACCTCCTCACACTCGACGACATTGCTGCACGGGTGAGTGAAGCGTGGGAACTCGGGGCAACCGAAGTGACGCTTCAAGGCGGGATTCACCCCGACTTCGATGGCGACTACTACGTCGACGTCACACGCGCGGTGAAACAAGCCGCTCCCAACATTCACGTCCATGGCTTTACGGCACTGGAAGTTACGGAGGGGGCGTCACGATTGGGTGAGTCGCTCGCCTCGTATCTCAGACGATTGAAGGAAGCAGGCCTGTCATCGCTGCCGGGTACCGCAGCAGAGATCCTGGACGACGAGGTGCGAGCAGTGTTGTGCAGTGACAAGGTGAACACCGAGGAGTGGCTGAACGCACACCGCACGGCACACTCGGTTGGGTTGCGCTCGAACGTCACCATGATGTTCGGCTCCATCGAGTCACCGCAGGCGTGGGCGCGTCATCTCGTACGAACTCGCGCCCTGCAATACGAAACCGGTGGATTCACCGAATTCGTGGGTCTGCCGTTCGTGCACATGGCATCGCCGATCTACCTACAGCACAAGTCACGTCGCGGTCCCACATTCCGGGAAACGCTGCTGGTGCATGCAGTTGCACGCCTCGCCTACCGCGGGGCAATCGACAACATTCAGGCGTCATGGGTGAAGATCGGTGTCGCCGGTACCCGCCAGCTGCTGCAGGCCGGCTGCAACGACATTGGTGGCACGCTCATGAACGAGAACATTTCGCGCGCTGCCGGCGCCAGCCACGGCCAGGGCATGACACCCGACGACTTCACTGCACTGGTGGAACCGCTCGGACGACCCCTGCGTCAACGCACCACCCTGTACGCCCTGCGTTAGGCCAGAGCCGCGCGGGTATGCGCAATATCCACCTGCAACTGCGCCTTCAACTCATCGATGCCGGTGAACTTGCGCTCGCCACGTAGGAACGAATGAAACGCCACTCGCACCTGCTTGCCGTACAAGTCACCAGAGAAGTCCAGGAGATGCGCCTCCAACAACGACTGGTCGGCATGCTCGTGAAACGTCGGGCGCCGTCCGAGATTTACCGCGGCCGAATGTGATGACACCACCGAGCCGAGTTCGTCGGCGATGGCAACAGTCGCTGCATACACCCCATCTGCCGGCAAGCACAACGAAGAATCCACCACCACGTTGGCAGTGGGGAAACCGATGGTGCGGCCTCGCTGATCGCCATGACCAACCACCCCGCGAACTTCGTGGGCACGACCCAACATTGCGGTTGCTCGTCGCACATCACCCCCGGCGAGAGCACGACGAATGGCCGTGCTGCTCACCGGCTCGTCCACGCCGTCACCACGAGCAACAAGCGCAACAGGGATCACGGTGTAGTCGTGGTGCGCTGACATGTCACGCAACATCGCCACGTTGCCACCGCGCTTGTGGCCGAAATGGAAATCCTCGCCGACGATTACTCCACGAACACAAAGAGCATCCACCAGCACACGGCGCACGAAGTCGGCGGGCAACTCTGCGGATTGTTGCACGTCAAAAGGCACCACCAACGTTGCATCCACACCAGTGGAAGCAAGTAGTTCAAGTTTTTGGTCCGGCTCGGTGAGCAGCTTCGGAGCAGATTCTGGCCTCACCACCGAAGCAGGATGGCGATCAAACGTCACCACCACACTGCGGACCCCGAGAGCACGCGCATTCTCACACACTTGACCGATCACTGCGCGGTGCCCAAGGTGGACTCCGTCATACGCTCCGATGGTCACCACGGTTCGCACATCACCAAGTGCCGCAACCACTGCTGCGCGCGTGGCTGCATTGATGACCTTCACGCAGATTTACGCTAGAGGCTCCGGCATTACCACTTCCGCGCGCCACGCATCGCTCGCACGTGAGTACACCGCGATCAGCTCATTCCGTTCGTTCAACACGATTCGCCGTTCGCCTTCTCGGCCATCGAGAGCGCCCAATGCGTCGAATGATCGTCCATTCCGCACCTTCACTGCAGAGTCGGCGTCCACCGACACCATCGCCACGTTCACTCCATCCAGATGCGCCATGACGGCCACGGCCGGCTGCAATGGCGCGGTGTCGATCGAGGCCGAATCGTGATTCGCGCCAACCACGAAGTCCCCAATGGCACGGCGACGCAGATTACGGAGGTGCGCCACACCACCGAGTGCCTCCCCCAAATCCGCCGCAAGGGTGCGGATGTAGGTGCCGGATGAACATGTGACTTCGATGTTCACCACGGGGTTGCCGTCGACTCGATCCACCACATCGCCAACCACGTAACGATGAATCGTCACGTGTCGCGGCTCACGATGCACCTCACCCCCTTCTCGGGCGATTTCATGCAAGCGACGACCACCAACCTTGATCGCCGACACCATGGGCGGAATCTGGGCGATATCGCCGAGGAATGCCTTCGACGCCTCGCGAATCCGATCAATCGTGAGCGTCGACATGTCGCGTGTTGCCGTTACCTCCCCGGAAGCATCCAATGTGCTGGTGGCGGTACCGAATACCACCTCGCCCGTGTACGTCTTGGGAAGGTCACCGAGAAATTGCAGCAAGCGAGTCGCGTTGCCGAGCGCAACGATCAAGACGCCGGTTGCGTCGGGGTCGAGCGTGCCCGAGTGTCCCACCCGTCGCTCGGAGAATCTTCGGCGCAATCGGGCAACCACATCGTGACTCGTGATTCCCACCGGTTTGTCCACGACGACGAAGCCATGCACGGTGGCGGGTTTGCGCGGCATGAGTTGGGGTGCTACTCGGCACCGATGCCATTGCCACCTTGGGTCGCACGGCGTGCTGCATCTTCACGCAATACCGCATCGATTCGCGCTGCGGCGCGCATCGTTTCGTCGGGCCTGAACTGCAAGACCGGAGTACGACGCGACTTCACCTGCAAGGCGATCTCGTGCTGTAGTCGCTTGCGGTACTCGCCGAGTGCAGCAACGATGTTCTCGTCACCTGCCACACCTTGCAGGGAGTCGAAATACACGATGCCACGATTCATCTCCGAGTCCACGTCGACTGCCGTGATGGTCACCATGGTGAGACGGTCATCGTCCAACTTTGCGAGTTCATCGGCGATCACTTCGCGCAACGTTTCACTCAACCGCGCGGTGCGTTCGTGACGACGACGGTCCTGGGAGTCGGTGGTGCGACGACGGTTGCGAGCCATACAACTACGCTAAGTGAAGATGTCCACGAGCGATTCCACGCCAAAAGAGCGCTACAACGCCCGTTTGGCAGCCCAAATCGAGGCCAAGTGGCAGGATCGCTGGGAAATTCAACGAACCTTCGAGGCGCCGAATCCTGCCGGGCCGCTCGCCGAACCGACCAAGATCGCCGGCCGACACAAGCTCTTCATCCTCGACATGTTCCCCTATCCGTCGGGCGCAGGTCTGCACGTGGGACACCCACTCGGCTACATCGGTACCGACGTGTTCGGCCGCTTCAAGCGAATGAACGGCTTCAACGTGCTGCACGCACTCGGCTACGACTCGTTCGGATTGCCCGCCGAGCAGCATGCCATCACCACCGGTGTGCACCCGCGAGAGAACACCGAGTCGAACATCGCCAATATGCGACGCCAGTTGCGACGACTTGGATTGGCTCACGATGCACGCCGAAGCGTGAGCACCACCGACGAAGGTTTCTACCGATGGACCCAATGGATCTTTCTGCAGGTGTTCAACTCGTGGTTCGATGCCGACCGTGGCATCGCCCGACCGATCAGCGAACTCATTGCGGAGTTTTCATCGGGCAAACGATCGACGGGCACCAAGTCATGGAACGAGATGTCATCGCGCGAACAAAAGCAGCTGGTGAACGACCATCGTCTCGCCTACTTGGCTGACGCTCCCGTGAATTGGTGTCCGGGACTCGGCACCATCCTGGCGAACGAAGAAGTCACTGCCGAGGGCCGCAGCGATATCGGCAATTACCCGGTGTTCAAACGAAACATGCGTCAGTGGACGATGCGTATCACTGCGTATGCCGATCGACTCCTCGACGATCTCGATCGTCTCGACTGGCCGGAGTCAATCAAGCTCATGCAACGCAACTGGATCGGCCGAAGTGAAGGCGCGCGCGTGAGGTTCGCGTCCAGTGCCGGCGACATCGAAGTGTTCACCACTCGACCCGACACGTTGTTCGGTGCCACGTTCATGGTGTTGTCTCCCGAACATCCACTGGTTGAAGCGCTTACTACCGATACGCAACGTGCCGCCGTGGATACGTATCGTTCCACCGCATCGAGCACCACCGATGCCGACCGGCAGAGTGACACGCGCGCGAAAACGGGCGTCTTCACCGGATCCATGGCTACGAATCCGGTCACCGGCAAGGAGATTCCGGTGTGGATTGCCGACTACGTGCTCATGGGTTATGGAACCGGCGCCATCATGGCCGTTCCGTCGGGCGACGAACGCGACTTCGCCTTTGCCCGTACCTACGACCTGCCCATCGTGGCCACACAGATGCCACCGGACTCTTGGTTCGCCGGTCACGGCATCGCATCAACTGCCGACTGCACGACCTGGCCCGAGGCATTCGTCGGCGAAGGTACCTACATCAACTCACGAAACGACAATGACGCGTCGAGTCCCTCCTCGCTCGTGCTCGACGGAATCACCGACATGGCCACCGCAAAGCGACGAACCAACGAATGGCTTGAAGCCCGTGGAGTCGGACAGTCTGCGATCACCTACAAGTTGCGCGACTGGCTGTTTTCGCGTCAGCGCTATTGGGGTGAACCATTCCCCATCGTGTACGACGAAGACGAAATGCCCGTGGCGGTGCCCGATTCGTTGCTTCCGGTCACACTGCCCGAGCTCTCGGACTTCAAACCGCAGGCACTCGACCCGAACGACGAAGTCACCGATCCGATTCCACCACTTGCTCGTCGCGCGGATTGGGTGCACACCGAGATGGAAATCGACGATCCGATTACCGGTGTCAAGCGACCCATGGCAAAGGTACGACGCGAGATCAACGTGATGCCGCAGTGGGCGGGTTCGTGTTGGTACGAGTTGCGTTATCTCGACCCGACGAATGCCGCTGCATTCATCGACCCGGAGGTCGAGAAGTATTGGATGGGCCCGCGACATGAAGGACACACCGGCGGGGTGGACTTGTACGTCGGCGGCGTCGAACATGCAGTGCTGCACCTCCTGTATTCACGCTTCTGGCACAAGGTGTTGTACGACTTGGGACATGTGTCGAGCGAGGAACCGTTCCATCGCCTCTACAACCAGGGCTACATCCAGGCGTATGCCTACCGCGACGAACGTGGTCAGACGGTGCCGGCCGCCGAAGTACAGGAGCGCGAGGGCAAGTATTTTTTCGACGGTCAGCAGGTGTCGCGCGAGTACGGAAAGATGGGCAAGAGCCTGAAGAACATCGTGACTCCCGACGAAATGTACGACGAGTTCGGTGCAGACACCTTCCGTCTCTACGAGATGTCGATGGGTCCCCTCGACCAGAGCCGCCCGTGGAACACGCGGGATGTGGTGGGAATGCAGCGTTTCTTGCAGCGCGTGTGGCGCAACTTGGTGGATGAAGACACCGGTCAACTCACGGTTTCGGAGACCCAGTGCCCCGAGCACCTGTTGCGGGCCTTGCACATTGCAATCGATGGTGTGCAGCGCGACATGGATGGAATGCGCTTCAATACGGCGATTGCAAAACTCATCGAGCTGAACAATGCCCTCACCAAACATGTGGAAGCCACTGGCAGCACACCACGCGTCGTGGCAGAGGCACTCACGCAAATGCTCAGCCCCCTATGTCCGCATGTTGCAAGCGAACTGTGGGAACGACTCGGTCGTACCGACGAGATCACCTATGCACGATTCCCGGTTGCCGATCCCGCATTGCTGGTGAGCGACACGATGGAGATTCCGGTTCAAATCAACGGCAAGGTGCGGTCACGCCTCGTCGCACCCACCGGATCGAACGACGATCAACTGAAGGCACTTGCATTGGCCGACGAAAAAGTTCGCATCGCATTGGCTGGAGCCGAACCACGAAAAGTCATCGTGGTCTCCGGTCGCCTGGTCAACATCGTCGCCTAGCGGCAGGGCCGCTGTGCCGGCGTTGAGCCCGCGCTGAACCGTAGGTCGAACCGTGCGCTGAGCCGCACGTCGAACCGTGCGCTCAGCCGTGCAGATGCTTCCCGGCGCGTTCGATCGCGCCGAGATCAACACCACGGAACATGAGGAGAATCACGCGATTGACGCCCCAGCTCTGCCAACGTGCGAGTCGATCATCGACAACATCGGCACGCAGCAACGCTTCGTCGAAGTGCTCCCATACCGTGACCATGAATGGATCGATCGCGTCACCAGCGCGGGCGTGAGACACCGATCGCTCCTCCCTTGCTGCCGCAATCACTTCGTGTGCATAGTCGGCTGATCCACGAACGTTCACCCCATCGGTACGTTGCGCGGCGATGCGAGCCAACGCAGTGGAGTTCACTCCAAGCACGATCGGAGGCCGTGGCGTCGGGGCGATAAAGGTCCGCAAGTCCTCGCGCCGTGTTGGCGACCACAGTTCGTCGATGACATCCAAGGTGTCCAGCAACACTCGGTGGCGATCAGCCATCTTTGGCGGCTGCTCCACTCCCACCGCACGACGCTCGGCCGACCACTTGGTATTGGGGGCCGATCCAGCACCAAGACCGAGCACGCAGCGACCATTGCTCAGCTGTTGCAACGTGGCTGCAGCATTGGCGGTGATCACGGGAAGTCGATTTGCAACATTGGCAACGAGCGGCCCAAGTCGAATGCTCGACGTCACGGCAGCGAGCGCTCCGAGGGTGGTGAAGCACTCGGGCATCGCTGGCGCTGCCATCACTTCGCCCGCCAGATGGTCAGCAGTCCAGAAGGTGTCAAAACCGGCAGACTCGGCCGCGCGTGCTGCATCGGCAAGAAGCGGCCAGGGAGCATTCCCCGGGTTGACCTGCAGATCGAATCGCATCATCGTGCGTACCAACCTAGACGCGTAGTGGGTTCGGGTTCCCCGACCGTCACCTACATTCAATGCCATGCCGAAACGCTCGAAAGATCGTGCGACAACGAGTTCGATGGCAACTCCTCCAACGACGTATGCAACCTCGGGCTTACGTGTTCTTCACGACTCGACGCTCGGCCGGTACGTGATCACCGAGCGAGCCATCGTGCCGGGAGAAACGATCGCGATCTGGCGCGGAGTGGAAATTTCCACCCGTGAAGCCCTCCAGCTCCCGCCCGAACAGCAGCATCAACTCCTGCAAGTTGGCGCAGATCGATTTCTCTACACCGAGAGCGACCATCTCTGCGAAGTGGACTTCATCAACCACAGTTGCGACCCCAACTGTGGTTTCACCGACGCCTACACGCTCGTTTCCCTCCGCAGCATCTCGCCGGGTGAATCCATCACGTTCGACTACGCGATGAGCGACACGAACTCGTTCATCGAGTTTTCCTGCATGTGCAGCGCTCCAACGTGTCGTGGGCGTCTCACGGGCAACGACTGGCAAATTCTGGAACTACAGATTCGATATGCGGGCTGGTTTGCTCCGCATGCAGAGGAGCTCATTCGCACACGACATCCGTAATGGTCGGGTGGGTGGGATCGACGCTTGTCGCCCGTTGCCCTCAACGAGAGAGGGTGACCGCGAGGACGGCCAGTACCACCTGCATGACTGCTGTGGCAAGCACGACCCAGTTCAGCCGCGACGTGAGCGTGTTCCGGTGTTCGTCACGACGTGCCCCCAGAATTGCGGACACCTTCTCCGTCATCTCGGTCACGCTGTTGACGAGGTGATCCATGTTCCAGAGTGTCCAGAGTCCACTCTGGATCTGCCGACGGTTGACCGGAGCAGCAAGAAACTGATGCGTCCAAATGGCGCGCAGCAGTCGAGCACCGTTGTGGATCGCCACGGACTCGCGCGGGGCCCGACCTCCCTCTCGGTCGTTGCTCGCAAGTTTGAGCAACTCACGGATCATGAGGCGCTCGTAACGATAGAAACCCGCCGCATACACGGCGGCCCGACCGAACAACTCGAGACTTTGCGAGAACGCCTCGGCACCCCGGGTATTCAAGACCGAAAACTTGTTGCCGACCAATGAGTCGTACACGTCGTCGTCGCCGACGATCGGCACCACTTCCGTCAGACCGTCAACCACTGCACGTACTCGTTGTGCGACGACTGGCTGAGCGATGGTCCCCAAGACATAGCTGCTCCACACTTTGGTAAGGGATGCGGATCCATCGAGCTTCAGGTGTCGTGCACCAATCTCCGCCAACGGCGATGCGAGTGCGTCGAGTGACGTTCCAACTCGCTTCAGGTCATCACCAGTCACATCGTCACTGATATCCAGAACCAGACGCACGGAACAGATTCCGAAGCCGTACAACCGTATTTCGGCCGGTTCGCTCTCGCAGATCCCGACGTTCGTTGCACCGAGAAGCGGATCCGGCAGTTCAACTCGCGGGTCGAACTTGGAAGTCAACGTGACATCGTCGACGATCAACGTCCCCCAATGGAGCGCGTCCTGATAGAAATCTGCGTCGATATCGATCGACTGCCAATCGATATCGGAGAAGTCGTCGTGATTCGGAACTTGGAACAGCCAGAGTGCCGCCAGTTTCACAGAGCCAAACTAATCCCCGTTGACGACCCACCAATTGGTCGCCGGCGAAACACATCGAGAAATCTTGTGGAGCTGAGGGGAATTGAACCCCTGGCCTCCTCCATGCCATGGAGGCGCTCTACCAACTGAGCTACAGCCCCGAAATCGCCACGCCAACCTATCGGAACTCACCCAGGCCCGCGTAGTCGGTGGATCAACCTTGCGGTCGGGCGCCAACTCGACGGAGGAAGCCTGGTCAGCTGCGCCACTCGACCAGTGGACGGTCGCGATACAAGCGCTCGATTTCGTAGAAACGACGCGTCTCTTCGGCAAATATGTGGACGACCACATCGCCATAATCCAGCAGAATCCACTGCGACTCCGAGATGCCTTCGGTGCGTACCGGCGAGCGGCGATGGTCGAGCCGGATTCGATCCTCCACTTCGCCCGCAATGGTTCTCACCAAGCGCGGGTTGCCTGCGCTCGTCACCACGAACAATCCGACGATCGGCATCACTTCTGCAACGTCAATGATGCGGATATCGCTGCCCTGCTTGTCGTCGGCAGCGCGGGCGGCGCTACGGGCAACGGCGAGCGTGTCTGAATCGACGCTGCTGTCGGAATCCACCCTGTTATTTGCCACTTCGAACCAACTCTGCAAACTCGCTGCCGAGAGTGATGGATGCATCGATGCCGGATACCACCGAGGACCACTTCTGCGTGTCGAGAGTGCCGAGACCTCCCGCCAACAACGCTGCAATCGCGTCTGAGGTGTCGGAGTCGGCCGCGACCAGCGTGGCCGAATTCTCCCGAGCCGACACCTCCCGCATCACACCCACACCGATACCCGCCTCCAGGAGCTTGGCCACCGCGGCGCGGCTCACGATGGGATCGTTGAATGCGCTGTCGATCATGACCGTCAATGGAAAGTCGCCACCAACCAGGGCACTTGGAGCGACCGAGGCAAACACCATGGTGATTTCGGCTCGATCCAACGAATACGAGTCCACCCGCTTGGGGTTGAGGGTGGAATCAAGCACGGGTGCCGCGCTCAACTGCCACACCTGCAATGTACCCGCCATCACCCTGCGCATGAAGTTGTTGACGTCCACCAATCCGGCTGAAGTCGTGTCGACTTCAGGAGGAAGTTCCATTCCCCCACCTACACGCTCGGAAATTCCATTCCACACTTCGCGATGTCTCGCAAATCGCTGCGACTCTCGCTCGTTGGTGCGACGGGCCAGAAGGATGTCCACCACACGATCGATTGGGTACAACGCCTCGCCAGCATCTGCCAACTTGGTGACGGTTCCGTCCACCGCCACCGTCACCACTTCGCGATCCAGCAACACATCCACACCACCAAGTGGTGCAAACAAATTGATCAGTTCGACGCGCCCGAGCGCACCCGTTGCCACGAACGACACGTCGAGTAGCCCCTGTACCTCGTTGGCCAAACCCGTGAGGCCATCGGTTGCAAACACATCCGCAAGCCGACGAGACACCTCCTGCTTTTTGGGATTCGCGACCGGCGCAACCTCGGTGGCCGCACCAATCGGCACCATCACCACGGTGCCGCCCACGCCATCGGCCGCGAGCGTTGCAACGAAAAGTTGACTCAGTTGCCCACCTTGGCCCAGCGCAGCGATGAGTGCAGCGGGCGTATCGGGAATGCTGATGCTTGCACCACCAACGCTGGTGGACGCTCGAGAGTCGAGGAGTTGGTTCCAAGCAAGAGTCACCCCGATGGGCAGCGTCAGCGCAGCGGCAATGCCCGCGGCAATCGCAATTCGCAGAGCGCGAAGCTGACGTGATCGAAATGCAGTCACGAGCGTGGTGCCGTTACAGTGTCGTCTACATTGCGCCGATACAAGCCGCGTTCCCGAATGACGCTCAGCACCGCCGGAGGAATGTGCGGCGAAACCGCACTGCCATCTCGCTGGTAAGCCTGCAACTGTTCACGCAATTCCGTGCTGCTGACATCCACCGGCGGCACGACGAGCAGCTTCCAACCACGCTGAGCATCGGTGACGTATCCGGGTCGATCGACGACCACGATGGATGCAAGTCTGGCGATCTCCACGGACTCGTGCCATGAAGGAAAATCGTCCACGAGATCACGACCAATGATGAGAAAGAGCTCCGCATCGGCATTGGCCACACGCATCTCGCGCAACGTGGTGACCGTATAGCTCGGGCCACCACGACGAATCTCTACGTCGCTCACTTCCAACCCTGGTTCGCCATCCACCAATGCCCCGACCATCGCCAGCCGATCAGCTGCAGGGGTAATCGCTCGCTCGGGCGACTTCTTCCACGGGTCGTTCGCCACCACCAGCAGTACTCGGTCGAGTGCCAGGTTGTCGCGGGCCGCTCGCGCAACCCCAAGGTGCCCCAGGTGCGGTGGATCGAAGGTGCCGCCGAACACCCCGAGACGTTGCGGCACGCGCAAATTCTAGGAGTGGTGTCCTCCTCCCTTGCCGAAAACACCGAGGACACCCTTCGCCAAACCGCGCAGTCATGCCGTTTGGTGGGCCCTTAGCAGGAAGTTGGTGATTTTCGCAACATCCCCCTTGACATCGTGCGTGACATTCCTGTAACTTCGCTACTCCCCCGAATACCCCGAAATCCCCCCACAACCCCCCGACGCCACCCATCACCCCTCGTGGGTGTCGTGTGTCGTCACCCCCCACAGAAAGCGCCAACTATGTCTGACTCCATCGGTCTGTACCTCAATGACATCGGCAAGGTTCCTTTGCTCAACGCCGAGGATGAGCGCACTCTCTCGAAAGCAATCGAAGCCGGTCGCGTGGCCGAAGCCAAGATGAAGAAGGGTCAACGTTCGGCCGCCCTGCGCAAGGACCTGCGTGACGCCAAGCGTGCCAAGGATCGCTTCATTCGCGCCAACCTCCGACTCGTCGTGTCGATTGCACGCCGCTACCCATTGCCACAGGGCATGGACCTGCTCGACCTCATTCAGGAAGGCAACCTTGGCTTGGAGCACGCCGTCGACAAGTTCGACTGGCGCCGTGGCTTCAAATTCTCCACCTATGCCACGTTCTGGATTCGCCAGGCCATCGGCCGAGCACTCGATCAGAAGGCAAGCCTCATCCGAATTCCCGGCGATCGTTCGGCCAACTTGCGTGCAGCCTTGCGCCAGGGTTCCGGCGATGCCGACGGCCTGTCGGCAGAGAACGCAGAGCTCCACCGACTCACCACGCCGGTGTCGCTCGACAAGCCCATCGGTGACGACGGCGACGCCACGCTCGGTGACTTGGTGCCAAACCACGACATGAGCCCAGAAGAAGCCGTGATGTCGCGCGCATCTGACGACATGTTGAACAAGTTGCTCGACACCTTGGACCCACGGGCTCGCTACGCCGTAGAGGCCCGCTTTGGTCTCTTTGGTGGTGAGCGCAAGAGCTTCCGCGAAGTCGGCGAGGAACTCGGCGTCACTGCCGAAGCTGCTCGTCGTCTGGTGAGCCGTGCGGTGGAGTCGTTGCAAGAAGACGCCCCCGACTACCTCACGGTCTAGTCCACTCTCGAGCGCTGTTGCGCGTCCGTAGCCTGAAAGGCGAGGTCGGCATGCCAAAGAATTGGACGAAAACCACATGGCAGTCGCTGCCTGCTGCCCAACAGCCCGAATGGCCCGACTCTGCCGCGCTTGACCGTGCATTGAAGCAGATCGAGTCGTATCCCCCGTTGGTGTTCGCCGGCGAAGCGCGCACCCTCATGTCCACACTCGGCCAAGTTGCCAATGGCAATGCCTTCTTGTTGCAAGCCGGCGATTGCGCGGAAAGTTTCGAGGAGTTCACCGCGGTGAACATTCGCGAAAAACTTCGCGTGATACTGCAAATGGCCGTGGTGCTCACCTACTCCATGGGCGTTCCTGTCGTGAAAGTGGGCCGAATCGCCGGCCAATTTGCCAAGCCACGCTCGAGCAACACCGAGAAGATTGGTTCACGAGAAGTGCCGTCGTTTCGCGGTCACATGGTGAATGATCCCGCGCCACACGACGAAGCACGTACCCCGGATCCGCAGCGCTTGGTGCAGGCCTACCACCAGTCCGCCAGCACGCTCAACCTCTTGCGCGCCTTCACGAAGGGTGGTTTCGCCGACCTCAATCGAGTACATGCGTGGAACCAGGAATTCGTCGCCACCAGCGCGGAGGGTCAGCGATACGAGCAGATGGCGGCGGAGATCGAACGGGCACTTGCGTTCATGCGCGCCTGTGGCGTCGACACAGAGAGCCACAGCGCACTGCACGAAGTGGACGTGTACACCTCGCACGAAGCGTTGATCCTCGGCTACGAAGAGGCGCTCACTCGCCAGGACTCCCTCACCGGACAGTGGTACGACTGCTCGGCGCACATGTTGTGGATCGGTGAGCGCACCCGTCAACTCGATGGTGCGCACATGGAATTTCTCAGAGGTGTGGGCAACCCCATTGGTGTGAAGATCGGGCCGACCACCACGGCCGACTACGTGTTGTCGCTGTGCGAGACCTTGAACCCGAATCGCGTTCCGGGACGACTCACCCTGATTTCACGAATGGGTGCCGACAAGGTCGAAGCGTCACTCCGACCGCTGTTGCGTGCCGTGCGCGACGCCGGACATCCCGTGGTCTGGATTTGCGATCCCATGCACGGCAACACCTTCACCGCAGACAACGGCAGAAAGACCCGACACTTCGATGAAATCCTCCGCGAAATCGTCGGCTTCGTCTCTGCACACCGTGCCGAAAACACCTGGCCGGGGGGAATTCACATCGAACTCACCGGCGAAAACGTGACCGAGTGCCTGGGCGGCGTCGAAGGTGTCTCACAGGGCGACCTTGACACCCGATACGAAACGGTGTGCGACCCGCGGTTGAACGCGCGACAGTCCATCGACCTGGCGTTCCGCGTCGCCGACCTCATTCGCAACTCCAAGTAGCCGGCGCTGATGCGCGCGTTTGAACTCCTCGGCGAGTGGCCGGTCGACAATGTTGCCGCGGCAGTGATCGATCGGCAGGGCGAGATTCATCTTCACGGTGATGAGTCCCGCGAGTTTCGACTTGCTTCGGTAACCAAAGTCATCACTGCATGGGCCGTGCTCGTGGCATGCGAAGAGGGCACCGTGTCGCTCACGGACGCACATGGCCAGGACGGCTGCACCGTGCGCCATCTCCTCGCTCATGCCGGGGGCTATCCGTTCGAAGGCGACGCACCAGTTGGAGTTCCGGGCGCCCGACGCATCTATTCCAACACGGGATACGAGATGTTGGCGTCACATCTCGAGGACCGCAGCGAGATGCCGTTCTGGGATTACGTGGATGGAGCCGTTTTTGAACCACTCGGCATCGTGGCATCACCACAGCACGGATCGGCAGCCAAAGATGCACGCCTCGACATCGTGAACCTGTCGTTGTTCCTCGCCGAGATTCGACGTTCCCGGTTGCTGGCTCGTGACACGTTCACCAGTGCCGTGACACCCCAGTTCGACGACGTGGAGGGCATCGTGCCCGGCGTTGGTCGATTCGATCCATGCCCATGGGGCCTGGGGCCCGAAGTGCACGGCAACAAGCATCCGCACTGGATGTCGCCCAACAATTCGGCGGCGAGTTACGGACATTTCGGCGGCAGCGGAACCTTCGTGTGGGTCGACCCGATTGCCGACGTCGCGTGCGCAGTGCTGACTGATCGGGAGTTCGACCAATGGGCACTCGCCCACTGGCCCGAATTCTCCAGCGCCGTACTACGCGAATTCGCGCGTTAGCCCGCGTCGCGAGTCAACCCTCGGTGGGGTTAGCTCAGGCGCTCGACGATCATCGCCATGCCCTGGCCGCCGCCAACGCACATGGTTTCCAGACCGTAACGCTTGTCGCGGTGCTGCAAGCCATTGATGAGCGTGGTCATGATGCGCGCACCCGTCATGCCGAACGGGTGACCGAGCGCGATTGCACCACCGTGCACGTTGAGCTTGTCCATCGGAATGCCGATGTGCTTTGCCGATGGAATCACCTGTGCTGCGAACGCTTCGTTGATTTCGAAGAGATCGATCTGATCAGCGGTCAGTCCGGCGCGCTTCAACGCTTGGCGAGATGCTTCGATGGGTCCGAGGCCCATGATTTCGGGATTCAAACCCGACACACCCGACGACACGATGCGCGCCAATGGAGTGAGCCCGAGTTTCTTGGCCTTGGCATCGCTCATCACGAGCACCGCAGCGGCGCCGTCGTTGAGCGGACAGGCGTTACCCGCAGTGATCTGTCCGTCGGGACGGAATGCAGGCTTCAGACCTGAGAGCGCCTCCACCGTGGTGCCGGCGCGCGGGCCGTCATCCTTGCTGATGACACGACCATCAGGAAGCGTGAGCGGGGTGATCTCGCGGTCGAAGAATCCATTGTCGATGTTCTCGCACGCCCGCTGTTGCGAACGTGCAGCAAACTCGTCCATCTCCTGGCGGGTGACGCCTTCGATCTCACGCACGTTCTCGGCCGTTTGTCCCATCGCGATGTACATGTCGGAGATACCGAGCGGCGGAGTCCAGGTTGGTTGACCACCAGCAGCGCGAGCCTTCGTGCGCTCACCGGGCGTCTTGAAGATGGGGTTTGGCGCGGTGTCACTTGCGCCACTTGCATAACGACTCACCGTCTCCACGCCGGCAGCGATGAAGCAGTCACCCTCGCCTGCCTTGATGGCATGAGCCGCCATCCGAATGGTCTGCAAACTCGACGAACAGTACCGATTGACGGTGACGCCAGGAACATTGTCCAAGCCAGCAAGCATGGCGACCACGCGCGCGATGTTGAATCCACCTTCACCAGCCGGCTGACCGCAGCCCATGATCAGATCTTCGACGTCATCGGGCTGCACCTGTGGCACTTTGGCCATGAGGGCACGAACGATTTGCGCACTCATGTCGTCTGGACGCAGGTCGACGAGCGAACCTTTGTTGGCACGCCCAATGGGGCTGCGGGCGGTTGCGACGATGACGGCTTCGGTCATGATGTGATCCTTTCGAACTCGAGCCACGGTACCATTCGGACATGCAGTTGACCCCGTTGGACGTGGACAGCATCGATCTCTCCGACCCCGATTTCTGGGTAACCCCACGAGAGCACCGGGAATCAGCCTTCTGGTCGTTGCGACGCGAAGCTCCCATCAAGTTCTTCAAGGAAATGCCACTCATCAACTTCCCGGTGGGACCCGGTTACTACGCATTGACCAAACACGAGGACATCTGGTCGGTCAGTCGCAACCCCGAGCTGTGGTGTAGCGGACAAGGTTCCAACATCACCACCTTGACGCCGGAGCTGAACGAATTCTTCGGCTCCATGATCAACATGGACGACCCGAAGCATTTCCGCCTGCGGTCAATCGTCTCGAAAGGCTTCACCCCGAAGGAAATTGCCAGGGTGGAGGAATACGTGAAGGAGAAAGCGCGCACGCTGGTGGACGAAGTGCTCGAGCAACACAGTGATGACGAGTTCGACTTCGTGGAGGCGCTCGCTGCCCCGTTCCCACTGGAGATCATCTGCGACATGATGGGCATTCCCCGTAGTGACGCCAAGCAGATTCTCGATTGGACCAACGTGATTCTCGGGGCAGGCGACCCCGACTTCGGCGGAACGCTGGAAAATCTGATGAAGGTGGCGCTCGAAATCTTCTCGTACGCCCAACAACTCGGTGAGTCTCGCTTGAAGAATCCGACCGACGACCTCACATCGGTGATGATGCACGCCGAGGTTGACGGGCAACGTATGACCAGTCAAGAGTTCGGAAGTTTCTTCATCCTGCTCGTGGTTGCCGGCAATGAGACCACGCGAAATGCCATCAGCCATGGGATGTTGGAGCTCACCCGTCGCCCCGACCAGCAACGCATCTGGTTCAACGACTTCGAGAAACACACCCGAACCGCGGTGGAAGAGATCGTGCGTTGGGCATCACCGGTCATTCATTTCCGTCGCACCGCCACCCGCGATACGGAACTGCGCGGCATCGAGATGCCAGCCGGAACGAAAGTGGTGATGTGGTACAACTCGGGTAACCGCGACGAGGATCTCTTCGCCGACCCCTATCGTTTCGATGTCACGCGACAAATTCAGCCGGCCCAGATTGGCTTCGGTGCCGGTGGACCACACTTCTGCCTCGGCGCCAACTTGGCTCGCCGCGAGATTGCAGTGATGTTCGACGAGATTCGACGACGCTTGCCCTACCTTCGCATCACCGGTGAACCGGCGTATTTGCGCAGCAACTTCATCAACGGCATCAAACGCATGCCCTGCCGAATCAAGTAGCCAGCTAGGGCTTCACCCGACATCACTAAGAGCTTGGCTGACAAACCAGAGATTGTTGCGACCGCGAACTGTTGTCGCAACTCCCTGCTGCACCACGTTGAAACCACTTTGTTCCAGCGCTGCCCTAAGGACGGGCTCAGAAAAATACGACACATGCTGAGCCATGAATCGGTCATGACCGTCGGGAAGAGTCTCAAAGTCCGAGATATCTGGTACTTCCAGATAGAAGTACCCATCACCAGCCAAATCTGAACGTACATCCGACAGGAGTTGATTTGGCGCACCGAGATGTTCAAGAACTTGGCAACAAGTAATGAGTTCGAACTTCTGAGCCCCGAAAATCCCACTCTGGTAGTTCGAATTAACGACATGTGCGCCGGTTCTTCGACTGGCTAATTCCGCAAAGCTCGATGTTGGCTCTACGCCAAAAAAGCTCCAGTTTCCATGGAGTCTTCTGCGCATGGTCTCAATGAGAACGCCCCCGCCACAACCGACATCAAGGGCGCTACCAGACGAGCGTTGGCCGATCCTGGTCCACTCTTCAATGATGTCTATCTTCTTTGAATTCTCCGACTCAGTGAGAGGCAGCGATGTAATCCGATCGAAGTATTCGTCCGGTGTTTCATTTCGCCATTCTTGGTCCCGAAAACGCTTGTAAAGCTGCTCCAACTCGCTGTCCGTCAGTCTCACCGAGTTATGGACATGCCCACACGTCACGCACCGGAACCATTGGCGCTGAGAGGTCGCGTAAGACTTTCCGATCAAGTCCAGATAGTGGTCATCGCTAGTCACTTGCCGCATGACTGACGTGTTTGTATCACCACAGAGCGGACAACTTATGCGAGCCATAATGACAGATTACTAGACGCCGAACACGGAGACGTCCAACTGTGATGCTAGTTTTATGCGGCAGCCATTCGCATCGCCTCAACGACACGATCTCGTTCAGCAGTTGGGTTGGAAGTACAAAACGCCACCACAGCCTGAAGTAGGTTCATTCGGCTACCGCTCAATGTTCGAATTCCGAGAGACTCCGCGTCACGAAGAAGTTTGGACGGATCCGGCTGGTAAACGACATCAAAAATCAAGGACTGGCTTGGAATCCGACCGAGATCACTGATCGTCAGGGGCGATAAGTCGACCTGTGCGCCCCACCCCACGCTGGTGCAATTGACGACAATTGAGGCTGTACCCAACAGTGAAGACACATCTCCGATTGGCGCATACTTCACGCCGACGCGTTGGAGCCACTCAGTGTGTTGCGGATCCCTATAGGCAACCGTGATTCTGCCGTAACCGACGACATCTATCAGTGAAGCGATTACAGCACGACCTGTAGCCCCACAACCGAGAACCAATATGTTCTCGTCTGCGAGATCTACCTTCAACTCAAGAAGCGAATCAACGGCAGCCAAGCCATCGGTGTTGCTTCCAGCAAATCTTCCATTTTCAGCTCGAGAAAGCAGATTGATTGAGCCTGATCTCGCCGCGGCTACGGTCAACCGACCTTCGAACAGTTTTGCAAACTCGGTTTTATATGGCGCTGCAATTGCCACTCCGACCACTCGACTGTCGTGTTCCAATAAGATGGCCAGCTGTTCGAGACCGCTTGCGCCAACATCTAACGGGTACATCTCGCCGTCGATGCCCAGAAGGTTAAAAGCTGCATTCCAGAGTCGTGGTGATCGCGCCCCTTTCGAAGGATTCGACCCGACGATAAACGCAACCGTGTTCGGCAGGCGCGCCGGCAGCTCATTGGTGACGAGCTGGCTGAGGTCGTTAAGCAGTGCGTCTGACGGCATCGCGAACACGGTGCACTTGACGCACCAAGTCTCCGAACTGCTGATAGTCGAGAGGCTGCAGCGGGTCAACGGCCGCTTCGCTTGGAGTTGGGTGAACTTCAATCATCAGGCCGTCTGCCCCGGCTGCCACGGAGGCGAGCGCCATCGGCGTTACCCATGGTGCCCAGAAGGTGGCATGCGACGGGTCGGAAATGATGGGAAGGTGCGTGAGCTCCTTGGCGGCAGGAATCACTTGAAGGTCGAGCAGAAAGCGAGAGGTCGCACGGTGAGTGTGTGCAGTGGTGATCCCACGCTCACACAGCATGATTCGCTCGTTTCCCTCGACCATGAGATACTCGGCAGCACCCAACCAGTCTCGCAGTGAGGCCCCATAGTGACGTTTCAACATCAGCGGTTTACCGGTTTTGGCACATGCGGTAAGGAATGGGTAATTCTGCATATTGCGCGACCCGATTTGGATGATGTCGGCGACTTCGCACACCAGTGGCAGAAAGCGCTCTTCCATAACCTCGGTTATTACCGGCAGCCCGGTGACGCGTTTGGCCTCACCTAGCCACTCGATACCCTTCTCCCGAGTTTCGTTGTATTTGGCGCTGCGATAAGGAAATGTCAAAGGTTTGAATGCACCGCCGCGAAGGAACTGTGCACCCAGTCTTTGGACGTTCCTTGCTATGTCGACGATGAGAGCTTCCGACTCGACCATATTCGGTCCAGCCATGATGGGGACACCAGGGCCTCCGAAAACCACTCCCGCGACCTCAAAACTCGAGAAGTGGTCTGGCGCCTTCTTTGCAACCAAAGGAAACTTCGTTTCAAGATCTTCAGGTGTTACGTCTTTGCCTGGGAATTTATTCTGAATCTCCGTCACAGTTTTGCCGTCCTCACTCCCAGTCTTGCCGAAAGTGACGACTCCCCAACGGCAACCCACGTCCGCTGCTCATGGCTCTGATAGAGGGCATGAATGATCTCACATGTGTGGACTGAATCTATTGCATTTACCGGTGCAGCGATGTTTCCAGCCTTCAGCCGCTTGGCAATCTCGCTCAACAGAGTGCCGTGACTAAGGCCGTAACCAGTTGGCACTTCTTGGCTTGCTGACTCAGCAGCATGTGAATCCGATGCGAGGTGGTGAACGAAATCAAACTCCTCGACTTTGTTTAGCGCGATTCCGCCGACTCGAACAACGCCACCTTCCGCGGTAACGGTTAGAGATGCCTCAAAGTCACGAGGGCGCGCAGCGGTGGTCGCCTCGATCGTTCCGAGCGCTCCGGACGAAGTTCTGAAGAGAGCCACCAAAGTGTCCTCAGCTTCGAGCTTGTTCAGTCGATTGCCAATGGTCGCGCTTACTTCACGAATCGGGCCGAAGAGCCACTGCAGAACATCCACGTGGTGAATTGCCTGTTGATTGATAACGCCGCCATCCATCGCCCAGGTTCCATGCCAGCCGTCGTTGTAGTAGCCCTGATCTCGAGACCAGCGCAATCGAACGGAGAGACTGGTAATTGCCCCAAAACGCCCTCCATCAACAGCCGATTTCAAAAGTCTTACGGCTGGATTGAACCTGTTTTGAAACGCTACGCCGTACATCAAGCCCTTCGTTTGCGCACACTCATGTAGACGTCGGATATCGGCCGGGATCATGGCTGCCGGCTTTTCTACGAGCACATGTCGCCCTGCATTGAGAGCAATCTCTGTGTGCTCGGCGTGCAAACCTGATGGAGTAGCCACCACAACCAAATCCGGATCACTCTTCGTGATGCAATCTTCGATATCGGCGCTCTCATAGGCGCCAAAGTGACGGGCGAAGTCAAGACGCTTTTGCGTATCAACATCACAAACACCGGATACTTGAATGCTCGTCAACTGAGGATCCGAGAGCACCGCCCGATAGTGCTTGGCAACCCGACCACAACCGATAAGTGCGACTCGCATCGCTACTTGCTCCCTCGGTCAACTTCATCGAGCAGACGTCTGCCAAGTTCCAAATTCACATTTGACCGAAACTCAAGAGACGTTATCTCATCGGAAACTTCGAACACGCCAACGCGACTCCCGAACGGTTCTCGACCCCGGAGGGCCGCACTTCTGATGACGGTGCCGTAACCAAGAAGACCGATATAGGCACTCGAGGTCTTGAGTTCCCGAGGTTTAAAGCCCTCTCCAACCTGCACGACGACACCTTGATCGTCAGCCCACAATCCTCGACGCTCGCGCCTACCCGCCACCACAACTTCGAGACCTTCTGAATAAAGCCGATCGAGCATGTCGCTGATATGGCTTATGCGACGCAACGGATATGCAATCTCGAGCAGTATCACTGCATCAACAACGGTTGAAGACTTCTCAACCTCATCCATCGCATGTCGCACGACGTCTACAACATCGACGGCCTTGTCGGCGAGATGGCTGGGGCGAATGAACGGAGCTTCGCCACCAGCTAGGCGAGCGGTATCTGCCAGAGCTTCGGAGTCCGTGGAAACAACGACCTTCGCGACATCCTTTAGCTGCAGGGCTGTCCGTACCGTAACGGTGAGCAACTCGTGTTGAAGTGGGAACTCGGGTTGTTCCCTCACCGGTATCACGACAATGTTGTGCTGCCGATTCGTCGCGAGAAAATCCGGAAGGGTTGATTCGCCATGGATTTGTTCCATTACGCGCACAACACCTTGAGCACGCTTTACGTCGAGTCCTTGGTGAATTCCGTGCC
>Ga0208231_1000116_pt1 | contig 24411 bp, 28 predicted proteins | sample LakMenEpi15Jun12_FD_150702 | JGI IMG/M metagenome (GOLD analysis project Ga0208231, IMG submission 150702) | Freshwater microbial communities from Lake Mendota, WI - 15JUN2012 deep hole epilimnion (SPAdes) | ecosystem: Environmental > Aquatic > Freshwater > Lentic | place: Lake Mendota, Madison...
TCGCGCCATGCTGGCGCTTCGTTTGGTGCTCACCCAGGCGCCGGGAACCCTGGTGTTCGACGAAGTTGACGCCGGCATCGGTGGTGACGCTGCCGTAGCCGTGGCAAATTCGCTCGCCGATCTTGGTGAACGTCATCAAGTCTTGGTGGTCACGCATTTGCCGCAAGTTGCTGCATATGCGTCGCATCAGGTGCTGGTGAGCAAGGAAGTCCGCAAAGGCATCACCTTTGCCACCGCCCGCACGCTGAGCGAAACCGAACGTCCCGAGGAGATTGCTCGTCTGTTGTCGGGCAGCTTGGCCGTGGAATCGGGCGTGGAACATGCGAGGAACATGCTGAAAACCCGCAGGAAGACGCGCACCTCCCGTCGATGAGGGTAGGCTGACCTTCCGTCAAGGTTGCACCTGGCGGAACTCCCGCCCGGTGAAATGAACGGGAGAAGCAAAGTGCCAAAGCATGTGTTCGTAACGGGTGGCGTTGCAAGCGCACTTGGCAAGGGACTCACCGCTTCCTCACTCGGACGACTTCTGAAGATGCGCGGATTGCGCGTCACGATGCAAAAACTCGATCCGTACATCAACGTCGATCCAGGAACGATGAATCCGTTCGAGCATGGTGAAGTGTTCGTCACCGACGATGGCGGCGAAACCGATCTCGACCTTGGCCACTACGAACGTTTCATCGACGAGAACCTCACCCGCGCCTCCAACGCAACCACGGGCTCCATTTATCAATCCGTTCTGGCTGCAGAACGTCGTGGTGACTACCTTGGACGCACCGTCCAGGTGATTCCGCACGTTACCGATGAAATCAAACGACGAATCCAGAGGCTCACGACCGACGACGTGGACGTCGTCATCACAGAAGTGGGCGGCACCGTCGGCGACATCGAGATCCTGCCGTTCTTGGAGTCGATTCGTCAATGGCGAAACGAAGTGGGTCGCGACAACGTGTGTTATGTGCACGTCACCTTGGTGCCGTTCATCGGTCCGAGCGGTGAGCAGAAGACCAAGCCGACCCAGCACAGCGTGACGGAACTTCGCAGCCGAGGTATCCAGCCGGACGTCATCGTGTGTCGAAGCGACCAGCCACTGTCGGACGGGCTCAAGCGCAAGATTTCCGGTCAGTGCGACGTTCCGGTGCGAAACGTGATCAATGCCGCGGACGTGGGCAACATCTACGAACTTCCGCTCATCCTGCATGACGAGGGACTCGACACCGTGGTGTGCGAGACGTTGCGCATCGAGCGCGACATCGACCTCGGCCCATGGCAGACGCTGGTGGCGCGCGTTGAGGCGGCGACCAAGCCGGTTCGGATTGGTTTGATCGGCAAGTACGTCGATTTGCATGACGCATACCTTTCGGTGGCCGAGTCGCTTCGTCACGCCGGTTTCCACCACGGTGCCAAGGTCGAAATCGTGTGGGTGCAGGCCGAGGAAGTCGAGGGACTGCTTGCCGACGACCGCATGACCAGTTTGGATGGCATCGTGATTCCGGGAGGTTTCGGGCCGCGCGGCATCGAGGGCAAGATTCGGGCCGCAGAATTCGCACGCGAACATCTCGTGCCTTGTCTCGGGTTGTGTCTCGGCATGCAAGTGATGACCGTTGAATACGCTCGCCATGTGCTCGGTCTCGCTGATGCGAACTCCACTGAGTTCAATCCGGCGACACCGCACCCCGTCATCGACCTCATGCATGATCAACGTGAGGTGACCGACAAGGGCGGCACCATGCGTCTCGGGGCGTACTATGCGGTGTTGCAGCCCGGAACCAAGGTGTCGAAGGCGTACAACGAGCCGGTGGTGAGTGAGCGCCACCGTCACCGTTACGAATTCAACTCCGCGTACCGTGCCCGATTCGAAGAGACCGGTTTCATTTGTAGCGGTACGTCACCGGACAAGCGGTTGGTGGAGTTCATCGAGTTGAGCGACCATCCGTTCTGGGTGGCGACTCAAGCGCACCCCGAATTCAAGAGTCGCCCGGATCGCCCTCATCCTCTGTTCCGCGAGTTGATTGGTGCAGCATTGGCGCACCGGGCTCGACGTGAAGCTGCGCACGAGCGTGGTGGCGCGGTGGAGCACGCGCGATAACGCGCGGCGTAATGTCCGAACGAACATCCGGTCCGGTTGGGGGCTTCGTTTCCGCCCCCGTATCCACGGTGCATTCGTGGGCGATGTGGTCCCTCGTGCGGGGTGAGTTCACGGATCCCGACGGCGCAACGTTCGTTCGCAGTTTTGTGACGTCGCCGGGAGCAGTCGGGGTGGTGGCACTCAGCGAATTGCCGCACGTATCCGGGGCCGCGGTCGTACCTGCTCCCCATGTGGTGCTGGTGCGTCAGTACCGACCCGCGCTCCACCGTCTCACACTGGAGTTGCCAGCAGGAATGCGTGATCTCGAAGGCGAAGCGCCGCTCGTGACTGCACAGCGGGAACTGAAGGAAGAGGTGGGGTTGGAGGCGGCACAGTGGACCCGGCTTGGTCGACACGTGTCAGCCCCCGGAATCTCCGATTCACGAGTGGAGATCTTTCTCGCACGGGAGCTGCGCGAAGTCGACCACGATCGTCACGGCCCAGAGGAACGGCACATGACCATCGAACGCATTCCGTTCGACGAAGCACTCTCGATGGTGGCGGATGGACGCATCGATGATGCCAAGACGGTGATCGGGTTGCTCTTGACCGAGCGCCTGTTGCGAACGAGCTGAGCGTATGGCGCTCGAAGCTGCCGAGCGATTCTTGGCGTGGCTGCAAATCGAGCAGGGTCGTGCCGGCAAGACCATCGAGGCGTATCGACGCGATCTTCGTGACTACGAAGAATGGTTGAGCGCACGGGGCAAATCTGCACAAGAGGCGAGCAGCGCGGATGTGGAGGCGTTCGTTCAGTACTTGCGCAAACACGGCAAAGCTCCACGCTCGGTAGCCCGCCAGTTTGCAGCAGTACGAATGCTGCACAAGTACCTCGTGGTGGAAGGTGAGCGTCCCGACGACCCCGCGGGACTGGTGGACGGTGTCAAAGTTCCGAGTGGATTACCGCATCCGTTGCATGAAGACGATGTCGAACGGCTGATCGCCGCAATCACCGGGGATGATTCATTTGCGCGGCGTGATCGCGCTCTGGTGGAGTTCTTGTACGCAACCGGTGCGCGGATTTCGGAAGCCTGTGGTTTGTCGATGGGTGACATCGACATGGACGATGCCCTCGTCCGATTGATGGGCAAGGGCAGCAAGGAGCGAATCGTGCCGTTCGGTCGAAGTGCCCATCGTGCATTGCAGGACTACATGGAAGAAGGCGGTCGGGGAATGTTGGTTCCGAAACGTTGGAAGACGCGTGATCATGCCGACGCCGTATTTCTCGGTGTCCGTGGTACGCGCCTCACGCGCCAAGCGGCGTTCCACATCGTTCGCAAGTACGCAGGTTTGGCGGGGATCAAAGAGGACGTTTCGCCCCATACGTTGCGCCATTCGTGCGCCACCCACATGCTGGTGCACGGTGCCGACCTGCGCATCGTGCAAGAACTCCTCGGGCATGCCTCGGTGAGCACTACCCAGGTGTATACGAAGGTCGACGACGAACTGCTGGTGAGCGTCTATCGCGAGTCACATCCGCGTGCGGTGCGTCGATGAGCGTCCTGCGTACACCGTGGCACCTCGCGAAACGCGTGAAGGAAAGCGTCATGGCGACGCCCCTGACGGATGGCGAGCGAACCGGGGTCAGGTCGGTGCTGTTGTCCACCGAGTACGAATTGTTCGAGAAGCTCACCGTGGCCGACCAGCGTCATGCATTGAACGTGCTTCGTCGCTTCGACACGTTTGCGCCTGGTGCGCCGATTGGTGCCCGGCGTGCCGCATTGCTGCACGACATCGGAAAGGTCGAGGCTCGTCTCGGCACCTTCGCTCGAATCGCTGCCACGGTGGTGGGTCCGCGCACGAAGGCATTTCGCCGCTATCACCAGCATGAGCATCGTGGACGTGAGCTACTGACTGCTGCAGGAAGCGATGGGCTCACGCTGCACATCCTGACTTTGATGTCCGGACTCGATTACGCACCAGGGTCGAGAATCACCGGATCGCAATCGAACGCCGGCTCATCTGATGCTGCAGATGCGAAATTGATTACGTGGTGTGATGCGCTCTTGCGAGCCGATGCGATCTAACGCCGGTTAGCGGGGGAGCATGCCGATCGCGGCATGTGCTCGGGCAAGCGTGGCAGCGGCCACTGCTTCGGCACGCTCATCACCCCGGCGAACGAGACGTGCCAACTCGGCGCGATCGGTCATGAGATCGTGGTAGCGCGAACGGATCGGTGCGAGCATCTCCACCACTGCCGCACCGGTGGCAGTCTTGAGCGCTCCGTATTGCGTGAACTGCGCGGCCGCGTTCTCCGGGGTGGTGTTGGTGGCGGCGGCGAGAATCTCCAGAAGGTTGGCAATCCCGGGCTTGGTGGCACGGTCGTAGACGACGTCGCTTCCGCTGTCGGTGACGGCGCGTTTGAACTTGCGCTCGATGGCGGCTGGATCGTCCAGCAGGTACACGATGCCGCTCTCGCCACTCGCCGACTTGGACATCTTGTTGTCGGGGTTCTGCAGGTCCATCACTCGTGCCCCGGCTTTTGGCGTGACCGCCTTTGGTAAGACGAACGTGTCCCCAAAACGGTGGTTGAAGCGAATGGCGATGTCTCGGGTGATCTCGATGTGCTGTCGCTGGTCGTCGCCGACCGGAACTTCTTGAGCGTCGTACAACAGGATGTCTGCTGCCTGCAAGGCCGGGTAGGTGAAGAGCCCTGCGGAAACGAAGTCGGCCTCGCGCTTGGCTGCCTTGTCCTTGAACTGCGTCATGCGGCTCAGCTCGCCGTACGACACCGTGCACTCCATGATCCAGGCAAGCTGCGAATGCTGCGGCAAATGGCTCTGTACGAACACCGTGGCAACTTCGGGATCGAGACCCACGGCAAAGAGCATCGCCGCCAATGAGAGCGTGTTGTCACCCAGCACTTTGGGGGCTTCCGTGACGGTCAACGCGTGCAGATCGACGATGCCGTGGAACACGTCGTTTTCGTGCTGACCGCTCACCCAGTTGCGCAGAGCGCCGAGGTAGTTGCCGAGATGCACTTCGCCCGTCGGTTGAATGCACGACAGCACACGAGCCACAATCCCAAGTTACTCGTGCACGCAGCGGTACCCTCGTATGAATGCCGTACGCGGTGTCCACCCCCGTCTTCGAGGGTCCATTCGACTTGCTCCTGCACCTCATCCTGCAGGAGGAGGTGGACATTCATGAGGTGTCACTGAGCCGGATCGTCGAGGCGTATCTGGCCGAATTGGAGAAGATGAAGTCACTCGATTTGGAAGTGGCAACGGAGTTCGTCTTGATTGCCGCCACGTTGATCGATTTGAAAACGCGCCGTTTGCTGCCCACCGGCGACGATGGCGATCTCGACGAAGAATTGGCCTTGTGGGAAGAGCGCGACATACTCCTGGCGCGTCTCCTTGATTGCAAGACGTTCAAGGATGTGGCAACGGTGATGCACGACCTCATCGAACGAGCCGAGCTGTCGCAGCCGCGTATGGCGGGTCCGGATGAACGCTTCGAATCACTGATGCCGGATTTGTTGGAAGGTGTCACTCCGCTTCGACTGCAACGCGCATTCTTTCGGGCCACCGAGCCCAAGGCGCCGGTATCGATCGACCTCTTTCACGTGGCGCCGATTCGGGCGAGCGTGGCGGATGCCCTGGAGGAGCTGGTGGGAATCCTGCCGACGAGCGGACCAACCTCGTTTCGCACGCTGATTGCCGGCATTACCGACCGCATCGAGGTGGTGGTGCGCTTCCTTGCGCTGCTCGAGCTGTTCAAGCAGGGTCGTATCGACCTGGTGCAGGCCGAGCGATTCGGGGACATCGCAGTGGTGTGGAATCCCGATGCACTGGCCGATGAATTGGGAGCAATCGACAACTATGACGGCTGAAAGGTAACCCATGACTCGTGTGACGGAAGGGGATCTCAACCCGGACATCGTGAAGGCGCTCGAGGCGATCCTGCTCGTGGCGGTGGAGCCCGTGACCGTGAAGCTCTTGGCGCAGGTGTTGGAGCAACCAGCTTCGGTGGTCGAGGTGCTGTGCAATCGATTGGCCACGACGTACGACGAAGCCGGACACGGATTCCAACTGGTACAAGTCGCCGGCGGATTCCGACTGCAGAGTCGAGCCGAAGTGGCGCCGTACGTGGAGAAGTTCATCCTCGATGGTCAGCAGGCACGAATCTCTTCGGCGGCGCTCGAGACCCTTGCCATCATCGCCTACAAGCAACCGATTTCGCGAACACAGATCTCGGCGATACGTGGCGTAGATCCCGAGTCGGTGATTCGTACGCTGCAAGCCCGCGGCTACATCACGGAGATGGCGCGTGACGACGGTCCGGGATTGGCAGTGATGTACGGGACGACTCCTCTCTTTCTCGAGCGCTTGGGACTGAACTCGCTGGAAGACATGCCGCCCATCAGCGATTTCGTTCCGGACGCCGGCGTCGTCGAAGCGCTGGAGGCCGGTCTGCGCGTGGTGCCCGACACGACCACGTGAGCATCTCCGACGAACACTCGGGGGAGCGTTTGCAGAAGATCCTCGCACAGCGCGGATTCGGGAGCCGTCGAGTATGCGAAGAGATCATTGCGGAAGGTCGTGTCACGGTCAACGGCGAAGTTGCCGTATTGGGGCGTCGTGTGAACGTGGATGTCGACATCGTCGCGGTTGACGGCAACCCGGTTGGCGTTCGACCCGATTTGGTGTACTACTTGCTGCACAAACCGTACAACGTGATCACCACCGCCAAAGACACCCACGACCGTGTGACGGTGGTGGACTTGGTGCCGAGCGAGCCGCGCGTGCATCCCGTTGGGAGGTTGGACCTCGACTCCGAGGGTCTCATCTTGTTGACCAACGACGGGGAGTTGACGCATCACCTCACGCATCCCAGTTTCGGCGTGGAGAAGGAGTACTTGGTGCACGTGCGAAGTGGGTCGGAGGGGGTTCCCGAGTCCGCGCTGAACAAGTTGCGCAACGGTGTGCAACTCGACGATGGGGTGACTTCGCCGGCGAAAGTCGGTCAGGTGCAGCCAGGTGTGCTGCGCATCGTGATTCATGAGGGGCGTCATCGGCAAGTTCGACGAATGTGCGACGCGGTAGGGCACGAGGTGAATCGGTTGGTGCGTACGCGAATCGGTCCGATCACCGACACCACGTTGAAACCCGGGGAGTGGCGACACCTCACGACGGCAGAAGTTCGAGCGCTCGGCGAACGGTAGTCCTGCCGTCGGCGGGTGATTGCTCGCCGTACGCTGAAGAGCCGTGACGCGACGCGCAAACGTGCTCGGTATGGGCCTCATTGGTGGTTCGGTAGCGGCAGCGCTTCGCGTGAACGGCTGGCGCGTCACCGGATCTGACGGAAATCCCGAGCGGGAACAACAAGCCTTGTCAAAGGGTTTGCTCGACGCGGTGGGTGTGGACGCTGACGCCGAACTTTCATTCGTGGCCACCCCCGTCTCGCACGTTGCTGTCGGGGTTCGACACATGCTGGCATCAACCGCCGGTGTCGTCACCGATGTCGGCTCCGTGAAAGCACCGATCGTCAGTGCAATCTCTGATCCACGATTCATCGGTGGGCACCCCATGGCGGGGAGCGAGCTCCAGGGTCTCGATGGAGCCGATGCCGACATGTTTCGTGGCGCCGTGTGGGTGCTGACACCAACCGCCACCACCAGTGACGTCACGTTCGAATTGGTCGCCGAAGTTGTGCGACAACTGGGTGGTGACATGTTGGCCATTCCGGCAGAGCGTCACGATCAACTCGTGGCCGTCACCAGCCACCTACCGCATTTGGCCGCTGCAACCTTGCTCTCTCTTGCGCGTTCGCGTGCCGACGATCATGCCGCGGTGATGCGTTTGGCGGCAGGCGGGTTTCGTGACATGACTCGCGTCGCAAGTGGTCATCCGGCAATCTGGCTGGACATCTGTCGGGAGAACCAACCTGCAATCGTCGAAGCCATCGATGCCATGATCGACGGTCTCGCCGAAATGCGAAGCATCGTGAGCGAAACCAACTCCGACGCATTGTTGCAGCGGCTCAACGAAGCTCGGGCGGTTCGAGCCAATTTGCCCGGACGTGTTCGCGAACTCAACGACGTCTGTGAAGTGCGAATTCCCATTCCCGATCGTGCAGGTGCTGCAGCAGAGGTGTTCACATTGGCCGCAGAGCTTGGTGTCAACACCGCGAACTTCGAAGTGGCGCACTCCGTCGAGGGTGATCGTGGCGTGCTCGTGATGGTCGTCGACGTCTCGTCGGTGGACGTGTTCCGAGGTGGACTCATCGCCCGCGGCTTCAAGCCCGCCATCACGCGGGTGGTGTGAGCCCGTGTCACGGGACACCTTCGCAAGAGTTCGTACGCCGTTGCGCGGCACGGTGACGGTCCCGGGCTCCAAGTCGGTCAGCAATCGTGCACTGGTATGTGCGGCGTTGAGTCCACAACCGGGCTCGGTAGAAGGGATAGCTGAGGGCGACGACACCCTGCGCATGGTGGCGGGACTCAAGGTGCTGGGTGCACGGCTCGATGCTGCAGGTGGGTCCGTGCGGATCGAGTCGGCGGTTCAACGCAATGCACGCGGCACAGCAACGATCGATGCCGGTTTGGCGGGTACGACATCGCGATTCCTCACCGCAGTTGCAGCGGTATGCGAACGAGAGACGGTGATCACCGGTGCGGCCTCATTGCAGCGGCGTCCCATGGGAGAATTGCACCAGCTGCTTCGTGCGATGGGTGCCACGGTGACGAGTGCGCAGGATGGCTACCTTCCGGTCACGGTGTCGCGCGGCGCGATGAATGTTGCGGACGTTCATCGCTTGGAGGCACGCGGCGATGTGTCGAGTCAGTTCATCTCCGGAATCATGATGATTGCGCCATTGTGTGGCGGAGTGGAGTTGTGCCTCACGGGTTCGGTGGTGAGTGCTGGCTACATCGAGATGACTGCAAGCGTGATGCGCAGCTTTGGGGCAACGGTACGAGTCGGCCGCGATGCTCGCGGTCTCACCGTCGTGGTCGATGCCGGTGAGTACCACGGCACACGGTTCCACGTTGACGCGGATTGGTCCTCGTCCAGCTATCCCTTCGCCGCAATCGCGCTGACGGGAGGGGAGGTGCTGGTGCCTGGTTTGCGAACCTCCTCGTCGCAACCCGAGGTGGCGTTTGCGGATGTGCTCGAACGTATGGGATGCACGGTGCACGCCGATTCTGCCGGAGTACGCGTGTCGCGTGAACCACATCAGCCACTGCGCGGAGTCGATGTCGACATGTCGGAGATCAGCGATCTCGTCCCTACCTTGGCGGTGATCGGTGCGTGCGCCGAGGGAACGACCCGAATTCGCGGTGTGGGCTTCATACGTGCCAAGGAAAGCGACCGTCTCGGAGATCTGGCGAACGAGCTCGCCAAGTGCGGTGTCAACGTATCGGTGGAGGACGACGGTCTCACGATTCATGGTGCTTCCTTGCGTACGGCCATCGTTGATACGCACCATGATCACCGTTTGGCAATGTCGCTCGCGCTGCTGTCGCTGCGTCAGGAAGGCATCGTTGTCGATGACGCCGAAGTAGTCGCGAAGTCATGGCCGTCGTATTGGACGGCCATGCGGAGCGGCCTGGCTCTCGCATAACAAGCCGGTGGCGCGGCCGACCCTTAGAGGCGGGAGATGTCGAGGTTGCGGCGTTTGGGGGCGAACTTGGGGGCACTGACACAGTGTTTTTCCAGTAGTCGCACCACGAGCCAGCGATAGCCGATGTACGGCTCGAGTGTCGCCAACATTTCTTCGTCGGTACCGCGCGGGGTCCCGGTCAACGCCCACGCCACGGTGTTCTTGACGTGAAAATCACCGATGGGAAGTGCATCGTGGTCTCCATGGGACACGCCGATGGCGACCGCCGCAGTCCACACGCCGATGCCCGGTAGTTGCATCAACGCACGGCGAGCATCGTCCCCCGAAAGATTCGTGGTGCCTTCCACATGTCGTACATGGCGGGCGACGGTACGGAGTGCGTCGGCGCGCCGTTGTTCGATGCCCATCCGATGAAACTCCCACGATGGAATGCGCAGCAGTCGCTCGGGGGTGGGAGGCACATGCAGGGAGAGCGGCCCCGGCGCCGGTTCGCCATAACGGCGACACAGTGTTGCCCATTGTCGGTAGGCCTGGGCGGCCGTGATTCGCTGCCCGAGTACTGCTGGCAAGAGTTCGTGGTATGGGGTGTCGGTGGCGGGGAGGTGGAGCACGCCAACGTCACGAAGTGCCGCACTCAGTGCGGGATGACGGCTATGAATCCGTGGAGTTGGCGTTGTTCGAGCAGTCAACCGGCGATGTCGATCTGCGAGCCATGCCCCACCTGCACCCCATGTACGCACTTCGTGTTCGCCGCTCCGATGAATGTGGATGGAGATCGTGCCGGGCCCGTCGGGGGTGAGTGTGGCCCGTTCGATGTGTGCGTTCTGGCTTCCGGTGAACGTGCTCACGTGCACGCGGGTAGTGGGATCGGCACTGCCGTTGCGCAACAAGGCGAGATCAAAGGTATGCAGAGGAATACTCACGACCGTAGGCGAACGGTGTCGCACCGTGATGGACGTGTTCCGGAACGGTGTCGCACCGTGGTGGACGTGCACCCGAGCGGTACCGCACGGACGAGGTCTGCGGTACTAGATTCGTCGCATCGTACGACGGGGGATGTAAGTGTCAGCACGTGAAATTATGACATGGGAGAGTTTTGGTGGAGCGAGTCGCGAGCTCGCCGTGCAGATCGCGAAGTCGGGCTACGAGCCGGACATCATCCTGGCCATTGCACGCGGAGGCTTGTTGGCGGCAGGTGCGCTCGGCTACGCACTGTCGGTGAAGAACACCTACACCCTGAACGTGGAGTTTTATACCGGCGTCAATGAGCGTCTGGCGATACCCATCATGTTGCCGCCCGTGCCATCGATGATCGATCTCAAGGATTCGCGCGTGCTCATCGTCGACGACGTCGCCGACACGGGTCACACGCTCAAGTTGGTGAATGATTTCTGCGCCGGTCAGGTGAAGGAGTCCAGGATTGCCGTGTTGTACGAGAAGTCGACGTCCATCGTGAAGTGCGATTACGTATGGAAGCGCACCGACGAGTGGATCAACTTCCCGTGGAGCGACAAGGACCCCGTCGCCAAGCGTGCGTGGAGCGTAAAGGACGCGTAAATCGGGGTGACATCCACCGCCGTCGCGACGCGGTGGGCAGCGGTTAGGGCAGCGAGATGTCGGGGTTCAGGAATTCGTTCGTTGCGATATCGCGCGCGGCAAGTTCCGGTATGGCGAGCCCCTGTTCGCGCAGGATGGGCACTGCGCGGGTGATGAAGTCGTCCAATCGTGGCGATTCGAAATCGCCGAACGTCGGTGTGTCACCGTTGCCCACGATGCCGAGCTGCTTCATGGTGGCAACCGCGTAGTTCGCGAGTTCGGCGCTTTGACTCCACGTGGTGTCGAGTTGCGTCACGACGTCAAGGATCGTCGCCACCGTTCGGTCGGGAGACGTGACGAAGTCGATCTGTGCCTGCTGCATCATCGGCACCAATCTGGCGAGGCAGGGACGCAACGCCTCGAGCCGCAGTTTGTTGATGGCCAAATTCTGCGGATACGACGTCCAGCCGGCGTCGTGTACCAATTGATACGCAGTATCGATTGCCCCAGACTCCAAGTTGGCGTATCGGAACGGCTCGCTGGTGGCAAATCCTTGATGTGCAATGTCGTCGGTAGCAAGCATGAGCGAACCCTTGTAGTTGGTGTCGACCTTGTCGCTGGCCACTACGCCTTGTGAAACGAGATATCGCATGTACGGACGATCCCCAAACACACTGACGGCGGACACTTCCTTGGCGATCTCGGCGATCGTGGAGACGGCAGGGTGCTTTGATGCGTTCCACAAAATGACCTGCGGGTTGATGACGAGGGCATTGAAGACGGCGAGTGTCGGAGCTTCGCCATAGCGCGATAGCGCAACGTCACTGCCGACGAAACCGAACGTGATTGCATCATCCAGGAAGAGTTCGGTGACCACCGGCGATTCGATGAACGGGCCACCCGCCCGAATCTCGAGGTCGACACCCGTGTCGGTGCCCTGGAAGACCAATGAGCCCGTGGTGGAACCGTTTTGTGCATCGACCGTGTAGTCATCTCCGAGCAATTCGTAGACACCACCATGCTCCGTCTGTGGGTACCAGTCGGTTTGTACCACTACCGGCGACGCGCACACGTCGGCAAGGTCGAGCGGGTTGCTCACTGCGGAGGTTTCGGTGATGGCGTCCCTCTTGGTGTCGATCGTAGTTTCGCTGGTGGTGCTGCTGCATGCGGCGAGCGCTACGACCAGTGACGCGGCAACACCGCGGATAACCAAGCGAGATGTCAGGGGCGATCCCATGGTGAGACGAGAAGCCTACGCAACAACGACACCAAGAGGAAGAACCCGAGACCGATGCCGGCCGCGATGAGTGCCGTGACGAACATCGGGCCCGAACGTGTGTCTTGGAAGAAAAACGTGATGAGACGTCCAAGACCCGGGGTACCTCGCGTGAAGAAGAAGTCACCAACGATTGCGCCAATCACTGCCAAGCCCGCCGACACCCGAAGCCCGGCAAAGATGGTGGGGCTTGCCGCGGGTAGCTGCAGTCGAATGAGCCGTTGCCAGCGTGTGGCGCGGGCCAATGTGAACACGTCGTGGAGTCCTGAACTCACCGAACGCACACCGAACAGGGTGTTTGAGGTGATCGGGAAGAATGCGATCAGCACCGTCACCGTCAGTCGGGCACCGAACGATGCTCCAACCACCCGAATGATGATCGGTGTCAGGACGATGATCGGTGTCACCTGAATGGCGATGAGCCAAGGCCACAATGCCGACTCGAGCGAACGCGAAAACGACATCGCCACGCCAAGGGTGACGCCGATGGCGATTGCCAGGAGAAACCCGACAAACGCGGTGCTCAGTGAAATCCACGTGGCTTGGGTGATGCGGTCCAGCGTCGCGTCATTGAGACCAGCGAACAATTGGTGCGGCGGTGGTACGAGCAGAGCAGAGCCGTCCCCTGAGGCAAAGTTGTTGTCGAGCGAGTAGGCGAGTACATACCATCCGGCGATGACCACGCCCAAGACGATCAGCGGTGGCAGCGATCTTTTCAGCAGTTGTGCGACGCGAGCGGCCATGAGCTTCAGGCTCCGCCGGCAAGTTCGTGAAGGGATTCGGCAACGGCCCCGCACCTCGAGGCAAACTCGGGTGAATAGCGCAGTGCCGACGTTCGTGGACGTGCAAACGGAACGGTGAACTCCCGAACGATGCGCCCCGGCGCTTCCGACATCACCAGTACCCGGTCGGCGAGATAGACGGCCTCGTCGATGGCATGCGTGACGAACAGTGCCGAGAATCCCCGGGACTTGTGCAAGGAAGCGAACTCGTCGTGCAAGCGATTTCGAGTGATGCTGTCGAGAGCGCCGAAAGGCTCATCCATCAGCAGCATCCGTGGACGTGCCGCCAGGGCTCGCACCAGCGACAAACGCATCTTCATGCCACCCGAAAGTTGGTACGGCCATTTTCGGCGATGTTCGGTGAGGCCGCTCACCGAGAGCAACTGCTCCACGATTCCATCGTCATCGGATGCAGCGAGAAGACGTGCATTGGAGTCGACCCGCCGCCAGGGCAGCAGTGCGGGTTCCTGAAATACGAAACCGATCTCTCGTTCCGGCCGAGTCACGTCACCGCGTGCAGGGGAAATGAGGCCGGCAACGATCCGAAGCAATGTGGTCTTGCCGCACCCGCTTGGTCCGACGATGGCAACGACTTCGCCGGCACCCAGTTGGAGGGCAACGTCACTGAGTACCACGGCACCATCGAAGTGGTGGTGAACGCCACTGAGGCGGGCAATCGTGGGGGCGGTCACTGCCATTGTCCACGCGAATGAATTACATCGCGCAGCGTGGTGACTCGGTCGGTCATGATTCCATCTACGCCAAGGTCGAGAAGACGGGACATCTCGACCGGGTCGTCGATGGTCCACACGTGCACCTGCAACCCTGCAGCATGAGCCCCTTCGACGAACGATGAGGTCACGATCGGCAGCGGCCCTTGTCGTACCGGCACCTGCGCAGCCAGCGGCGTCGCCTCGCCACGAAAACGTGGAGCACGACCAACCCAGGTGCCCAAGCGAACCTTTGCTACATCGCGCGGCCCCATCGACGTGCAGATCTTGGAGCCGTATCGCTCGCGAACGGCGTCGAGGCGTGCGTCGCTGAACGACCCGATGCAGACGCGATCGAACACGTCCCCGTGATCGAGTCTGGCGAGCAGGTGGGGAAGTGCATGGTCGCTCTTGCAGTCGATGTTGAACTTGGCTTCGGGCCAGCTCGACAACAGCTCGTCCAAACGCGGAATTGGCTCGCGACCAGAGACTCGCGCCGTTGCCACTTCGGCGGCAGTCAACTCCCGGATGAGTCCGGGTCGGCCGCAGGTGCGCTGGAGGTCGGGGTCGTGGAATGCAAACAGCACACCGTCACTGGAGGCGTGGACGTCGGTTTCCATGTAGCGGTATCCCAGTTGGTATGCGTGCGAGAACGCCGGCAGCGTGTTTTCGGGGTGCTCACTGGCTCCGCCTTGATGCGCAAATGCGATCGGGCGAGGACCGTCGAGGAACGGATGCGCAGGTGTCATGGGGTTCCGTTCTCGTGCTCGCCTGCGCCGCGGATTAAATCGAACGTCCGGCGTTTTGCCAGTACTCGTCCTTCAGAAGTCGCTTGTAGAGCTTGCCGGTGGGGTGTCGGGGAAGGTCGGGTCGGAAGTCGACTGATCGCGGACACTTCACATCGGCCAGCTGTGAGCGACAGAACGCAATGAGTTCCTTGCTCAGCGTTACCGCCTCCTCCGGAGTTGCGGGCATGTGTGCTGGCTGCACCACGGCCTTGACCTCTTCGCCGAACTCGTCATTGGGCACTCCGAACACCGCAACGTCGACCACCTTGGGGTGGTTGATGAGCACGTTCTCGGCTTCCTGAGGGTAGATGTTGACACCACCCGAGATGATCATGAACGCCTTGCGGTCGGTGAGGTAGAGGAACTTGTCGTCGTCCATGTAGCCGATGTCGCCGAGCGTGCTCCAGCCCCGACCCTTGGGGTCGCGCGACGACTTCGTCTTCTCCGGATCGTTGTGGTATTCGAACACTGCCGGCGACTCGAAGAACACCGTTCCGGTCTCGCCGGAAGGAAGTTCGTTGCCCTCCTCATCGAGAATGTGCAACACGCCGGAGATTGCCTGTCCGACCGTGCCCGGGTGGGCGAGCCACTGGTCTGAATTGCAGTACACGAATCCGTTGCCTTCGGTCCCGGCGTAGTACTCGTGGATGATCGGTCCCCACCACTCGATCATCTTTCGTTTGACCTCCACCGGACACGGGGCGGCGGCGTGGATGACGGTCTTCAAGCTCGACACGTCGTGGGCGTGTCGCTGAGCTTCGGTCAACTTCAGCATGCGAACGAACATCGTGGGCACCACCTGGGAGTGTGTGATGCCGTACTTCGGGATGCAGGCGAGGTATTCCTCGGCGTCGAAGTGTTCCATGATCACGGTGGTGCCACCGAGGCGATGTACCGCCATGTTGAAGCGCAGCGGTGCCGCGTGATACAGCGGCGCAGGAGAGAGGTACTTCGTATTGCCGTCGAATCCGAAGACGAACTGAGCCAGCATCAGCAAGCTCGGTGGTGTGCCGAGGGGTTCGGGCTTGTACACGAACGCAACGCCCTTCGGGCGACCGGTGGTACCGCTGGAGTACAACATGTCGGTGCCCTCGAACCGTTCCGGCAGTGGTTCGCTCGATTGGGCCGCCACCGCAGTTTCGTAGCCGTCGTAGTGGGTGGTGGTTCCATCCAACATGTAGCGAGCGAGCACCTTCGGTGTCGTCGGCACCACGGACTCGGCTTGGTCGGCCTTGTACTTGGAGGTAATGAATACCTTGGCGCCGCAGTCGTTGATGATGTACGACAGCTCATCAGTGGTGAGTCGACTCGAACAACACGTGTAGACGAGTCCCGCATAGTGGCAACCCCACACCACTTCGAAAAAACGGGGATGGTTTTCCAGACAAATCGCCACATGGTCACCCGGCTTCAATCCGTGGCTGGCGAGCAATTTGCTGACTCGGTTGGCGCCCTCATCAAGTTGGCGGTAAGTGAGCGAAGCCCCAGTGCCGGCCATCACGATGGCAAGTTGATCAGGGGCGGTTTCTGCGACTTTTCCGGGGAACATGGTGACACCGAAGGTAGCGCAGCCGCTACCCTCACTTCATGTCCGTAAACACGTTGCCCGCTTCAGCCGACGAAAAGCACGTCATTGACCTCGTCGAAGAACTCCTCAGGGATCTCCCCCCGGCATCCACCGACGCCGTGACCTTCCTCGGTGCACAGTTCGACCGTGGTTTGGCGTGGGTGAACTTTCCCGTCGGGCACGGGGGGCTGGCGCTCTCGCCCAAATACCAGCGCATCGTCAACGAGCGGGTCGCAGCCGCCGGTGGACCCAATGCGTATTACAGAAACCCCATCGGCTACGGCATGTGCGGCCCGACGGTGGTGGAGTGGGGCACGGATGAGCAAAAGAAGCGCTACCTACGTCCGCTCTTCACCGGTGAAGAGGTGTGGTGTCAGTTGTTTTCCGAGCCGGGTTCTGGATCCGACTTCGCGGGCTTGAGTGGCAAGGCGGTTCGCGACGGCGAAGAGTGGATCGTGAATGCACAGAAGGTGTGGACCACGCTGGCGCACGTGTCCAAGTTCGGCTTGCTCGTGGTGCGCACGGACCCCGAAGCAGTGAAGCACGCGGGACTTACGGCGATGGTGGTGGATATGCACGCTCCCGGTGTGGAAACGCGACCCTTGCGGCAGATGACCGGTGAAGCTGAATTCAACGAAGTGTTCTTCACCGATGCTCGAGTGCCGGTGGCAGAGACCCTGGGTAAACCTGGTGACGGCTGGCGAGTATCGCTCACCACGTTGATGAACGAGCGTGTTGCAATCGGTGGGGTGATTCCGCCGAAGGCGTCAGGGCCGATTCGTGAAGCCTTGAAGTTGTGGGAGAAGTTGTCGCCCGATCGAAAGACGGAGGCCACGCGTGACGATTTGATGCGTTTGTACATTCGTGCCGAGGTACTGCGTCTCACCAACATCCGGGCCGGTCAGATGCGCAAAGTTGGAGCACCCGGACCGGAGGGGTCGATCGGCAAGATGGCGAGTGCGGATCTGAACAAGGACACCTATGCGTTCTGTGTCGGGCTCATGGGTGCCGACGGGATGTTGTACGGCGACTATTCGATGGTGCGACCGAACACCGCCATGGGTCCAACCGATGGATTGCAGAAATCGTTCTTGCGGAGTCGCGCCAACAGCATCGAAGGCGGTACCAGCGAAGTGATGCGCAACATCCTCGGCGAACGCGTGCTGGGTCTGCCCGGTGATGCGCGCGTGGACCGCGACAAACCGTGGAGCCAGGTTCCGCGCAACTAGTCGGATTGCCGCGCAATCAGTTTGCAAGCGCGGCGAGTACCGCACTGGCGCTGATACTGCGGTCGTCGTAGGCACGTCGTGCCGCGGCAACACCACCCAGCATGGCGGTAATTGTGGTCTCCATGGCACTCTGCAGTTCGCGAATGTGTCGTGGAGGCGGGAAGTACTCGTCTTCCTCTGTCGCGCGAACCTGCGTATGGCCACCCACCGGGGCGAGCCGTTCGATCACTGCAACCACCAATTCCTCGGGCGCCGAAGCCCCGGCAGTAACGCCGACCGAGCCGTGGAGGTCGTCGGGAAGTTCGCTCGCTTCGTTGATGCGAAGGACGCGTGGGCAGCCAATTTCTCGTGCCAACCTCTCCAGCGCAAGAGTGTTGCTCGAGTTCGCCGAGCCGATCACGACCATCGCATCGACTTCGCCGGCGATCTTGGTGAGTGATGCCTGGCGGTTGGTCGTGGCAAAGCACAGGTCGCTTCGACCGGGAGTCCACACGGCAGGGAAGCGTTCTTTCACCGCAGTTGCGACGCCTTCCCACTCCCGATGCGAGAGAGTGGTTTGCGCCAGGAGCGCCACCGGTTCTGCGAACTCGGGTAGGGCGGCTACTTCCTCCAAGGTTTCCACTCGCGATATCGCGTCCGGGGCCACGGCCATGGTGCCAACTGCTTCTTCGTGCCCTTCATGGCCTACATACACGATTCGATAGCCCTTGCCGGCCCGTGTTCGCACCTCGTGGTGCACCTTGGTAACGAGTGGACACACCGAGTCCACCATGTAACTCCCGCGATCGCGGGCAGTCGCCACCACCGATGGTGCCGAACCGTGTGCCGACAACATGATGGGTCGTCCAACCGGCACCTCGCTGATGTCGTCCACGAAGATGACACCGCGCTTGACGAAGCGGTCAACGACGATGCGATTGTGAACTATCTCGTGGTAGCAGTACACCGGTGCGTCGAACGTGCGCACCATCCACGCAAGGGCCTTGATTGCCATTTCTACTCCTGCGCAAAAACCGCGCGGAGCAGCAAGGAGGACGTTGTCGACTGCCATGCGTCAACACCACGGTACCGTTAACGAAGTGACGAACGCAGACGCCCGCAAAAGCGTCGTCATCGTCGGTCGGCCCAATGTGGGCAAGAGCACGCTCTTCAACCGATTCGTCGGGGAGCAGGCGGCAATCGTCGAAGACCATCCCGGCGTGACGCGCGATCGCCACACTCGCGAAGTGGAGTGGTGTGGTTATCACTTCAACGTGGTGGATACGGGTGGTTGGATGCCTGGAGGCAGTGCACTCGACTCCAAGGTGAGTCGCCAAGTGGAGGCCGCGGCCCGAACGGCCGACATCGTGCTGTTCGTCGTGGATGCAACCGTGGGGCTCAATGACGATGACGAGTCCATTGCGGCCTGGTTGCGGGCCACGGGACGACCAATCTTGCTGGTTGCCAACAAGGTTGACGGGCCGAACGCGGAAACCGACTTGTGGCAGTTCCTCAGCCTGGGGTTGGGTGACGCAGTTCCAGTGTCGGCGATACATGGGCGCAAGTCCGGCGACTTGCTCGACGTCATCGTCGACCAATTGGAGATCGAAGCCGATGATCCCAGCGCTGCGGGAACCTTCGTGCGCAACCCGGAAACAAAGGAGCCGCGAGTGGCCATCGTCGGGCGCCCGAACGTCGGCAAGAGCACGCTGTTCAATCGCTTGGTGGGCGAGGAACGCTCCATCGTCCATGACATGGCCGGTACCACCCGCGATGCCGTCGATACCCGGGTGGAGACATCCGACGGTCCCGTGATCTTCGTCGACACGGCAGGTATGCGTCGCCGCAGCAAGGTGGAGGCGGGAACCGAGTATTACAGCATCATTCGGGCGCTTCGCGCGGTGGATGAAAGCGACATTGCCCTTCTCGTCATCGATGCCACCGAAGGTGTCACCAGTCAGGATCAGCGTCTTGCCGAACGGATCGATGCCAGTGGCTGTCCAATCGTGTTGGTGCTCAACAAGTGGGAGATGCTCGACTCCGAGCGTCGCGAACAAGTGGAGATCGAACTTCGCAGGCGCTTGTACTTCATTGGAGACTCGCCGATAGTTCGACTGTCGGCACTTACGGGCAAGAACGTACACCGGTTGCAGCCGTTGCTCACCGAAGCAATTACGAACTACCACAAGCGAGTTCCGACTCGTGATGTGAACCGAGTGCTCGCTGCAGCACAGCAGCAACAGCCCGCCGGTCAGGGTGCCCGAGTGTTGTACGCATTGCAAGGTGCGGTGGACCCACCGACATTCACGTTGTTCGTGAACCGGGAATTGCCGCAGACCTATCTGCGTTACCTCGAGCGATCGATTCGCGAGGCCTTCGAATTTGGTTCGACGCCGATCAAATTGCGTGTGCGAACTCGATCCGAACAGGGCTGATTCATGCCGTGGTGTGAACCGTGTTCGCGTTACTTTGCTCCCTCTGCAATGTCTGCGGACGGCTCATGCCCTTCATGCGGTAAGCCGATTGACGTGCCACCCCGATTCGCCTCGGGTGATGCGCCGACACTTCGCGAGCTGTCGGAGATGAGTGGCGAGAAGGCACCGTGGCACTTCAAGTTGCTCATGGTGGCACTCGTGTTGTATCTCGGCTGGCGGATCATCGCTCCGTTTGTAGACTGACCGAGCCGTAGCTACGGGCTGTGGCGCAGCTTGGTTAGCGCGCTTGTCTGGGGGACAAGAGGTCGGGAGTTCAAATCTCCCCAGCCCGACGATGTGCGGGCGCTTTGTTGCCACGACCGCGCCCGAGCAGTTGGCCTTGCTGTTCGACGCAGTGCTCGATGATCCGTTTGCTGCGGATTGGTCGGCCAACTACAACGTTGCACCCACGACGCAAATCTTGCACCTGACGAGCGAGAACGGCGAAGACGCTGATCGGCGCCTCTTGCAGCGTGCACACTGGGGTCTCTTGCCGTCGTGGTCCAAGGATCGCAGTCGCGCGGCGAGCATGATCAATGCGCGGAGCGAAACGCTCACCGAGAAGCCGAGCTTTCGTCCGTTGTTGGCGTCGCATCGTTGTGTCATACCGGTGGACGGCTATTTCGAATGGCGAACCACCGGGGTGAACCCGACGGTGAAGCAGCCCAAGCAGCCGTACTTCATTCGTTCGCACGACTCGCGCCCGCTCGCCATCGCCGGATTGTGGACGACGTGGAAAGATCCGCTACGCGGCGGGCAGGAGGTGCGAAGTTGCTGTCTGATAACGACTTCCCCGAACGCCACACTGGCGGCCATTCACGATCGCATGCCGTGCATCCTTGACGGAGACGACGTCGAAGAGTGGTTGAGCTCCACCGAACCACCACTGCAGCTCCTTCGAACCGCGCCGGATGACCGATTGTCGGCGGTAACCGTCAGCACGGCCGTGAACAACGTGCGGAACAAGGGCCCCGAACTGATCGAGCCAACGACAACGACGCTGTTCTGACGTCGAGGCCGGCTGTTTAGAGCGCTCCGGGAACGCCGTCGGCACGAAGCTGTGTCGCGAGTCGGGTTGCTGCTGCTGCTAGCGCTTCGGCGGGAACGTTCTGTTGCTGATTGGCGAAGTTGAGGTGCGACATTTCGTCGGCCGGAATGCAATGCAAATGCACGTGGTTGACCTCGAACCCCGCGATCACGAGTCCAACTCGGTCGGAGCCGAACGCAACGCGTTGAGCCAATGCCACTCGGCGACCAATGTCAAAGACGTGTGCATTGAGTTCGGCCGGCATGTCCATCCAGTGGTTGATTGGTTCTCGTGGTACCACCAACGCATGACCGGTGCGAATCGGGGCGATGGTCATGAACACCACGCAGTGCTCGTCCTTCATAGCGAAGTGTCCGGGAAGTTCTCCGGCGATGATTCGAGAAAAGAGCGACGTCATGTTGAGCGACGATAGTTCAGCGCGATGAACGGCGAAGTAGCCTCGCGTTGGTGGTGCAGAAGCTTGCAACGTGGCCAAATGCCGTAACGCTGGCGCGGTTGGCGTGTTTGCCGCTGTTCCTCTGGTTGCTCTTTGCAAGAGACAATCGGGAGGCAGCCGCGTATCTCCTCGGGATATTGGGGACCACCGATTGGATTGACGGGTGGTTGGCGCGCCGGCTCGATCAGCGCAGTGAATTCGGGGCGGTGTTCGATCCTGCCGTGGATCGGCTGCTGTTCATCGTGGGGGTGGGGTCGATCGTCCTGGACGGAGCAGTTCCGGGATGGTTCGGATGGGCCGTGGTTGCTCGTGAAATCTTCATCGGGTTGTTGATGCTTGGTGGTACTGCGTTGGGCATGGCGCGCTTCCCGGTCAATCAATGGGGGAAGAACTACACCTTCGCATTGATGATCGCGTTCCCGCTGTTGCTCCTCGGGGCGAGCAATGCCGGGTGGGCTCTCGGTGCAAAGAATGCAGGATGGGCAATCGGCGTGCCGGGAGTGGTCATCAGCTACCTCACGGCACTGGTGTACATACCTTTGGTCGTGCGTGGCGTACGAACGGCGCGTGCACGCCAGTCGACGCCCCATTCAGTCTCAGCCTGAGGCTACGGTTGAGGGCATGTTGATCCCGCATGATGTGATGTACACCCCACAGCACGAGTGGGTGAAAATCACCGGTGAGGTTGCGCGCGTGGGCATCACCGACTACGCACAGGATGCTTTGGGCGACGTCGTCTTCGTGGGTGTTCCTACGGTTGGCTCCGCTGTGGCGGCCGACGAATCCTTCACGGAGGTGGAGAGCACGAAGAGTGTGTCGGACATCTACGCGCCGGTGGCCGGAGTCATCACAGCGGTCAATGAGGCGCTCGCCACCCAGCCCGAATTGTTGAACAAGGATCCGTATGGCGCCGGATGGATTTGTGAGATCACGCTCCAGGGCACTGCGCCGACGTTGATGGACGCCAAGGCGTACGAAGCGTTGCTTGCCGGATAGTCGTGCAGTACGTCTTTTGCAACCAGTGCGGTCATCGGAACCCTCCGACGTCGACGTTCTGCTCGGCGTGTGGTGCGATATTGGACAAGCCGAGCCTGCGCACGGGTGTGCTTCCGAAAACCGACCCTCTTCTCGACGGCATTTACGACGACGACAACGCGGTGGTACGTGAAGGTGATGTCGCGCCGGGCGAGGTGATGTTGGTGGTTCGCCAAGGGCCGGAAATCGGTACCCGCTACTCGCTGGTTGGTGACCACATGAGCGTGGGTCGGGTGCCCGACAACGACATCCAGCTCGACGACTTCACCGTGTCGCGCCAACATGCGGTGTTCGTGAAGCAGGGAGCTGCGTGGTTGGTGCGCGACCTGGGCTCGCTCAACGGCACTTACGTCAACAACGAACGTGTCGATGAGTCCGTGGTCGCCCACGGAGATGCCGTGCAGATCGGGCGTTTTCATCTCATTGCCTTCTTCGGGTAAGCGGCATGCCCGAGAGCTACTACTCCATAGGTGAAGTGCTCGCGGTGTTGTCCGAGGAGTTCCCGGACGTCACCATCTCCAAGATCCGATTCCTCGAGAGTCAGGGGCTCATCAATCCCGAGCGGACGAGTGCCGGCTACCGAAAGTTCACGAAAACGGAGGTGGATCGCCTGCGATTCATCCTGCGGGAGCAAAAGGACAATTTCCTTCCGCTCCGCGTCATTCGGGATCGCCTGGAAGGTGAAACCAGTGACGGCTTGTTGCGCCCGGAAGACGTCACCGATCCGAGCATGCCGCGGGGAATCAGAGTTCCTTCGGCAGGTCACCCCACTCATCGATTGGCGACGAACCGCAGCGGGTCCGAACGGAGTGGTTCCGTGCAAGCCGGATCGGGGAATAGGTCGATATCTCGTAAGCGTCCGGAACGTCTCACGCGCGCCGACATGTTGGAAGCAACCGGAGTATCCAGCGAGATGCTGTCCTCGATGGAGAAGATGAAGTTCATTCGGCCATTGATGGTCGGAGTCGAACCGTATTACGACGAGACGGATCGCGACATCGTGCATCTTGCCGGGCGTTTGGCGTCGTTCGGCATCGATCCACGTCTGCTCATGACGTGGCGACTTTCGGCGGAGCGCGAAGCAGACGTGTTCGAGCCGCTCGTGCGTGCCGCAATGTCGCGTCGTGGTTCGGATGTCGCCGGCAGCGACAACTCCGTGGCGTCGGTGAGCACACGGGATGCTGCGATGAAGTTGTTGGACGACCTCATCGTGCTCGGCGAGGAGTTGCGTACCGCATTGTTGCGAAACGTCACCAAAGGGCTTCGCAACGAGCCCTGACGCATTGCTACGCTGACGCCATGAGCGCCAGCGAGTCCGTCGACCTCGAGCTCGTCGGGGTTCGAATCGAAGCACCAGCGAATCAGCCGCTCATGCAGTTGCGGGAGAACGACGGTGAACGTCGTTCTCTGAGCATCTACATCGGAGCTTCGGAGTACATGGCCATCGAGCATGCGCTCGAAGGCCGGGTGCCGATGCGACCGCTTACGCACGATCTGCTGGTGAACGTCTTCGAGGACCTCGGGGCGCACTTGCGGCGAGTGGTCATCACGGAGATGCGCGACCATACCTACTTTGCCGAGATCCAAGTGCTCCACCAAGGACAGACGCACGCCATTTCGTGCCGGCCGTCGGACGCGGTGGCAATCGCAGTGAGAACCGCCATACCAATCACGGCGAGTCGCGAACTCATGGATGAAGTGGGCATCATCGAGGTCTCGGACGAGGATGACTCCGAGGAAATTCTGGTGGAGTTCCGGGATTTCATCGACAACATCAGTCCGGAGGACTTCCAGGAAAAGCCAGGGGAAGAGCCAAAAAAGTAGATGCACTGGTTGCGCCCCCTGGGTGTGCCGTGTCAT
>Ga0208231_1000117_pt1 | contig 24124 bp, 25 predicted proteins | sample LakMenEpi15Jun12_FD_150702 | JGI IMG/M metagenome (GOLD analysis project Ga0208231, IMG submission 150702) | Freshwater microbial communities from Lake Mendota, WI - 15JUN2012 deep hole epilimnion (SPAdes) | ecosystem: Environmental > Aquatic > Freshwater > Lentic | place: Lake Mendota, Madison...
CCCCGCCGCGTAAGGTAAGCGGCCGCACCGCGTTGACGCGTATCCCCGCGCGCGGCGAGGGGATCGTTGCCAAGATCCGAGATGGTGAGCAGGCACAGTTCGCCCTTGGCCTCCCCGCGCTGCGGCGAGAGGATCCAGATGCACCAGCACTTGAGCTCCTCTCCACGATCCTTGGCGACGGTTCTGCGAGTCGACTCTTCCTTGAACTTCGCGAAGAGCGTGGCCTGGTTTACGACATCAGTACGAGCAGCGTTGAGTACGCAGATGCGGGTGCCTTCATTGTTGCCGGCGGCGCCGACCCGTCAAAGGTGATCCCCGCGCTGCAGTTGGTGACGGCGGCACTTCGTCGCCTTGCGCGCGAAGTTCCGAGCGAGGGAGAGATTGAGCGTGCACGCGCCTATCTTGCTGGGCGACTCGAGCGCGCAGCGGATGACCCGCGAGGGCTCGCGGAGTGGCACGCGAGCCAGCGTCTCCTCCGTCGATCACCACAAGAGCTCCCAGATCTCCTCGCCGAGATCATTCGCGTGCGCCCCGCCGATCTTCTCCGCGTTGCGCGCCGCCTCGTCAAGGTTGGCGGCTTCCGGGTTGGCCTCTCCGCGCCTCGAACGACGGTCGCGGCACTCCGACGCGCGGCGGCGCGAGGCGACCTTGACCCATCGCTACTTCAGCCCCGAACGCGGTGATCGGCTAGGCTCTCACCATGAAGTCAGAGCGCACCCTCGTCCTCGTCAAGCCAGATGGCGTCCAGCGACTCCTTGCTGGTCGCGTCATCTCGCGCTTTGAGGATCGCGGTCTGAAGATCGTTGCGATGAAGTTGATGCCTGTGAGCAGGAAGCTCGCCGAGACGCACTATGCGGTGCACGCGGCCCGACCATTCTTCGCCGGGCTTGTTGACTTCATCACATCGGGGCCAGTCGTTGCCCTCGTCCTCGAGGGGCCGAACGCCATCACCGTTGTGCGCTCAATGGTTGGCGCGACGAAGCCGCATGAAGCGGCACCAGGGACGATCCGCGGCGACTTCGGCCTTGAAACGGCGAAGAACTTGATTCACGCATCCGATGCACCGGAGACTGCCGCGGCAGAGATCGCCCTCTGGTTCACGCCGGGTGAACTGGTGGAATACACACGTGGCGTTGACGACTGGGTGCTCTCCGACGAGGAGTAGTTGCTAGGGGAGATCTCCTGGCACCACCGTCGCCTCGGGCGCCGGACGCAGCAGCTCAGAGGCGGCAGATTCAACATTAATGAGGCCTGCGGCGGCACCCGCAATCAAGATCGTCCCAGCGAGCATTGCAATGGTGACGGGGTGAGTCACCCTACGGACCTCTGTTCGCTCCACATCGCGACTCTTCTGTGAGAGTCCAACAAGTAGGACTCGAAGCACTGCTGCGACCAGGGCGACAGCACCGGCAACCGCAACGACGATGGTGATCACACTCCCGCTCGCGCCAATCACGTCGGCACGCGCTGACCAGAGTGCACTCCCCGGCACCGCAATCACCGCAACGATCACTCCGACCAAGACGAGTCCGATCGCACTCGTGTGCCGAGCCCACCCGGTCAGGTCCTGGAGCGAGACGAGGTCGTAGCGGCGCCGAATGGCGGCGCGCCAGATCCCAAAGAGTGAGATGACGAGCGTTGCGGGGATCACGAGCTCATGCGGCGCAAGGGTGGAGGGTCTCGCGATCACCGCGGCGAGTCCGAGCGCGAGCCAGCCACTGCTGCCAACAGCGAAGAAGCCGAGCACCTCTCCAACGTCGTCATGGAGGAGCGCGGAGATGCCACCGAAGAGCATGGTGAACGCGCCAGTTACGACCAGGATCGGAAGAACCGCACCGCCGATCGGATCACTCACCGCCGAGATCAGGAGTGAGAGTTCGCTGAAGATGATGAGGGTGATCGCTGCGGGGATCCATACGCCCACCATGAGCGACCCAACAATTGGCAGCGAGTCGAAGATGCGTACCAAGCGGTGATGAAAGGGGAATGCGCCAATTGAGGCGAGGACGATGAGGGAGAGGGAGAGGGCAACGCCAGCGGTGAGCGACGCCGTGGTCGCGTAGGCGGGGTCGGTCGCTGAGAGTGGGATCGCAGAGCGCAAGAGCTCAGCCACCACAGTTAGCGTGATCAGCACGCCTGCGCTGCGAAGGTCTCGGAAGACGGCACGGGCCCGTTCGGCATCCTCTTTCCCGCCCGCCGCGAGCGCAGCAAGTGACGTCCCGCCGATGAGCAAGAGCGCGATCGGCGCAATGCCGATCGGGATTGCGAGCGCAAGGTCAATGACGGCAAGTCCGAAGAGGGCAACCTGCCCCATTGCGCCTGCGCGCCGGCCCTCACCAACGGCAACGATGATCGCGAAGATGGGTCCGCCGAGGGCGACGAGGAGTCGCCCCGGTTGTGAGGGGTTGATTGACAGCTCTCCGATCAAGAGCGTTGATGCCACGCCAGCGCCAGCAACAAACGCTGCACCGCCGCTGAGCAGCAGGAGTGCCACGACGAGATAGCGTGCTCGCGTTGCCGCCTGACGCGGGGCACCGAATCTTTCTGCGCTGATAATCGGGACCGCAACAAGACTGATCAGCGCAAGGGCGAGTGGCGCGAGCGCGCGGAGGGCGCTGAGGAGGAGGAGGCCTTGTGTGTCGCTCACGCCTCTTCTGCCTTCGTCAGTTGGCCTGCGACCGCGGTCCCCGTCAGCAGCAGCGCAGCGAAGCCTCCGGCGATGACCAGCGAGCTAAGCGCGTCGAGCGGCCCAAGGATTGCTGCGCGGAGCAGGAGTGCGCCGGAGAGCGTCACCACCGCGGCTCGCGCCGTCGCCTCAACATATCGACTGGTGAGAAGTGGTGGAAGTCCAATCAGAAGCATCGCAACGCCAGCGCTCCGGAGGAGCGTCGAGCTCCCCTCAATGGGTAGCGCGAGCGGGATTGCGCCAAGCAGGAGGCCAGCGGCGGCCGTTGCCACGACTACGGGATGTTCGCTCAGCGTGGAGGCGATGCGCCGCGGTGCAAGGTCGTGGATGAGCGCCTGTGGCGTCAAGAGGCCAGGTGGGAGCGCAACGAGGATTGCGCCATAGATGGCGGCGAGTCGCAACACCAGGGTGAGTGGGACTTCGTCGGTCGGATGGAACTCAAGGAGCGCAACCGCAGTGGCGGCAATGATCAGCGCAATCCACGCACCGCGTCGTGCACTCGTGACGGCGAGTGCGGCGCCGAGCGTTGCAATGATAGTGAGGGGGAGCTCGAGACTAAATCCGTTCACGGCAGAGTTGGATACGACGGCGGCACGATGATGCTCATCCGATCAATGGGGAAGTAGCGCACGAATGCGCGTCCGATGACGGTTGAGGTGGGGATTGGTCCGAACGCCCGCGAGTCAGAGGAGTTTGATCTGTGATCGCCGAAGACGAGGATCTCTTCGGGGCCAAGTGTCCATGAGGTGAGCTCCTCAACCCCGCTCCCGCTATCTCGGTAGACGTATGGCTCCTCAATCCGCGTGCCGTTTACCGTGAGCCCCTCAGGTCCGATCGCAATCGTCTCCCCGGGGAGGCCGACCACGCGCTTGATGTACGGGGTCCCATCGCTACTGGATGGCCAACTCTCTGGCGGACGGAAGATCACCACATCACCGCGGCTGAAGCCCGTGAACCGAGGGGTCAGTTTGTCCACCATCACGTACTCGCCAGGCTGGAGTGAGTTCTGCATGGAGGTCTGCTCCACGCGGAAGGGCTGGGTGACAAGGGCTTGGAGGAGGTAGAAGGCGATCACGGTGAGCGCAACGGTTTGACCGATCTCAATCAGGAGGTGGCGCTTCCGCATGCGGGGAGTATAGGGGTGGGCATGCGTGGATCGCCTCCACGGTTGACCCCCCTCGGGAGTGCGCCCTACCATCGCGCTACTGGGTGCCCATCCCAGTCGGGTCGCAGATGTGGCCCGTAGCCCGACAGACGCCCGACCCGAAGCGCGGTGCACGCACCGCGGCCACGCGACGGATCTGGACGCATCGGAGGAGTGTTCAAACAATGGAAATAACTACGACGCTGCTGCAGAGTTTAATTCTCCCAGCAGGTATCGTCGCCGTCCTCTTTGCCATTTGGCTCGCGAACGACGTCCTTGGACGTGATCGCGGGACCAAGGCAATGCAAGAGGTCGCCGGCACAATCTTTGAAGGGGCGGTCGCCTTCATGCGACGCCAGTACTTCACGATCGCTGCGCTTGCGGTGGTCGGCTCAGTTGCGATCGGCGCGCTGATCTCGGTCTTTGAGACCGCGGAAGTTGCCGAGACGAGCATCTACGGGGTAGAGCTCGGCATTCGCACCGGTCTCAGCTTCCTCTTCGGCGCGATCTGCTCGATGGCCTCCGGGATCATCGGCATGTACATCAGCGTCAAGGCGAACCTGCGCACCACCGCCGCCGCGCGTGACGGCGTGGTGAAGGCGGTCCAGGTTGCAATGCGCGGTGGAGCCGTCTCCGGCTTTCTCGTGGTTGCACTTTCACTACTCGGCGTCTACGGCGTCTTCGTCGCCTTCGGTGGCTTGACGAATCCTGCCGAGGCTCCCTTCCTTATTGTTGGCTACGGCTTCGGCGCCTCGTTCGTTGCGCTCTTCGCGCAGCTGGGCGGTGGTATCTACACCAAGGCGGCAGACGTTGGATCTGACCTTGTGGGCAAGGTTGAGAAGGGCATCCCAGAGGATGACCCCCGCAATGCGGGCGTGATCGCCGACCTCGTTGGCGACAACGTGGGCGACTGCGCTGGTCGCGGCGCTGACCTCTTTGAATCAACGGCGGCTGAGAACATCGGCGCGATGATCTTGGGCGTTGGCGCGTTCACGATTGCAACCACGGCTGGCTGGGCAAACCCAGAGGCCTGGATCTTCTTCCCACTCGTTGTCCGCGCCTTCGGGCTTGTGGGCACGATCGTGGCGATGTTCTTCGTCACTGGTCGCGAGGATGAGGATCCAATGAACATGCTCAACCGCGGCTACTGGGTCACCACGGCCCTTTCAGCCGTTGGAATGGCAATCACCTGTGCGGTGATGTTGCAGACAGGCGGCACTGACGCCTGGCTCTACTTCTTCGGCGCTGGTGTTGTTGGCCTCGCAACGAGCGTTGCGTTCGTCTACATCACCCAGTTCTATACGGCGGGCTCGTACCGCCCAGTTCGTGAGCTCGCAGAGGCGAGCCGCACGGGCGCCGCAACGAACATCATCTCTGGTACAGCGGTGGGCTTTGAGACCACGCTGGTGACCGCGGTCTCCATCTCGATTGCGATCTTCACATCGCACTGGTTCGGCGAGCAGGCCGCAATTGCGGCGGGCTTGGTCGGCGAGGACGTTGAAAAGTTCGGAATCTTCGGAACCGCAGTGGCCACCATGGGCATGCTCATGACCACGGCGTACATCCTTGCCATGGACACCTTCGGCCCAATCACGGACAACGCCGGCGGCATCGCCGAGTTCAGCCGTGCACCGAAGTCGGTCCGTCACATCACGGACCGCTTGGACGCGGTTGGTAACACGACGAAGGCCCTCACCAAGGGCTATGCGATCGCTTCGGCATCGCTCGCCGCGTTCCTCCTCTTCTCGGCGTACCGAGATAAGGTCAACCTCATTCTTGAGCGTGCCGGTCGGCCGATCATGGACACGGTGAACATCGCGGATGTTGACGTCTTCATCGGCGCACTCATCGGCGCAATGCTTGCCTACTTCTTCAGCTCCCTCGCAATTCGCGCGGTGGGGAAGACGGCGCAGTCGATCATTGTTGAGGTTCGACGTCAGTTCCGCGAGTCGCCAGGGATCATGACCTACAAGGTCCGCCCTGACTATGCTCGCGTGGTTGATATCACCACCAAGGCGGCACTGCGCGAGATGATCGCGCCAGGCGTTGTTGCGGTGGCAACTCCAGTCGTTGTTGGCGTCCTCCTCGGGTATGAGGCGGTCGGCGGACTGCTGATCGTTGGAACGATCAGCGGCGTGCTCCTTGCCACGGTGTTGAACAACTCCGGCGGCGCATGGGATAACGCAAAAAAGTACATCGAGTCTGGTGGACTTAAGGACGCCAAGGGGAAGGTCCTTGGCAAGGGGAGCGACGCGCACGCCGCAGCGGTGGTGGGCGATACCGTTGGCGACCCGTTCAAGGACACCGCTGGCCCGTCGCTTCACGTGCTCGTGAAGCTCCTCGCCACGGTCACCCTGGTGCTCGCACCACTCTTCATCGGGCCAGCCTGATCGAGGGGTAACGCGGGCGCGAGGCGCTCGCGAATCGAACGTAACGGTTGCGTGTGGGCGGTGCTCCCTTCGTGGGGGTGCCGCCCACCGCTATGGTGCACAGGTATTGGTGGAGACCAGCGGGAGCTCCGCGTGCAACCTGAAGGAGAGGTGTGAGGATGGGTGACCTAACCGGCGTGTCAGACCTCCTCCTCGCCGTGCTGCTCGGGCTGGTACAGGGGATGACGGAGTTTCTCCCAATCTCATCGTCGGCACACCTCTACGCGATCCCGTATCTCTTCTCCATTGATCATCCACTCCTTTCGTCGCGCGCATTTGCCGCCGTCGTGCATTTAGGGACGCTCGCTGCGGTGCTCGTGGTGCTCCGGAGTGATGTCTCCCGACTTCTAGGCACCGCACTCCGACTCGTCTTCTCGCTCGGACGCCGACGTGGGGAGAGCGCCGACGAGCGCCTCATCCTCGCAATCGTCGTCGGTACGGTGCCCGCGGTGGCCTTCGGCCTTCTCGCTGGTGACTTCCTTCAGAGCAGTGTGCGCACGCCGCTCGTCGTGGCGGCCGCGGTGCTCGCCGGTGCGGCGCTGCTCTGGGTGGCGGATCGTGCGTCGAGTCTTGAGCGACCCCTCAGTGGAATCTCAGCGATTGATGGACTTCTGATCGGCGTTGCGCAGGCGCTTGCACTGATCCCTGGCATCAGTCGATCTGGCGCGACGATCAGCGGCGGACTCCTGCTCGGATTTAGCCGTGATGCAGCGGCGCGAATCAGCTTCCTGCTCGGCGCCCCAGCGATCGCTGGTGCGGGACTTCTGGAGCTACGAGGACTTCTGACAGACGGGGTAGATCTTCAGGGGGCGGCGCCACTCCTCGCCGCCGGCTTGATTGCCGCATTTGTCAGTGGTCTCGCGGCGATTCGACTCCTCCTCCGGCTTCTGAATGGCGGGAAGCTCTGGAGTTTTGCGCTGTATCGGATCGTGTTTGCGTTGATCCTCCTTGGCACGGCGCTCACACGTGGCGAGATCTAGCTCGTGAGTCTGCAGTGGATCTAGGGAAGGAGTTACGGCACCGAGCGTTACGCGACATCGTCTCGCGACGCCCAATCCGGACGCAGCGCGAACTTGTTGCTGCTCTGAAGTCGCAGGGGATTCCAGCAACGCAGGCAACGCTGAGTCGCGACATCACTGAGCTCGGACTCACCAAGGTGGAGCGCGGCGGTTCGCTCGCGTACGCGCTCCCTGTGGGTGCCGGCGTTGAGCAGACCGCTGAGGCGCGTCTTGCGTCGTTACTTTCAGATTCCCCAGCGGAGATTGCTTCGGCTGGCTCCATCCTCGTCCTGAAGACGCTCCCTGGGAGTGCACACGCAATCGCCGCATCGCTCGATCGCCTCCACCTCAAGGAGGTCGTGGGTACGGTGGCGGGGGACGACACCCTCTTTGTGGCGGTCCGCGACGAGGCGGCGCTCCGCTCGCTCCGAACGCGCCTCCGCACTCTGGCGGCTCGAGAGGGGCGTACCTCGGGCGACCGCTAGGATTCGCTCATGTATTGGGCAGACGAACTCGCGGAACGCGTCCAGGGACCTCAGGTGGTCAACGACTCCAAGACGCCCTCCGGCACCGTTCATGTGGGGAGCCTTCGCGGCCCAGTTGTCCATGATGTGATCGCGCGTGCGCTGCGCGCACGTGGTGTCCCCGTAGAGTTCCGCTACGGCGTGGAGGATATGGACGCCATGGATGCGCAGGCGCTCCTCACCCCAGACGCCGTGGAGAAGTACATGGGAGTACCGCTCGCTCGCGTCCCTGCACCAGAGGGGTCAACGGCAACCAACTACGCGCGTCACTTTGTTGAGACGCTCTTCTTCCCCACCTTTGCGCGCCTAGGGATTCGACCTGAGTTCTATTGGCTCTCAGAGATCTATCCAACAGGGAAGATGGATCCGTACATGCGCATCGCTCTTGATAAGGCACAGGTGATTCGCGACCTGTATGTGCGAGTGAGCAACGTTGAGCGTCCAGCCGGCTGGCTCCCCGTGCAGGTGATCTGTGAGTCGTGCAACCGCGTTGGAACCACGCTTGCAGATGATTGGGATGGCGCCACCGTGCGCTATCGCTGCCTCCCTGACTATGTGGCATGGGCGAAGGGGTGCGGCCACGAGGGTCGCGTTGCGCCGTTTGGTGGCGCCGCGAAGATGCCGTTCAACGTGGAGTGGGCGGCGAAGTGGTCGCTGATGGGGATCACGATTGAAGGGTGTGGCAAGGACCTCTCAACGAAGGGAGGATCACGCGATCGCAGCGAGGCCGTGTCGCGTGAAGTCTTTGATCGCGAGCCGCCCATCAACGTGATGTACGAGTTCCTCAATGTGGGCGGGAAGAAGATGTCCACCTCAAAGGGGCGCGGCGCCGCTGCGCACGCCGTCGCAGAGTCGATTCCTCCGAGCGCGCTGCGCTTCCTCTTCCTGCGCCCGCGACCAAACCAGGCGATCGACTTTGATCCCTCTGGCACCGATGCGATTCCGCGTCTGCTGGATGAGTACGACCGCATCAGCAACGCGACCGCTGGAAAGACGGTGCGCGGCGAGCTGCCACTCGATCACGAACGGATGCACTTCTATAGCCAGGTGGCAGATGGGGATGCGGCGTCGGCCGCTACCGCGGCAGCCGCCTGGCGGCCAGCATTTGGACAGCTCTCTCTCCTCTTGCAACTCCCTGGCGTAGATGCCCCCGCACGTGCAGCGGAAGAGAAGGGTGGCGCGCTGACGGCGGGCGAGCAGCAAGAGTTGGTTGAGCGCATTGAGGCGGCGAAGCACTGGCTTGCGGACTACGCGCCCGATGAGGCGCGCATCGCCGTGCGCGACGATCTCCCAGCGGATGCCGTCCGCGAACTCAGTGCGCAAGAGCGCGCCTGGCTCCTCGCCCTTGCAGATGCGGCGGATGCGGCGAAGCCAACCGGTGGCGAGGCGTGGCAGAGCCTCATCTTCAGCGCAGCCAAGGAGGGGGGTCTGCAGCCCGTACGTGCCTTCGCGTCGCTCTACGCCGCCTTCCTCGGCCGCACCAACGGCCCGCGCGCTGGCTGGCTCCTCGCTGCACTGGACCCCGCGCTCGTGGTCACGCGCCTACGCGCCGCCGCCGCGATTCAGTAGAGTGCGCGCATGAGTGGAGTACGGGTATGAGCGTCGGCACACAGCGGCTTCGGGACGACGCTGACCGCCTGCGCGCGGGCGCGATCGCAAAGCGTGAAGATCCCGCCGTGGTTGACGCCGCCCTCGCCGCGGATGCGAGTCGCCGCGAACTCTCCGTCAAGGTGGACGCGCTCCGCGCTGAGCGGAAGAGCATCTCGGCCGAAGTTGGTGCACTCCTCGCTGCTGGCACCGCCAAGGACGACGCGAAGGTGGTTGCAGGGAAGGCGGCCTCACAGAAGATCGCCGATCAGCTGACGCAGCTCGAAGATCAGCTGGCAACGGCGGAGGCGGCGCTAGAAGATGCGCTCCTTCGAATTCCGAACCCGCCCGACGAAGATATTCCGGTTGGCGGAGCGGAGGCGAACCGCAGCATCCGCACCTGGGCGCCGACGGGGCACCCTGGAATTCCTGCAGACGGGAGTGCGCCAGCAACGGCGCCAGCACCAGAACACGACGCAGTGGCCGAACGGCTCGGCATCTTCGACCTAGAGCGCGGCGCAAAGGTGGCGGGTGCCGCCTTCCCTGCGTATCGCGCGGATGGCGCCGCACTGATTCGCGCGCTGATCAACCTCTTCCTTGACACGCATGTGCGCGAGAATGGTTTCACGGAGATCTGGCCACCGATCTTGGTAAATGAGGCCTCTGCGCGTGGCACGGGGCAGATCCCTGACAAGGAAGATCAGATGTATGTGGTTGGTCGTGATGGCTTCTACCTTGCCCCAACCGCAGAGGTCCCTGTCACGAATCTTCATCGCGATGAGATCTTGGACGGTGCGCAGCTGCCGATTCGCTATGCGGCGTACACCCCCTGCTTCCGTCGGGAGGCGGGAGCCGCCGGTCGCGAGACGCGTGGCATCCTCCGCCTGCATCAGTTTGACAAGGTGGAGATGGTCAGCTTTGAGCGACCAGAAGATTCGCGCGCTGCACTCGAGTGGCTCACCGAGCGCGCCGAGATTCTGCTCCAGCGACTTGAACTTCCGTACCGAGTGCTGCTGATGGCGACAGGCGACATGGGTTTCGTCCAGATGCGCAAGTACGACCTTGAGGTCTGGGCGGCGGGATCAAAGCGTTGGCTTGAAGTCTCGTCCTGCTCCAATTTTGGCGACTATCAGGCGCGCCGCATGGCAATCCGACATCGCAGCGAGCCGGGCGCCAAGCCCGAGCTCGTCCATACGCTGAACGGTTCTGGCCTCGCCATCCCGCGCGTCCTGGCGGCGCTGCTGGAGAACGGGGCGCAGCCAGACGGGAGCGTCAAGCTCCCCGCCGTGCTGCATCCGTATCTCGGCGGCCGCACGCACCTTCTCCCGCCGGCCTGATCTCACCCGCCGCATCCGATAGACTGCGCAGCGGAGGGGTGCCGGAGTGGTTGAACGGAGCTGTCTTGAAAACAGCCCAGGCTGGTAACGGTCTGCGGGGGTTCGAATCCCTCCCCCTCCGCCACACCGCATGAAGCGGCTCGGTCTCTGTGCCGGCTGCGCGGAGGCGCGCGAGATCACCAGTGGACGAGGTTCTGACTTCTTGCGCTGCGGTCTCTCTGATCGCGACCCGCGCTACGCGCGATATCCGCGCCTCCCAGTGATGCGATGTGCCGGCTTTACTCCTGCGACTCCGCTCGACGTGTCGCCGCCATCAGCAGCTCCCAAAGCGCCCGAAGATCCTCAGGACTGAGCGCGCCAGCACCACGCGCGCTGATGCGCGCCAGAAGTTGCGCCTCTCGCTCTGGATCGTGCACTGGGCGACCGAGCGCCGCCTTGGCGGCACCCGCCTCCAGTGCAAAGTTCGTGCGCTCCTCCAAGAGTTTCAGCAGTTCGCTATCAATGCGATCAATCTCGCCGCGAATCTCGGCAAGACGTGCGGCGGGATCGCCGCTCACGTGGTCACCTCCGCGCGCAGCTCGGCGATCAGGGCAACGGCGCGTTCGTAGCCTGCGGCGAGCATGCCGCGCACTGCAACGGCGGCGACATCCTCAAGGAGGCTGATGTGGCGGAATGCTTCGCGTTCTTCAGGGTTGGAGAGGTGCACTTCGGCGAACGGACGCTCGACGGCCAAGAGTGCATCGCGGAGGCTGACGCTGGTGTGCGTGAGTCCGCCAGGATTGATGATGACCCACGAGAAGTCGCGCACGTGGAGCCGGTCGATCAGATCGCCTTCATGGTTTGATTGAAAGGAGTCAACGAGCGTCATCCCTGCCGCCTCTGCGGCGGCGGCAACACGCGTCTCAATCTCATCAAGGGTGGTCGTTCCGTAGCGTTCTGGCTCACGCTCGCCGAGCAGGTTGAGGCTAGGGCCGTTGAGCAGCAGGATTTCGTCACCAGCCGCATGCGCGCGCGTGCGCGGTGAGAGTTCTCCGGCGCGGATGCGTGTGGCTCGTTCGGTCACCGTTTCCCTCCACTCCCCGCCAGCATCTGGGTGGCGGCACGTAGGACGAGGCTAGCAGGGACATCGTCGCGAATCTCGAATGCGCGCTCCGTTGCGAGGACCCAGCGAATCTTCCCGCCGGCAACCTTCTTGTCGCGAGTCGTGGCCTCAACCAGCGCGGCGGGGGACTCGCGGCGAGGAGCGACGCCAAGGCCGAGCGCGTCCAGCAGTGCGAGCGCACGGGACGCGCGTGCTGCAGGGGTGACGCCGAGCTCTTGGCCGATGGTGAGCGCTGCGCGAAGGCCGTAGCCGACCGCCTCGCCATGCAGGATCCCCTTGTAGTTTGCCGCCTGCTCCAGCGCATGCCCGAGCGTGTGCCCGAGGTTCAGGCTCATGCGCAAACCCGCCTCTCGCTCATCGCCTGCAACGACGGTGCACTTCCACCACCCGGCGCGCTCCACGATCTCTGCATAGGTGCCGTCTTCATGCAGTGACGCGTCGCCTGCCGCGATGCGCGTTGCACACTCTTCAAGGAGGGTGAAGAGGCGATCCTCACCGAGGAGCGCAATCTTTACCGCCTCGCCCATTGCTGCAACGATCTCCCGCGTTGGCAGAGAGCGCAGCGCATCCAAATCGGCGATCACGGCGATCGGCTGATGAAATGCGCCGACCAAATTCTTCCCCTCTGGGAGGTCAACGCCCGTCTTCCCTCCCAGTGATGCATCCAGTTGCGCGGCGAGTGTGGTTGGGACGGCAACCCAGTCAATGCCGCGCAGATAGAGGGCGGCGAGGAGTCCCGCTGTGTCTGTCAGCGCGCCACCACCGACGGCAACGATGAGGTCGCCTCGCTCAATGCCAGCGGCGGCGAGAGTGCGCGCGGCCTCGTCGATCACGGTCAACTGCTTTGCCGACTCCCCGGACTTCAGCGTGAGCGGCGTCACGCTGATCTTTGCGCGCTTTAGCGCCGCAGCGATCGTTGCTCCGATCGCGCGCTCCGCATTCGGTTCGCTCACCAAGACCACACGACGTGCGTTCCGTGTCCTCAAGACGCGGAGCAGCGACTCTGTTGCAATGCCGACGCCAAGATCCCACTGCCCTGATGGGAGGGCCGCCGAGAGGAGGTGACGTCCGCCACCGCGTGGCGAGTTTTGGAGGAGGTCAATGGCAGGCGCTGCGAGCGTTCCTGGACTCTTCTTACTCTCCAGGCGTGCCCCGATCGCGTAGAAGCGCGATCGCTCTGCGCGGAGGGTGCGCAGTGTCTCCTCTGGGTTCCCTCGCTTCATCAGTGGGCGCACCACGCGCGCGGTTCGGAGCCTTCCAGCGATCACCGCATCTGGAGCGTCAAGCCAGAGGATGCGGGCGCACTGGCTGATCACCCAACGGTTGCGCGGATCAACGAGCGTCCCGCCACCAAGTGCAACGATTCGACCAATGCCGAGTGCGGCAGCGGCCCCCCCAGCCGGCGGTGTGACCTCATCAAGCGCGGCAACGGCAGAGCGCTCGCGGATGCGGAATCCCACCTCGCCTTCGCGCGCGAAGATTCCCTCCACGCTGTCTTTGGCAACCCCAGTGCTCGCAATGATGCTGCGATCAAGGTCGAGCAGCGGAACGTTCAGCTGGGCTGCGAGCCTACGTCCGAGGGAGCTCTTCCCCACGCCGGGGAGGCCGACGAGCGCAAGGTTGCTTCGTCGCGTCCTCATCGGGGTCTAGTCGTCGCCGCCGGAGCCTGCGGCGCTTGTCCCACTCGCATCTGTCTCTGGATCGTGTGCGCCGCCGGCGACCGGTGCGCTGCGCGGTGTTGCGGCCCGCGCGCGCAGTGCGTCAAGGTTCGCCCTGATCTCTTCGAGTGAGTCGCCACCAAGCTTCTCCAGCAGGAAGGGGATGAGTGCGAGGGCGACCATCGCTTCGCCAATCACGCCCGCCGCTGGGACCACGCTGATATCCGAACGTTCGTAGTGTGCTTTCTCTACCTTCTCACCGCTGATCAGATCCGCGGAAGGGAGTGGTCGGGCCAGGGTGCTGATTGGCTTCACCGCCGCGCGGATCACGAGTGGCTCGCCGTTGCTCACGCCACCCGTCAGTCCACCAGCACGATTCGTGCGGTGTACCCACGCGCCAGCCGCGGTGCGCCCTTCAATCACGTCATGAACCTCTGATCCAAAGATGCGGGTCTGCTCAAAGCCGAGACCAAACTCCACCCCCTTGACGCTCTGGATGCTCATCACCGCTTGTGCGAGTGCCGCATCAAGTCGACGATCCCAGTGCACATAGGAGCCGAGTCCAATCGGCAGTCCCTTCACCACCACTTCAAAGATTCCGCCAACGGTGTTCCCCGCCTCACGCGCCTCATCAATGCGGGCGACCATGCGCGCCTCCGCGACCGGATCAGGGCAGCGCAGCGGGCTCTCCTCAGACTCTTCGCGCGTCCGCGTGCACGCCTGTGGGTCCACGGCCACACCGCCGACCTCTGCGGTGAACGACCAGATCTCCACGCCGAGCGCGCTGAGCAGCGCCTTCGCCACACCTCCCGCGGCAACGCGCGCCGTGGTCTCGCGCGCCGATGCACGCTCGAGCACGTTGCGAACATCATCAAAGCCGTACTTGAGTGCGCCGGCGAGATCCGCGTGTCCTGGGCGAACGCGGGTGACGGGGATGGCGCGCTTCGTCCCTTCTGCAGCACTTGCGGCAAGCTCGGCCGCATCTTCGGTGCTCAGTGGCTCCACCTGCATCACGCGCGTCCAGTTCTCCCAGTCGCGATTCTCAATCAGCAGCAGGATGGGGGAGCCGAGCGTGAGTCCGTGTCGGACGCCACTGCGAATGCGCGCGTGGTCCTGTTCAATCTTCTGACGCGCCCCGCGACCGTAGCCTCCCTGTCGGCGCTTCAGGTCAACGGCGATCGCCGATTCAGTGAGCGGAACTCCAGCGGGCATCCCCTCGACGATGACGCCGAGTTCAGGCCCGTGTGACTCACCAGCGGTCAAGAATCGAAAACTCACTTCACCCCTCCTAGTCCTTCGGACGACCCTTTTCTCTCCTTAGATGATGCCGCGGCGGCGGCGAGTGCGTCACGCATGATGCTGATTGGTGCGGGCCGCCCCGTCCAGAGCTCAAACGATGCGGCACCCTGGAGGAGGAGCATCTCAAGTCCGTCGGTCGCCTCAGCGCCAGCGGCGCGCGCACTCCGTACCAGCGCGGTCCCGCCCGGGGCGTAGACGACGTCAATGACGTACTGGCCTTCGCGGAATGCGGTGGCGGGGAGTGCAGGGGCGTCGCTCGGATTGAGTCCGACGCTCGTGGCCTGGATGACGATCCCCACACGCGCCGCCTCTTCTACAAGGATCGATTCGTGCCATGGAACGGCTCGGATGGCGAGGTGCGGCCACGACTTCTGCGCTGCAGCAACCACCTGCTCGGCGCGACGGAGGTGACGATTCGTGATGCTGATCTGGCCAACCGCCGCACCGACCAGCGCGGCAACTGCGGCGCGCGCCGCCCCACCCGCGCCAAGGATCAGTGCCGCCCGCGGCATGCGGCGTCCATCGAGCAGGGCATCAAGTGAGCCGCGAAGCCCTGCAACATCCGTATTGCGCCCCACGAGGCGACTCCCTGCGCGCGTGATCGTATTGACCGCCCCGATGCTTGCGCACTCCTCTGTCACCGAATCAAGGAGTGCACCGATCGTCTCCTTGTGCGGGATCGTGACGTTGGCACCGATCACGTCCGCATCTGCACGCAGTGCGGCCACGGCGGCGGCGAGTTCCTTCGGCGGAACATCCATCACCTCATAGCGAACGGGGAGCCCCACGTGGTCGAAGGCGGCCTGCTGAAAGGCGGGCGAGAGACTCTGCTTCACCGGGTGCCCCAAGAGCACGATGCGCTTACTCATGCTGGTGTGCCGTGCGCCGCGCCGCCTGCAACTCGGGCAGCGTCGTCAAAGAAGGTTGGGTAGCTCACCGCGGCCGCCTCCGGCTCATCGATCTCGACCGCCCCTCCGCCAACAAGAGCGGCTACCGCAAATGTCATCGCCAGGCGGTGGTCCCCGCGGACGGCGGGAGCTCCACCCTTCGGTCGCTCGCCGCCGACAAAGTGCAGGTCGTCACCCTCAACTCGGACGTGGAGCCCCAGCTGAGTCAGCCCATCCGCAACCCCTGCAATGCGGTCGCTCTCCTTCGCTCGGAGCTCTCCAGCGCCGCGGATGCTGGTTGCACCGCGGGCCATCGTTGCCGCGAGCGAGAGGATCGGCATCTCATCAATGGCGAGCGCCACATCCTGCGGGGAGATTTCCACGCCGTGAAGGTCGGCACTGCGAACGCGAAGGTCGCCGATCGGCTCACCAGAACCGTCATCTGGGCCTGGCGACTCTTCAATGGATGCGCCCATGCGGCGCAGGATCTCAATGACGTGGCGGCGGGTGGGGTTCAGCGAGACGCCACGGATGGTCAGGTCAGCATCTGGGTGCAGGCTTGCGGCAACCAGCCAGAAGGCGGCAGAGGAGGGGTCACCTGGAACCTGCACCTGCGGGATCGCTCGCAGTTCCGTTTCACCTTGCACGCGGATGGACCAGCTGCCGTCTGCCCCCTGCGTGCGGTTGATGGTGGCGCCGCGCGCCACAAGCATGCGCTCGCTGTGGTCGCGCGTTGCGACACTCTCTATATAGGTGGTGCTGCCGCTTGCGGCGAGGCCGGCAATCAAGACACAGCTCTTCACCTGCGCGCTCGGCGTCTTTGAGCGCCACTCGCCCCCCTTGAGCGTTCCGCCGACGATCCGTAGCGGCGCAGTCTCCCCACGTTCGCCTGGCGCACCTGAGGCCTCGACACCCATCGTGCGGAGCGGCTCAAGCACGCGCGCCATCGGGCGTCGGCGGAGCGATGCATCTCCGTCCAGCGTGTGCACTCCGTGAATTCCGGCCACGAGGCCCGCACCGAGTCGTGCACTTGTTCCTGAGTTGCCGCAGTCAAGGCGACCATCACCGTGAGCGGCAAGTGCGCGACGCCCAGGGGATCGCACGTGCCAGCGAGCCGTGCCGGGTGCATCATCAGGCGCGGCGGGGAGCCGCTCACACGAAGCGCCGAGCGCCGCCATCATCCCAGCAGTCGAGCGAACGTCGTGTCCGTCGCCCGCCCCGCTGATCAGTGTCTCGCCGTTGGCGATCGCCGCAAAGATGAGCGCGCGATGGCTGATGGACTTATCGCCAGGGAGTCGCAGTTCGCCACGCAGGTGCGCTGCGGGGGTGACGCGGTGTGCCACGACCCTAACTCTTCGTCGGGCTCGCGCCAGCCGCACCCGGATCGTCGTGGAGCGGCGTGACCAGCGTATGGATGGAGCGCAGCTCACCCGCGAGTCGCTGGAACATCGGGATCGTGAGCGACTGCTCCCCGTCAGACCAGGCTTCCTCAGGCTTCGGATGCACCTCCACCATGATTCCGTCGGCTCCAGCCGCAACGCCGGCGTACGACATCGGCGCAACCATCCAACGCTTCCCTGTGGCATGGCTTGGGTCCACGATGACAGGGAGATGCGTCAGCCTGCGAAGGATCGGAACGGCATTGAGGTCGAGGGTATTGCGCGCGGCGGTCTCAAAGGTTCGAATGCCGCGCTCGCAGAGGATGAGTTGCGTGTTTCCCGCCGCCAAGATGTACTCCGCGGCGAGGAGCCACTCCTCAATCGTCCCAGAGAGACCTCGCTTCAACATCACGGGCATGCGCGTTCGCCCGACCGCATTGAGGAGCGAGAAGTTCTGCATGTTGCGTGTGCCAATCTGAAGCACGTCGGCGAACTCGGCCACCATGTCAACCTGCGCTGGCTCCATCACCTCCGTGATGATGGGGAGACCGGTGCGCTCCCGCGCCTCCGCGAGGAGGCGGAGCCCATCAAGGCCGAGCCCCTGGAAGGCGTACGGCGAGGTGCGCGGCTTGAATGCGCCACCGCGAAGGAGCGTCGCCCCTGCGTCGGCCACACCCTGCGCAACTTCAAAGAGCTGGTCGCGAGATTCAATCGAGCAGGGACCCGCCATCAGCGTCAGGGAGCCGCCGCCGATCACCGCATCGCGCACTTTGACAACGGTCGGCGCATCACGGAACTCACGTGAGGCGAGGCGATACGGTCGCGTCGCGCGCTTCGCGCTTGCAACACCAGGGAGGGCGGCAAACTCTTGCTCGAGCGTGGCGCTCACCCCTGACGGGCCGAGGATTGCAAGGGTGGATCCGGTCGCCCCCTGCTCTTCATAGACTGCAAGCCCAGCCGCTACCGCGCGTTCGCGGACGGCACCCAGCTGCTCCGCTGTCGCTGCCTTGATCATTCGGACGAACATTTCTGGCTCCTGGTTTTCTGCCGGTGCCCCGGCGGGTTGGGGGAAAAGAAAAGAGCAGAGGGGGCCCCTCTGCTCACATCCCGGCCGGACCGCCGGTCAGACGCTAGGCGTCTGGGCGGGTCAGACCGGGCTCCTAAAGTAGCGGTACGTCGTCATGTGGCTAACCCTACGGCTAACGGCGGGTCAGGTCAAGAATTTCCCCATCCAACCACCACTTTTTGGGGTGGGCGCGCAGCTTTTTTGCGCGCCGCGTGCGCTCTGCGCCACTCCCTGCACATCAAATTTGAGCACGAAATCAGACGTTTTTCATAAAATCTGCCAAATCAGCAGCGACGTGACGCGGCGGAGCGCATCACCGCGTGCAACGTCTCGGATCTGGTGCAATCCGGGTGTATTTGCGCCAAAAATCGGGGGCGGCTGGCCCCATCTGGTGGCCCGGGGAGGCCCGCCGAGTTGCGCTATGCACATTTGGGGTTGCACTTATCCACATTGTGTTTTACTTTTCAACAAGCCCCAGTTTTGGGGTGGAGTTAATGGCCGACCCGCCAGTCGGGTCGACCAGAGTGGAGGTCCAGAACATGGCAGTAAAGAAGAAGAGGAAGGCCGCTGCGAAGCGTAAGCCTGCCACCAAGCGCAAGGCCAAGCGGGCCGTAGCCAAGAAGGCTCCTGCGAAGCGAAAGCGCCGCAAGTCAGCCAAGAAGGCCGTAGCCAAGAAGGCTCCTGCGAAGCGAAAGCGCCGCAAGTCAGCCAAGAAGGCCGTAGCCAAGAAGGCTCCTGCGAAGCGAAAGCGCCGCAAGGCGAAGAAGGCCGTTGCCAAGAAGGCTCCTGCGAAGCGAAAGCGCCGCAAGTCAGCCAAGAAGGCAGTTGCCAAGAAGGCCCCTGCGAAGCGAAAGCGCCGCAAGGCAGCCAAGAAGAAGTAACTAACTGGCGATCCGTCGAGGATCGTTTGAGAGAGGCGTCTGGGGAGACCCAGGCGCCTCTCTTTTTTCGCGCATAATGTGCAGATGAGCAGCGCGGTGATTGTGAGCGACATGGACGGCACCCTGACCACCGCGGAGACGTGGCGCGGTGTGCATGACTGGGTGAAGGTGAACCGGCCGAGCGGCGCGGCACAGCGCTTTGTCACGGTTCGACTCCCACTCGTGATCCTCGCAAAGCTCGGCATCATCAACAAGGAACGCTTTCGAGCACGCTGGCTGAGCGATCTCGCAGCCCTGCTTCGCGGTGCAACCGTGGATGAGCTCAACGCGATGGGTGAGTGGGTCGTGGAGCACTACCTCTGGCCAGCGCGACGCATCTCCGGACTCACCGCAGTCGCTGATGCGGTTGCGAACGCGCGCACCGCAGGCGTGCAACTCCTCCTTGCCACCGGTGGCTACCAGCAGGTGGGCGATGCGTTTGCGCGTCGCATCGGTGCAGTCGCCGCTCTGGGCACCCCACTCGAGTTTGTTGACGGCGTCGCCACGGGTCTGCTTGCGGGTGCAACGCAGAGTGGTGAACAGAAGGCCGCAGCGGTGAGTCGGCGCGCGGCGGGGGGAGAGATCCTCGCCGCCTTCGGTGACACCGCGGCAGACATCCCACTCCTCACCGCCGCTCGTCGCGCCGTTGCCGTTGCGCCAGACAAGCAACTCCGCGAAGAGGCCCAGCGACGGGGCTGGGAGATCGTCGGCTAGCGCAGCGGGGCGGCATCTGGGATACTTCGCGTCGGCAAGCCTCGGAGAGGTCGCATAGAGGTCTAGTGCAGCGGTTTGCTAAACCGCCACGTGGGGTTTTCCTGCGTCGAGGGTTCGAATCCCTCCCTCTCCGCCACTTCAGGTGGGCGTGCCGTAGCATCAGGATCCGCAGGTAGTACATGCGCCCGTAGCTCAGTGGATAGAGCGTTAGGTTGCGGACCTAAAGGTCGTGGGTTCGAGTCCCGCCGGGCGCACCACTCTTCACACCCCAACGCACCCACTGTCGTATCGTGGCGTCATGAGCAACGTCACGCTTCTTGGCCTCGGCACGATGGGCGCGCCGATGGCTGGCCACCTTGCGCGCGCAGGGCACACGGTGCGCGGATGGAATCGCACGCCAGGTCGACCGCCCATTGAAGGAGTGCTTCAGGTTGCATCGCTGAAGGAAGCACTCAGCGGCGCAGACGCCGTGGTGCTGAGCGTCTCAGACACTCCCGATGTGGAGGAGCTGCTCCTCGGCGTGAATGGCGCAATCAGCACCCTCGCCGCCGGTGCTGTGGTGATTGATACGAGCACCATCGCCCCCTCCGCGACGCGCCGCATGGGCGAGCAACTCGCGACCAAGGGAATCCTGATGGTGGACGCCCCCGTGAGTGGTGGCAGCGAAGGCGCGGTGAACGGCACGCTCACCGTCTTTCTTGGTGGATCAGCAGAGGCCGTTGCCGCAGCGCAGCCGTATCTCGCCGCGTTCGCCAAGACGATCACGCACCTTGGGCCGCTCGGCGCAGGGCAGGTGGGGAAGGCGGTCAATCAACTCGTCATCTCCGGAAGCTACCTCTCGCTCGCCGAGGGGATTCTGGTCGGCCAGGCGGCGGGCCTTGATCCGGCAACGCTCGTCGGTGCGCTCTCAGGTGGCGCCGCCAAGTCGTGGGTCCTCGAGAATCGCTGGCAGCGCATGGCCGAGGATCGCTATCCGCTCGGCTTCAAGGTGGCGCTGCATCGTAAGGACCTGGGCATCGCCATCGACCTTGCCAAAGAGCTCGGCGTCCCCGTCCCCGCCGCCACGCTGGTGGCGCAACTTGAAGATGCGCTGATCGCCGCTGGCAAGGGGGGCGAAGACCTCTCCGCACTCGCCAACCAGCTGCGACGCATGGCAGACTCTATTGATGGCTGAGAACACCGCCAACGCCGATCCACGAAGCGCAATCCTGCATTCGGAGTACGTCGCCCTCACCACCTACCGGCTTGATGGTCGCGCCGTTGTGACGCCTGTCTGGGCGGCGGCGCGAGACGGCCGCCTCCTGATCTTCAGTAACCCTGCCGCAGGGAAGATGAAGCGCCTCCGCAATTCGCCGCGCGCAAGCGTTGCACCGTGCACCTGGAACGGCACGCTGACTGGCGCGCCGCTGCCAGCGACGGCGCGCATCCTGGCCACGGATGAACTCGGCGGGATGTGGGGCGCGCTCGTCAAGAAGTACGGCCTCCCTGCGTTTGCGTTCCGTCTCTACGATCGCATGCGCAGACTTCTGCGCATGCAGGTCAGCGCCGGTATTGAGGTGAGCCTCACCCCTTAATGGGCTATCCTCCGCCGTGGAAAGGTGGCCGAGTGGTTGAAGGCACCGCTCTCGAAAAGCGGCAGGTTAATAGCCTCGTGGGTTCGAATCCCACCCTTTCCGCCAGCACCTGACGCGCACACACGGAGAGGTCGCCTAGTGGTCTATGGCGCCGCATTGGAAATGCGGTTTGGGGGCAACCCCATCGAGGGTTCGAATCCCTCTCTCTCCGCCACCATCTTCATCTCGTTTCCCTCCGCAGGATAGAGCAGGGAACGTGAAACGCTATTTGTGGAACGCGTGTGTGGCACCATATTGTTGTGGACATCTTGAATCGAATCTTGCCGTGGGATGGCTGGGGTGGCCGAATCATGGCGACTGTGATGGCTATTGGCAATGCGGACATGGAGAATGCGGCAGTCGATTTAGCGAATCCGGGACCTAATGCCACAATATTGATGATTGGCTGCGGACCAGGAGTCGGAGTAGTCGCAGCTGCGCGTCGAGCATCTAACGGACTGGTGATTGGGCTTGACCCGTCAGAAGTGATGGTTGAGCGAACCCGTACTCGGTGTCGCCGCGCGCGGGTAGAACACCTCTCAAGAGTAGAGCGGGCTGCGGCAGAGTTGATTCCGTTGCCAGATCGTTCGCAAGATGCTGTTGTTAGTGTTAACAACATCCAATTGTGGAGTGACAGGGCGGCTGGTCTCAACGAGTGTGTTCGTGTTCTCGTTCCCGGCGGCGCGTTGGTTGTTCTCTTGCACACGTGGGCCATGCCAGACACGGTACCTGCAGTAGAGTGGATCGCGGAGTTAACAATTGATTTGTCTACTCGTGGAGTGAGAGTCGAATTGTCACAGATCCAACGCTTTCGGTCTGGTCCAGCATTGGTGCTCGCCGGTAGGTTGGCTTAGTACTACGAGTTCCAGCTCACGCACGAACATCTCAGCTGGGCAATTCCTCGGGGGCGCGTGTTCGGTGTTTCAGGGTGCAGGAGCGAATACTCCCGTATGAGATTTTAGGTAAGAGCTGTTCGCCAACTACTGGGCGGAGGTCTGGGTGGGACTCCCGGTGGGACCTCGGATGCCCTCCAATCCCTCAAGCGTCCTCAAGACACCAGCACCTGACCTCAGTAGGACCCAAGAGGCCCTCCGATCCCTCCTCGGGGGCGAATTGGAAATGCGGTTTGGGGGCAACCCCATCGAGGGTTCGAATCCCTCTCTCTCCGCCATCACCCTGATCACGTTTCCCTCCGCAGGATAGAGTTTGGAACATGCAGGTCCCGTTTGATCTTTCCGTGTTGCTCTTTGTTGCTGGAGCGCTGACTGGCGCCCTACGTCCAGCACTACGCTTTCCTGACGTGCTCTCCAAGCTGTTTTCTCGCTACCTGCTCATCGCAATTGGACTGAAGGGTGGAGCCGCGCTCGCAGGCTCGGATCTCGACCTGCGGCTGGTTGCGAGCATAGCCGCCGGGCTCGTGATGGCACTCGTTGTCCCAGTCTCGGGCTTCTTCATCTTGAAGCGGATGACGACACACTTGAACGCTGCGGCGATTGCCGCAGCGTATGGATCGGTGAGCGTGGTCACCTTCGTCACGGCGGTCCAGACCCTGGAGATCAGCGGAGTGGCATATGGCGGGTACATGACTGCCGTCCTTGCACTTATGGAGTCTCCAGCAATCTTCATGGCGATCCTGCTCGCCGCCGCGGTGCGGAGGAGGGGTGGGAGCAGTGGCGCCGAAAACGAAGGGCTCTCTGTTCGTCACGCGATGCGGGAGGCGCTCACGGACCGGACGCAGCTGCTCCTTCTCGCAGCCTTCGTGGTGGGGGCGCTCCTCAGCACGTCAAACGTGAGCCTCCTGACACTGGTTGTTGGCGATGGCTTTCGCGTGGTGTTGGCGATCTTCTTGTTTGATATGGGCATCGAGGTTGCGCGTCAGTTTCCAGTGGCGCGTCGATCATCTCGGAGCCTGCTCGCCTATGCGGTGTGTGCGCCACTCGCTCATGCGGCCCTTGCGCTCCTCCTATCCGCGCTGCTTGGATTCGGTGTTGGTGATGCCGCGCTCTTGATGGTCCTCTCTGCCAGTGCGTCGTACATCGTGGTGCCCGCGGTGATCCGTCACACGATCCCAGAGGCGAATCCGGCGCTCTATCTTGGGCTGAGTCTCGGCATCACCTTTCCGTTCAACATCCTGCTTGGGATCCCCCTCTATGTGGCACTCGCCACCGCGCTGCTCGGGTAGGAGGTAACGCATGCAGCTCACCCGCGAGGGTCTCCTTCGCTCGCTGCGAGCGGTGAGCCAGGTTGTGCTCGGCGTCGTGCTCGTCTCCGCAGGGGTGAGCCACCTGACCGTGAGTCGCGTTGAGTTTCAGGCGCAGGTTCCCACGTGGTTACCGCTCGACCCTGACTTCGTCGTAATCAGTTCGGGGATTGTCGAAATCCTGCTCGGCCTTGCACTGATCACGCTGTGGCCGCTCCGTAAGCGAGTCGGCCTGGTGACGGCACTCTTCTTCGTAGCGATCTTCCCCGGGAACATCAATCAGCTCGTCAACGGGATTGACGCGTTCGGGTTGAACTCAGACAGCGCGCGGGCAACGCGACTCCTCTTCCAGCCCGTGCTCGTCCTCTGGGCGCTCTGGTCAACAGGCGCACTGCGACGATCATGAGGGGCGACGCGCCTGATGAGCAGGTTGCGCAGGTTGAACGCCTGGTAGGGGAGGCAATTCGTACGCTTCCTGAACCGCTGCGCGGCGCGGCCGAGGAGCTACTGATCGTTGTGGACGGCACGCGCCGAACAGGGCTCTACGGACTCTTTGACGGCGCACCACGTGGCACAGGCGA
>Ga0208231_1000118_pt1 | contig 24107 bp, 24 predicted proteins | sample LakMenEpi15Jun12_FD_150702 | JGI IMG/M metagenome (GOLD analysis project Ga0208231, IMG submission 150702) | Freshwater microbial communities from Lake Mendota, WI - 15JUN2012 deep hole epilimnion (SPAdes) | ecosystem: Environmental > Aquatic > Freshwater > Lentic | place: Lake Mendota, Madison...
ATCTCTTAAATAGATATATTAAGTTTATGTCTATTCAAGTGAGGTCTAATGTATTCTACGAAAATATTTTTCATACGTATTTGGATTTAGAGATATCAAATTCCCCTTCTAATCCGCCTGTCCCTCTTAGTTTCATCGATACGCGAAACAATCCTATTCTACAAAACGCTGGTGAGTATTTTATCAGTATTGTTAAATTGTCATTAGACACATGGAGCATTCCTAACTATATTCCCTTTATGGATTTCGGCCAACCTTTAGTAGTTAATCCTCCTGGTTGGCCTGCTGGAAGTTATTACGCAACTGAATATAACGTTTCTATTGAAACCGTGGGGGGAACATTTACCCAACCGGTGTATTGGGCGCCTGAAGATTTAACTCAAGCACCACCAACGTCACCTCTTTCAGCACGGGATGCTACCAGTCCATATTTCTATGGCAATAGTTTTACTCATTTAATATCATTATTTAATTATGCATTAGGTAGGGCTCATGCTTTATCTGGTTTAGGCGGTGTTTCTCCACCATTTTTTAGATATATCGATAGTACGGCATCAATTGATGTGTTCTTTCCACCTTTGTATTACACGGTTGCTACCAATAAAGTTTTTTTGAATACGGCAGCATTTTCAGTATTTAATAGTCTTCCCAATAGATTTTATGGAAATACTCCAGTTGCTAAAAATTATGAACTCATTTATATTGTCCAACCTGTATCAAATCCTGTTTTAGCTCTAAACGCAGTAGTCTTAGGCGGCAATTCTTATATTAGAATGAGCCAGGAATTCCCGACCCTTAAAATTATTAATCCAGTTGAATCATTTGTATTCACTACAAATCTCCTGCCAGTTAATCTCAATTTGGTGAGTGCCCCTCGTGTATTTGGTAGTGATTTCGCAGGAATTGGCAATAATGCTAATGTGAGTGGCATATTAACAGATTTCGTACCTAATTTAACATTTGGATTTGAAACAAATAGTTTAACGTATATTCCATCCGCTGAATACCGTTTAATAGATTTATTAGGAACAAATACTACAATTACTTCTATTGATATTAATGGCTTTTGGAAGGACGTATATGGGGTATTACATCCAATTATGATGAATCCGGGTAGCAGCGGCTCACTAAAAATATTATTTAGAAGAAAGGACTTCGAAACGGGAACTATGGGAATTCCTACACGATAGCCTTTTAGTAATTTTTTTTTAAAAAGTATAGTATAGGCTATATTTATTTTGTTAAACAATTAATTTAATAAAATAAAATATCTTGATATAAATATAAAACAAATAATGTCCAGCGATTTTAGTACTGTATTAGTAAAAGATGATAGAATCGGCGCTATAACTTCATCGGTCCGCTATGGTGTGTACAAAAGTGGTTCAAATGTAACAACAGCGGTTTATAATGCTATTTCTGGCGCAGATGCCCTGAACCCATCCACCGTGGTTTTCTCTCTACAAGTACCCAGTGAAAGCGTCGTTGTCGATAGACGTGTAAAATTTGGAGCTACAGTTGAATTCCAAGTTAGCTGTACTACGGCTAATATCCCAGGTGGGGCTGCTGCTATTAATTGGGCGTCTTCTGATGGTCTAGGTGCCTTTCCCCTTCATTCCCTTTTCAGTTCTATGAATGTCACAATCAATAACAATAGTGTTAGTGTTCAACAACAGGAAATCCAGGCAGCTATTTTACAAATGCAGGACAGTGAATACTACAAACGATGGGGGGGTGGTGCGCCCAACAAGAAAGATGTATTACAACAGTACAGCCAATCTAAGGGAACTGTTATTTCATCTATTGGTGGCTTTGATAACGTTGCTGATACTGATAGTCAGGCTCGTGGTTCTTGGAATGTCAATAGCGTCACTACTGCCGTCGTTGGTGCCAACACCGTTTTTACTATTTCAATTGATTTAGTTGAATATCTTATGGTAAGCCCATTTATATGGGATGATACTCACAACCCTGCTGGTTTGTTAGGTATCCAAACATTGAACTTCCAATTTCAATTAGGAACATTGGCACGTTTTTTTAGAACTGCCAACCAAGCCTCTAACAACGCTGCTCTTGTTAAAACTTGTACTGGTGTCACTCTTAGAAATCCTCGTCTCATTTTTCAATTTCTATCATTACACGCTGACGAACAAATACCATCTCGTAACGTAGTTCCTTATATGGAATACCCTCTTTACAAAACTCGTAGTAGTGTTCAAGTCGCTCAATTACCCGCTCCTGACCAAAACACTGGTGCTGTTGTCGCCCCACCTTACGAAATCGTTTCTAACACATTTTCTCTCAATCAAATACCTGATAAACTCCTAATCTACGTACGTAAACCATTCTCAGCTATGACCAATGGTGATGCTGATGCCTTTTTGCCAATTAATAATATCTCTATTTCATTTAATAACAGTCAAGGCATACTTTCTGGTGCTGACCAATATACCTTATGGCAAATGAGTGTAGAAAGTGGTTCCAATCAATCATGGCAAGAATTTAGGGGATTTGCTACTGTCCCTAACATCGGCAGCAATGTGCCATCTCGTGTATCAACAATTGGTTCTTGTTTGGTTCTTGATATGGGTAAATGTGTTCAAATCAGTGATAGTTTCTTAGCCCCTGGTTCAGTTGGTCAATTTAGTCTCCAAGTCACTGTTCGTGGCTACAATAACTTCCCTGAAGCTATAACGCCAGAGCTCACTGTTATATGCGTTAATAGCGGTTTGTTCGTATGTGATCGCGGACAAAGTACCTCCTTCTCTGGTCTCCTTCAAAAATCTCTTGTTTTGGATGCTTCTGCCAAACCCGCTTATACCGAAGGCGATGTTGAACGTCTTGTTGGTGGTAAAAAACGTATGGTGGCTAGTATGATGGGCATGGAGCCGATGGGTTCGGCTGCGCCTGGAAGTTCTTCTGTCACTGGGGGAGCAGTCAATCCTGGGTCATCATCTACTGGAGGAAGACTTCAAACCCGTTTTAAATAAAAACATTTAGAAAAAGTAAGACAAAACGAAAATAAATATTACTATAAGATATAACACAAACTTATGTCATATAGTGAAATATTAGATGTCAATGATAGATTAAAAGCTCAATTTGAACCACACGCTGTACTAGCATTAGGACGCGGAACTGTGGCTAACGCTGCTACAAATGTAGCTATTGTTTTGCCAGCATTTTCATGCGTGGCAACTGATTTAGTATTCATATCCAATTTTACTTCCACAGCCGCTCAAGCCACAGGTAACGCTTTACGTAGTGCTATTATTGCTGTTGATGGGGCTGGCATTCCTACTCTAACAGTGACCTTAGGAGCAGCAAATGCTGGTGTTGATATTTTATTCAATTATTTTATTTATCGTGCGGCGAATTAGGAAAACAAAAAACGTTTTTTGGGTCAGTCTTTTTTAGAAAAAGGATAAATAATAATATCAATTATAAATATAAACAAATGTCTTATAGTGAAATATTAGATGCTACACAACGTATTAAAACACAGTTTAATCGACATGCCACTCTGGCAATAGGCGAAAGTCAAGTTCTGGTCGGTACTAATGTAAGAGCTATTGCTTTACCAGCATTTTCGTGTGTCGCCACTGATTTAGTTAATATTTCTTTTAAAAACTCCTCCGCTGCTAATGCTGATGCTGCGCCACTTCGCAGTGCTGTAATAACCGTTGTCGGTGGCGTACCAACACTTACCGTGACCCTAGCAGCTCAACCCGCTGGTACAGGTGTAGATTTCAATTATGTTATTTACCGTGCCGCCAATTAAGGCTGACCAAAAAATGTATTTGATAAAATAATAATATCAATTATAAATATAAACAAAATATGTCTTATAGTGAAATATTAAGTGAAACTACTGAGCGAATTAGAACCCAATTTAAGCCTCACGCTGTATTGGCTATAGGTCAAATCAACTATATAGCTAATGCCACAACTGCTGATGTAGTACTACCAGCCTTCTCATGCTTAGCTACCGATATATGTATGACAACACACTCAAATTGTTCTAATAATGCTACTGCTCTTGCTTGTAGTGTGCGAATTGCTACAATTGCTGTTGATGGTAATGGCATTCCCACCCTAACAGTCACCTTGAGTGCTGCTGTTCCAGCTGGTCAAACAATAGTAGAAAATTATGTCATACTAAGGGCAGCTAATTAATTATCCAAATGGTATTTACTATTAAATATCACTTAGATAATATATGGTAGAGAATATTGAATACAATCGTGACGTAGAGAATATATTGAAGACCAATGCCGAGGAATGTGAAAGTCTTTCTATTCTACATCGATTTAGTTTCGAGAAATACAATGAGCGTAGCAATTACATTAATATTCCAGTGATTATTTTATCAAGCGCAATAGGTTTTGCCACGGGTATTGAAATAGGTTATGAAAGGATGAATATAATACTAGGGGTCGGTTCTATCTTTGTTGGTATAATAAAATCAATTGATACCTATTTTCAGTTAGGAAAACGAGCAGAAAGCCATCGTTTATGCTCACTACAGTTCGGTCAATTGAATAAGAAGATAGCTATTGAATTGGCTTTACCAAGAGTTCAACGTCTCAATGCTAAGGATATGTTAGCATTGATTAAAACTGATATAAAAAATTTAAATGATATAGCCCCACTAATAGATGAGGATGTTATTGTAAAATATAATCTTCGTTACACCGAGACTAATGTATCAAAGCCAAATATGGTAAATGGTTTGAGTGTTGTCAATATAAGAGTAGATGATGGTCCCAGCTCTACATCATCAGTAACTTCTCCAAGTGGTCCACCTCCACCATCTTTGCCACAAACTCCTAGTGCGCTTAATGACGATGACGGCTTAATGATGTAAAATTCCCTATTAAAACAAAATCTTTCGTAAATATTCAAGATTTTTACAAGATATTTACTGGATATTTACTGGATATTTACCTAATATTTACAAGAATGAATAATATAGATTAAAAAGATTAAAAATAAATTTATTTTTACACAATCTTTAATGATTTGACAAAGATATTTACCGTTTATTTACCAGTAATAATCTAGGGCGGGTATTTTAGATGATTATAACATATTTACAGTATATTTCATTGGAAATATCTTGTAATAATCTTAAGGTAGAAGGTGTTTCCACTATCGCACAGGAAAGTTCATCGAAACAATTTCATCATAGTCAAGTCCAGTTCTTTCGCGTATTCTTTCCATGTGAGTTCGATAATCATTCACGCTCATTCCTTTATCCAAGGTACATGTTATGAAGTTTAGTACATGTGAACCGCACGTGGCTATATCTGGATTGTTTGATTGATAATCATATGGACTGTAGTTATATGGCACATTACCAGCCTTTAGTAATCTTGTCAAGCACGGTTTATCAGTATCTAATCGTATTCTTTCGCCCATATCAACCCACTTAAGTTGTGAATCAATCTTCCCTCCATAACTATCAAAAAATGTTATTAGGTTCTTATTTCTTGTCATAGCCACCCAATGACCTGTTGACGGACTATCCAAATAAAGTAGTATAAAATATGTATCATCCGCTGGTAATATCTCCTCAATTGAAGTATAGTTATCTAAATCATTGTATTTGATTATTCTAACCTTTGGGTAGTAATGGGCAATGTCACCTCCATCCATCGGCTCAGTCACGATTTCTTCCAATTTGTCTTTAACTGTTTCATCTACCTTTTCGCCTCCTTTAGCAGCAATATCAGCCTCAAGTTTTATAGCGCCACCTTTCGCTTTAAACGCTGGTAGATTTTGTTCTCCCTTTATTTCTTGTTTTAATTCTATTTGTTCCTTTAGATTTTTGGGGTCTATTTCTTCAGGTGTAAGTGTTGTATCTTCTGAAACACGCTTAGTAGGACGAAACACTGGATATTCTTTATCAGCAATATCTTTCCATTCTTCTTTAAACCATCGTTCAAGTGGTCTTTCACCGTCATCTTTAAACTCTCCACCTAACTCCTTATATTTTTTAATAACTGCTCCACTACGAAACGCACTTGGTTTATCGTAGAGAGGATATACTAATTCTTTTGCCTTTTCATATAATTCTTTATTGAGTGGAATAGCTCCACCTACTAAACCATAATTATCAGGCATATGTGGTTTAAATTTATCTATAAAGTGGTCAGTTGCTGGATTAATCGAAGCAGTTGACGGTGTTATAATTTTCAATAGCCTTACCCAAATATTTTGTGGACGGTCTAACACGATTGTATTATTGGCAAAATGTCCCATAATATTAAATAAAGGGTCTTGCTCTAAGTAGTATCTTAAATTATCACTATTAAGTAAATCAACCTTTTCAACAGCTGGATTAAAACTAACAGCTTGTAGAATTAGTTTTTTATCTAACAGTTTATCCAGAATAACACCAGCAAGACTATGTCCAGTTCCAAATACGGTGTAGTCTTTATATGCTAATAGACTTGTTTGGATATCTCGTAAATCTGTAGAAACACGGTCTGTTTCTATTACATCACCTCTGGCAATAGGCAACCAAGCGCGAACATCACGAAATTCTTGTGTACCTCTAACAGCTATAATTAATACACTTTCGTATACATAAAATTTAAAGGTAGGATTATCTAAAACTAATTCATATTTTCCTATGTTTTGAGCGGGGTCTTTGTAGGATTGAATGGTCATATCTAACATATCTTTTGGTCCGGGTAGAAGTGCGTTTGGTTGGAAATTAAATACATTCTCTTTACTCGGGTTAAATATTGGATAGGCTATTCCATAAAGAAAAGCATTAGTAATCTCTTGTGTTAAATCACCACCTTCTAAACTATCTGTGTTTTTTCCACCACCCCAAAGAATTTTTATAGCAAGATTATTAGGAGAGTATTTATTATCTTTCCAGTCACCTTTGATTTTCGTAGCCCGGGCTAAATAAGATTTTCTTTTTGTTTCCGCATCTGGAGAATTGGTTAATAGATTCTGCAAATAATCGCTGTAACCAACCCTACCAAATTTTACACTGTTTAATTCAAGTTTGTAGGGTTTTTCAGCCAGTTTTAATTCGTTCCAGTCATCATATCCAGCCTTTTTAGCAAATTCTTTGGCTTTGTCCAAATATTCTTTTTTATTTTCACTTATAATTATTGCTACTCTCTGTTTCTTAGCGCGTTCAAGTGGAATTGGTTCTTTTGAAAAACATTCATCGGTTTTTGATTTCTTACAGACTTTGAACCCATCTTTAGAAGTCTTGATAATATACGGCATTTTATATTATTAAGAGTTATTATAATTGATTTAGATATGCTTCCACGTATTACGGTGAATAATATGACCTATCGTTATATCACTTACTCCGTAATCATTCGCTAGTTGTTTATAAGTTATTTGTCCTTTTTCATAATTCGCTCGTATTTCTTTTACTTGAAATTCCTTTAGTTTAGCCGATGACTGGTTTTCACCTTTAGGCGCAACTCCTCTACCTTTATTCTCTCTATCGGTTATATTTTCTTGTTGTGTACCTTCACTAAGATGGTTAGGATTTACACACAACGGATTATCACAACTATGTAGAATACACATCCCTTCTTTAATTAATCTATTATGAAATAGTTGATAACTAAATCTATGAGCAAAAATTCTTTTACTATTAATACTAAACTCTCCATAACCTTTATTTAACCCCATCCCAACACACTCCCAACATTCATTTATGTCGCCAGTTAAAATTTTACTCCAAAATCTATTTTCATCTTTAATAGAATACATTTTAAAATTATAATAAATTAGTGTTATAATTTTATAATCAAATTTTTTAAATTTAGACGTCGTTTGATAATAGCCATATTTTCTTTTCGGTCATACACATCATAGGATAGTTTCTAAATATAGTTACTGCTCTTGTTTTTTCTCTAAACACCTGTTCTAAATCACCCTTAGCTAGACCGCAGTAATTGCCTAATAGATATTTTATACCTCTACTACTACCCGACTTAGGAAAAACTACAATCATGTGTGCCTCGTTTAAAATAATACGTGTTTGATGACCGGCAGTGCTGAGATGGTTTGTCACTATCATATATGTCCTAAAATGACGACCAGTTTGTAAAATCTCGTTCATTATGGCAAAAACAGCTGTTCGAATTGGTTTATTACTAATACTATCAACATCATCAAATATACAAAGAGTGTCCGCCAGTTCCTCTACTTTGATAGGGTCATCGACAAGACTATCATCTAATCGTATTCTATTCATTTCTACTTTTATACTATCATCTGGGTCGTCGATGGCTGAAAATATTATAATCGGGTTATTAGGAAACATCTTTTTATATTTTTCCATGTATTTATTGGCATAGTAACTCTTCCCACTTCCACTCGCTCCTGTAATGTAAAGTATTTGCCTTTCCGTTTTTGGATTGGGACATAACTCAAAAGTAGATTCCGGTGGTAGTTGAAACGCTTGATATTTTTTACCAACGCCAGTAAAATCTCCATCTACAAAAATACTCATTTGCCTTTTATCTAGAGAACCACCTTTGATAGTAGCTAGTGGTCGCCCAACTTTATCTAAATTCAAAAATGGGTCACTCATTAGTATATTTATCTTATATTAATAAGTGATTTTTAAATATATTTAGCCGCTTCTTCATTAATTTCTTCCATCTTTTCAAAAGTGTTCGTTTCAATATATTCAAGTATTTCCGGTAGATTTTTCAATAATGTTGGACTGCCTAAGTCTTTCAATGATATAGCATATTGTTTAATATCCAGAGGTTCTTTATATCCTGCGTCAATCGCTAATTTAATTGCCTTCATAATAGCTACATCTTTATACATTTCACCAGTAGGACTATTGAATAATTTCGTAAGTTTCACCATCATCGGCTTATCTTTTTTCAACTTTGCTACTGAAAATCGCCGTTTTAAACCTTTATAGAACTCACCTTCACTGATTAGGTCCTTCTCTTCTTTCTGAATAGCATTTATTATTTCCTCTTTCGTGGAAGAACTTTCAAAAGTATAATTAATAGATAATTCATAAAATAAATTGCCTATCTTTATAACATAATCCAGTTTAATAAATTCAAATTTTTTATCAAACATTTCCTCTTTCAAATCGTCCAATTTATAGAACCGTTTTTTAGTTTTATCATTAATCTGAACTTTACCTTCAATAAAATACATACCTTTTGTCTTCATAGTTTTAGATAATATTTTGTAAAGTGTATCGAAAGGTTTATCCCTATTCTTGGTAATATAACTAACCAAGTCAAAATCGGCATAGTATTTTTGGCTTTCCAGTGATGCTGACCCTAATAACATTAATTTATTTGGTTTCCAAGTCAGTTTGCTTATGAATTTTAGTAGTTCTTGCGGCGGCTCTCTTCTCGTTAGTATATCCATATATTTATCTATTATGTTTTTTTCCTCTTAATCTATAGTTAGTCTCTACACAATATTGTTTTACAAATTCACTTATGGTTTTTGTGTCTTCAGAACTATCAGCACTCGATTTAATTTCGGCTATTGAAATTGTTGGAATAATTTGCTCACCATTCGTTGTAGTATTAATAATATTATCATCTAATACGTCACCTTCTTCATCCATTTCTATGACACGTGTGACGATTTCTTCTTTACTGTCTTTGTTAGTATTTATATTATAGTACCAATTGTACCAACTCATGTAAGTATCATAAAAATAAAACATTTATATTTATAGGTAATATTTTTTTAATACGTGTCATAAAGTTGGTCCAGCCAAGCACCGCTCTTAACTACACCTCTACCCATAAGCGCCATACGTTGCTCTCTGGATAAAGGCACTTTTTGTAATTTAATTTCATTAATAGCATTAATTGATGCTGAGGGGTCTGCTTGGTCAATTGTAGCGTTTTCTCCAGTATTTTGTTCATTCGCGCCCTTCAAAATAAACTCCAGTTCCTTTACAGTTGCTTTACGTTCTAAGCGGTCCTTTGTAATAATAGTTCCATTGCCATTGTAAAAACTATCATCTCCAATATTAATACCAGCGCCGCCACCAGCTTCGTCTATTAGTTTAATTAATTTATCCAGTTCGGGTTGTGATTGAAGGCGGTTACGTTCGTTATTTCCATATCCCATATATGGTACGTCTGTTTCATTCTTTTCATTATCCTTAGAAATCATTATTGGACGATTAGGCATAAGACTTTCATCGCCATCTGTGCCTTCGCCATCAGCACTTTCAGAAATCGGGGGCATGACCGCCAACTTCATTTTACGACCACGACCAACATCTAAGCTTCTATAATCAATTCCTAAAGCGTCCAATCTTTGTTTCATCGTGTCAATCTGTTGTTCAATATCATTAATACGCCTATCAAAAAATACTCTGGAATTACGATTTTGTTCAGCACCGGGTCCCTGTTCGCCCCATACGTATATTTGATATTGTAGCGGGTATTGGTCAGGGTCCATTTGTGATGCTCTAATTTCACCATCTAACGCTTGTCTAACTTCATCAGCGGTTAGTTGTGGATTGGCTTGTGATATTCTATTCAATTCTCGTCCATATAAAGTATCTATTTGGCTTTGTATTCTGTCGCGTTGTTCCTCTAATCGTTCCTGTCGTCCGCGCATTCTATTCGCTTCGCTTAGTATACGGTTACCTTCTATTTGTCCTTCAGTTGTAATTTGAGCTTGTAGAACATCAGGAACAGCAGTAGATGGACCCGTTCTGCGTAAATCATCTAATATTAATTGGGCTTCATCTCGTTGTGCTTGTAATTGAGGGTCAGCATTAATTTGTAATTGAGCATCTAATCTTGCTATTTCTGCCTCTAATTCAGGTATCCTCGCCTCTGTTTTCTTTGTTAATTCTAATGCCAATTGATTGCTTCTTACTGGTAGATACGTTTTAAACAGGATTTGATTATAGACGCTTTTTACCTCTTCAAATAGAGGAAACCACATTCTTGGTTCTATGTTTTGTTTCCCGCTTTCCTTACGAACACGATTATTATTATCTAATGCTGTCATTATTAAAGCATTCAGTGGTTCTATTAATGTGTCAATCGTTGTCTTTATATCATCCATATCCCGGATAGGTAATTGACGAAACTGTTTAAGGTTCAAATAGTTGGATAATTTATTATAAGTATTTATTAATTTACTACCATTTGCTTTGTTACGTTCATTGGCTATCATAATGAATTGTAATAACGTGGATATTTCAGCATCTATTTCACTAATGTTTTTATTGATATCAAACTTCAATAGACGAACATCCATAGTCTGTGGTTTAGTATCCATTTGTTCTAAGGTAGCTGCCTTACGAGCCCGTTGGAAAACGGTGGAACGCGCACGGTTTTCACTATTTATAATTTCATCCCTAGCACTTTTGTAGATAGAGTACAAGTCAGTTGGTGGTTTAAGTGTTAATAAAGACATTTAATTGTTATATTAAATGTTGATATTTTTAATTAAATACTTTTTAGCCTTTTACTAAAAGGCTACAATAATGATTATCATGTTTTCTTTTATAGTAGTTTTTAATTTGTTTACCGCATCCACATAAAGTAGTTTCATTTCTCCAGACATTATCTAGGTTACTACCCGGTACTCTAATATTGATACATGTAAAGCCGTCTGGAGGGTTTTGAATATAGAAACGCTCTCTACTGCTTACATAGATTTTTTCTTTTTCAATGGGTATATACTCCAGTATTTTGATTTTGTGGTCAACTTGTTCCAATATTTCAAAGGAACTATACACTTGTAGAAAAAAGTCATATTCCTTCGCTTCATTTACTCTACGCAGATATTGATAGTAATGTGCTCTATGTGTTAGCAGACGATTATTAATAAATGCCGAAGTAGCCCCTATATAGCATTTCCCCAGCGCTTCAGAATATAGACAGTAGATTTTATAAGGTCGTTTTTCTATAATAACATTTTCCATATTATGTTCCATATTGTTTTATATTATTATAATAGAAAATAATTCTGGATTAAAATCATTAAAATACCCAATTATTAGAGAAAAATAAATAAATAGGTGAAATAAATAAAACGTATGTGTGAGATGTTGTGTGAAGTGTGAGATGTTAAGTTGAATTTTATTTTGTTTTAAAAAAAAAGTTTTAACTTTTTTATTTTTTTTTTATAAAACTCAAACAACTCCTCACACTCCTCACACTCCTCACATTTGACTTTTTAAATTAGTATTTATACTTTTATTAATGATTTAACCGAGGTAGAAAAGAAGAAATAAGAAAAAAGTGAAAAATATAAACTGTGAGAAGTTGGTGAGATGTTGCTGTGAGGAGTTCAAACTGCTCACAGTTTTTCTAAAATACCCAATTATTAGAGAAAAATAAATAAATAGGTGAAATAAATAAAACGTATGTGTGAGATGTTGTGACGAGTGTGCCGAGTTGAGTTGAATTTTATTTTGTTTTTAAAAATAATTTTACTTTTTTATTTTTTTTTTTATAAAACTCAAACAACTCGGCACACTCGGCACACTCGGCACATTTGACTTTTAAATTAGTATTTATACTTTTATTAATGATTTAACCGAGGTAGAAAAGAAGAAATAAGAAAAAGTGAAACTTTTAATAGTGTGCCGAGTTGGTGCCGAGTTGGTGCCGAGTTAGTGAAATCATTTATTTATAGAGAAATCCATAAATAGGTGAAATAAATAATCTGGAGAAAAATAAATAATCTGGAGAAATAAATAAAACGTTCAGACATTTCAGACATTTCAGACATTTCAGACAGTTTTTTTTAAAAGTATTTTAAAAAATGAAAAAATAAAAAATAAATTTTAAAATCTAAAAAGTTTCAGAAAAAACTGTCTGTTTTGTCTGTTTTGTCTGTTTTGTCTGTTTTGTCTGTTTTGTCTGTTTTGTCTGAAAAGACGATTTTTTAATCATCCAATTCATCAATTAAATTAGTAGTAGTATTAATTAATTTAATTCCTCTATAACCACGTTCTTTACACGATTTATCACGTCCTTCTTTAACTGATTTTATAGCCAACAAATTACTCTTTATTACTTTCATAGATACATTCATTTCACTAAAAACTTGTTTAATATCAGCATTAGATACAAAATCATTTTGATTTCCAGTGATATTTAAAAGTTTAAATATAGAATCACAAATACTATCTTCATTATTATCCTCATCATGATTACATACATAAACTGCTTCATCTTTGTATGCGTTAATTATTAGTTGAATAAACGCATCAGCCCACTCTTGTGTTTTAGTTTTACTTTTAATGTCAACATCTGCTTCTCTATAATTATTTTCATATGTTTCTTTTTGGATGTCTGATTTAGCACTGTTAATTTTTTCTTGTATAAATTGTTTGCTTTTAAATTGACGTGTAGTTTTAAATTCCAGACATTTTTCAAATACGTCACTAACTGAAGCTACAGGTACATCGTTAGCAAATATCATCATTGATGTTTGTAAGCTTATTTGTGTTTCATTACCATATAATGCTCTTGCTTCTATTTGGTCTCCACCAGAGTTTATTGATTTGATAATTTTACTGTTTAATTTAATTTTTTTACCAGAACTATCTTTTTGTAATTCATTTGAATACATAATGCGTTTAAATTGGTAGGGAATTAACCAGCCATTTTGTTTACTATCGGTACTGATAAAATTTTCACATAGTAAATGATTGCTTTCAAATTCACCTATGTAGTCTTCTAAGGCACTTTTTGCCATCGATGAATTAACACCTTTACCACAATCTCTATTTCCTAAAAATAAACCCCAGATTTTATCTTGAATTTCTCCTGCTGTTGCCCTTGCTATAAAATGTAAGTATTTTTTAGAATGTTCTCCAAAAACGTCCTCAATAACTGCTTTATACACTGTATCTATTACAGTTCTAGATATATCAGGATTATAATCACGATTTATTTGGACGCAACTATAAACTGGATTTTCTTTAATCCAATCACTTGTCCATAAATCAAATCGCTTTTTGTGAAAATCATAAATACCGTTTTGAAAACATATTTTACCTTTTGTTGTAGTGTGTAATAAATCATAAAATTTATTATCTGGATTTGAAAATATTAAATCCATTGTGCATTTTCTAACTGCGTCCATCTTTGCCGCATTACCACAATAATTAGATAAATTTCCTTTTCTGTCAATTGATTTTAAACCAAGCTCATGTAATTTAACCCTCATTAGACTTTCAATTTGCGCGGTATTCATACTCCAAATATTATCTGTTTTAACAAATAACTGCCCATGACAGAATTTAAAAATATTCTTAAATCGTTTATAAGCACTTTTTCCAGCGTGTCCATCATTAAATACTATTTTTTCACCATCCTTTAATTTTTTACGCGCTTCTTCTAATATTTCTTGTGAAATACATTCATTAAATTCACTTTGATTATCTTCTTCATCATTAAGTAAGCATTTTGTTGGAAAGTATTGTTTATAGAGTTCAAAGTTATCTTGTTTTGCCCAACTAATAAGTGTTTTTAAATTAGATTTATCATCAGCTGGTTTAAAACCAATGTAGCTTTTAGTTATATCACTAGTCGGGTATAATACTTTGCCCTTTTGACTAAACAAGATAAAATGGTGTAGGTTTTCATTTAGTTCCTTTTCAATATTTCTAAGAGCAAAACCAACATTTCTCCAAGAGGCATATTCTGTCGCGCGTTCAACACTTAAACATTCTATGATCTTAGATAAATCATCACCTTCAATAGAAACTACAATTTGGTTTGTATTTATTGTTTTTTTAACCAAAGGCTCTAACTCTAATATCGGTACCAGAGGACGAGCATCATCATAATAATAGTCAAGTATAAAATCAATTGTCTGACCATTTATAATGTCATGTTTTGATTCGTATTCAAACGGTTTACCATTAGAAGCTGGTTTTGATTGATGAGGCATTCTATATAATCTAGTAGCGTCTTTTTCAGGATACACACTATTATCCCATTGACTTTTATTCCAGTTGTATTTTTGAGCAATACATTTAATATGACTATGAATAGCCTCGGGTGTTCCACAAATACTAGGAATATCAAAATGATATGAAAATTCTTTAAATTTATTTATGGTAATTTTTAAATCAGTTTTTTGTATTTCAAAATAGGTTACAATATTAGTTGCTATTTCTTCAATTGTTTTATTGTAGAATTTATCAACATCAATATAGAAATGATAAACTTCATTAGCCTTAATTAAATAATGCCAACTACCAAATTCAAGCTCGTTTGGCTGTTCAAGCGTTTTAATAGCAATATCATAAGTCATATGCGTCTCTGGAAGACGAGGCGCACTATATTTTTCGTTGATGTTAATTAGTTTTGTAATTGTTTTCATTATATAATATGTTAAGATTTTAATTCTTATATCAAAATTTTTAATTAAATCAATTTTTTTAAATAAAATATTATCCTTAATATTCTATCTATAAATTGGGAATTTTCAATTCAGTTATTTTGGCTATAAATTCAGTCATTTCTTTAATTTTTTCCTTATATTTTTGATTACCCTTTTTAGCGATTTCCTTACGTTTCTCTCGATAGGTTTCATTTGTAGCATAGTAATTTTTGCTTCGTTCCAATCCCTTTGCTATAATCGTGGCTTTATTACGTTCGTAATACGCTTTAGACGCCCTTCTCTGAGCTTCACTGGTTTTTAATTTTGAGGTTTTTTCTTCTTGAATTTCCATATTATATGATAATATAAGATTTAATTTTTATATCATAATCAAATTTTTATTTCCTTAATAAAAGAAAATCGTCTTTTCAGACAAAAACAGACATTTCAGACACTTTTTTCTAAATCTTTTTATATTTTAATTTTTATTTTTTTTATTTTTTAATTTTAAAATACTTTTAAAAAAAACTGTCTGAAATGTCTGAAATGTCTGAAATGTCTGAATGTCAGAACTTTTATTTATTTCTCCAGATTTTTTATTTTTCTCCGGGTATTTTAATTGTATGGTAAGAAAAAATTGATTTAGTTACATTTTATTATATCTATATAAAAATATACTATGAGTTATTCAGAGAATTTTAAAAGCTTATTTGATACATATTATACTAGACTACAAGAGAACAATTACTTGGGTCTTCCTGTTATGAAGTTTAATGGCGTAAAAATTAAAATTAAGATATATGGTTCTATGTTATTACAAGATAACTCAAATAAAAATTCTATACCGTTTGACACATATAATTCATATAATGAAAGTCATAAAACATTTGATAGGTGTATTTATAGACTTAATATACGTGGAGAATTGACAGAAACCGAAATTAAAAAATATGGTATTCCACTTTATGATAGTGAGTATGAAAACATAGTTTATGAACATAATAAATATTTTACTATAGATATTCCTTTTAAACAGGTCGTTAAACTATCTAAATCTGATATTTTTAATAAAATTCCAAAAATAAAAGATTTTATAAATGAAACATTAGATGACTTTGCGGTAGAGCTACCATCACTAGAGTTTAATAATTATCATTTTAAATTACATTCATCATCAAATGAAGATGATGATATTTTAAACTATACAAAAGAGCATGAGTTATTTTGGAAAAAAATACAAAATCCTGAATATGAATGTGCTTGCTGTATTTGTACCATTGAAAGTAGATTTAAAACTGAATGTGGACATACATTATGTCTTGGATGTCATTATAAACTAAAGGTAGAAAATGAAGATGATGGTGATGAACCAGCTTTACGTAAATGTCCTATGTGCCGAAATGAATATAGTGACATGAACTGGGATGAAGAACATTAGGTAGCCTTTTAGTAAAAGGCTGACCCAAAACCTTTTTGTTTTATTTTTTTTCAAGGTTTATTTTTTTCTCATTGATATTTTTATTTCGATAATATCGTAATCCTTTTCTAATTGTTTAAATATTCCAAAACCGCCATCTTGACCGGTGTTACAATCTAAATCAATTGTTTTAAATAGGTCATTTACTAATGGAGAGAATATCGGTTGGGTGGGTTTATTTTTTTTACCTGTTTTTTTTTTATCGGCTTGGGGTTTTGTTCTTAATTTATTTATTTGGTCATGTATTTCTTTTTTTTCTTCATCGGTGGCATTTACATGCTGACCTAAAATCATATCTAATTCAGTATTGCTAGGTTTGTTTTCCATAAATATTTTGTTATATAATAATATAATATTTTATTTTTTAAATCATGACACTATATTGGAAAGAATATTTAGAAAAAAATAGGGAAAAAATTAATGAATATCAACGGAACCGAGCCAGGGCTCTGGCTGTTCGAAAATATAGGGAAGAATACTATAAAGCTAGAAAGAAAAACCACTTAGACGTCGTCAAACCAGTTTTTAGTATAATTAGGGAAACAAAAGTAATAAAGATAGGTCTTGTCTAACTTCAATAGATAAACCGGTTAATATTAATTCTATTCTATTTCTATAATGTTCACGAATTTCAGGGCAGTTTCTATATTTTTTATATTTGGCTATTTTAGTTAGAATTTTAGGGGCATCGTCCATTTTTAATTCAGCATTTGTTAATTGATTTATCATTTTAGTATGAAATGCTCTAACATTATTTTTATTACTGATTAATTGTTTATTTTTATCATAGTATCGTTTTGTAGCAATACGGGTATAAATTTTTGTTTTATATTCGTCCATTGACCTAATATCTATATTATTATATAAATATTATTTTCTTATAGCCTTTTTACCTAAGACTTAAAATGTTCTAATGAATTGGTATTTCCAACTCGTTAGAATTTTTTGTTTATGCCATTTTTAGTATTACTTCAAGGATAAATGGTAGAACCTTTTACCGACTATCCGTTTCGATCGGATGACCTCAGGGTTATGAGCCCTGCGCGCTGCCTCTGCGCCAAATCGGTTTTAATATATTTATACACAACATTTTATTTTTAAGTAGTCTTTCTTTTATTACAACAAATAGATTTAATTAAATCAATTACATTTTTTTCATTAAACTGCGAATTAGTAGGTATTTCGTTATCGACCAATACATCACCGTCATAAGTGGATATGCTGTCAAAGCTACTCTCACGACTGAGAGAATCATCCATATAATATACTTTTTGAAAAAAAGTAAAACTCAGGTTTTGGGTCAGCCTTTTAGCAAAAGGCTTTTTATTTTAACTATCAATAATTATAATCAGATTCATTATAACCTCCTGTTTTTCTAGCTCGGTCTGACCATAAATTGTGTATATCTATAATCTTATTAGCATTACCTGGATATTTATCTTCTAAATACCGAAGAAGTCGTAATTGCTGATAATGATAGTTGGCAAAACCAGCCCAGTCTGCATTATTGTGGTCATCTTTTAAATACATATCGCTTCTAATTTGTGCTGGAAGTCGTGATTTTAAAGTTCTTATAAATATTTTAGCCATATTTTCACTAATACTAGTTGCTGGTAGTGTAGCTTCAATATCACTTACATCTGGAATAGGAACTGTTGCGGCGTGAGTTTCTACAGCATCTCTGTCATCAAAAAAATTTAATGGTCCGTCCCATACAGCATCTTTATCACCCAGTTCGCTGTGTCTTGGAGGACTACCTGCTTTTCGTGGTCGTGCTCCTCCTTTCATACCTCCTGTTGTATACGTGGCTTTAGCTTGCTTTAGAACTTCACTATATTTCATTCCTGGGTTTTCCTTTCTAAAGGCTGCTACGTGAACTAGCCAGGCATTTGGTTTTTTGCCGGCTTTTAATTGCTTTTCGTTTTCCATACTATCTATTATATTAATCTTGGATATATTATTTACTGGTAAATTTTTCATACCTCCTTTATTTTTACGTTCCAGAGCCTCTTTTTCTTTATTCCACTTCTGTAAATCCTGTAGATACGCCTTATTATCTTTATAAACCCCAGTTACAACTTCAGCTTTAATTGGCGCATGACGAGCTGGATAGTCTGGATTATTCCCATACTGTTCTTTATAGTTTTTAATGTATTCTTCTATCGTTTTCTTGGCAAGTGTTAGTTCTTCGGCTTCCGTATCAGGAATAATAACTTTTCTACCAGTTTCTCGTTCTATATTTTGTTCAGCTTGTCGGTTGCTTTCACTACGGCGTTTATCAGCCTCTAGCTTTTCTTTATCACGTTGGGCTTGTCGTTCTTCTCTATCATTAAGTTCTTCTTTAACTTCATTTACAACTACAACCGCTGTAGCAGTGGCCGCTGCTAAACCAAGAATTGGTTTAATATTTGCTACAATCGCATCCTTAGCTTTCTTAAAGAAATCACCGACTTTACCACTTCCGCGGTCACGCTTCGAAGGTTTCACTGGTCCTTTAACAGTTCCAACTGGCGTTTCTCCCACATCGTAGCGTTTTGAGGGGTCAAGTTTATCAAGTTGCCCACTTAATTTATCAGCAACATCTACTACAACACCAATTTTATCAAGAGTTGATTTCTTAGGTTCTTCTCCACCTATCGTTTTTTCCAATCGTTTTTTAAGTCTTTCTCTGGCTGATTCACGTTCTTTTGATAGCTTATCTTTATATCCTAACAATTCCAAATCGGCGGCATCAATTCTCCCAGCTCTGGCTAACTTTTCCGCGTTTTCACGCATTTCAGTTTCAATCTTCGCCATAATTTTATTAAATTTATCTTCAGCTTCCGCCTTAGATATTTCATCATAATTGTCTAATAGGTCTTCTATTGCTTTCGTTAGTTTTGTATCTTTACGGGTTTCCTCTTTTACAATCGTTAATGCTTCGCCAGAACCTGGTTTTAAATGGTCTATGAACGCGTCAACCTTATCATAGATTTGTTTTCCTTTCATTGCTATATTAACTACTTTTTTAACGTCACCGACGATGTCTTTCTTTGTTTCTTCTTTCTTTTCAGCAGGCTTTTCAGATGGCTTTTCTTCTTCTTCATCCTTCGCACCAGCTATAAACCGCATTTTCATAGGTCTGCCTTTAGCTTTTTTAATAGCGCCACCTTTAGTTTCTGATGGTTTAACTTTTTCTAAGGCAGCAAGTTTGGCATCTAATAGTTTCATTTTTTCATCTAGGTCGTCTTGCTGTTTCTTAAGTTTATCTACCTGGGCTTGAGCCGCTCGTGGAAGACGTTTCTTGATATCTGCTCGTTTTGCTTCTAAATCATCTATTTCTTTTTTTACGCGGTCATAAGCTTCTTGATTCCATTTAACATCTTTTTCAACTTCTTGTTTAGTTTGTTCTAACCGTTTCATTCTACTAGCAACTTTAATTTCTCTATTTGTATCACTTTTAATACGGCTGGCTTCAATACCACTATCCTTCGCCAATCCCAGTTGTTTTCTAATTTTATCATAGATTTCCCAACTATAAGCCTTATTCGGTTGTAATCCTGGAATTGTCATATTAGAACCCTTTTGTCTTGATGGTGACATTAAATACATCCATATTTCATCGTGGATTTTACTTCGTTCTGGTCCGATTAATCCATCAATGTATTCTCTTGTTATTTCAGCCGGAATACCATAATTAAACATATCGAATTCATCCTCGTAGGCAACGCCCTCACTTCCTATTGGTCCTCCACTTGTATTTTCTTCCGCCCCACCTTTATAATTCTTAGCTTTAACATTTTCACCAAGGTCCTTTTTTAATTCAGCTTGTTCTTTAAGTAGTATTGCTTGGTATTTCTTCTGGTCATCTATATCCTCTCTCATATTTTTACCTTCTTCTACTCGTTTGGTCGACCAACCACCAATTAATCGTTTTTCATCATTTAATTTAGATAATTCTTTATTTAATGGTTCTATTAGTTTTACAAACTCCGGATTTTGGTAGGGTTCGGCTCCATCAGCGCTGTATTTATCTATTAGTTTCTCCTGTTCATCTTCTATTTCATCAATACGTGTTTCAATATCATCCAGTGTTTGTTTATCTTCAGTAGAAATCGCCTTTTGTTCTACACCTGTATCAGCGGTTTCTTTTTCAATTTGTAGCTTGGTTCGTTTCTTAGCTTCTATCTTCTTTTCTTCAGCAATTACACCGGTTCTAACCTTTTTATCTAAAATAGCTTCAAGGTCTTTTCTACCTTCATCACTATCAATATATTTCTTGTAGGTAGCGTAACCACGACGCCATAATACATTCCAAGTATCTCTACCCTTAATCGGTTCAAATTCATATTCACCCGCCTTCTTATCAGCCCTATCTTTTACTTTACCACGAATATCAGCAAAATAATCTATTTGTGGAATTGATTTCTCAGGAATGGCTTTAAATTTATCCAGTTTAATATAGTTTTCTCGTTCTGCCTCAGTCATCTTATCCCAATCATCAATGTATTTCTCGGGGTTTTTCTCGGTTAGGTCCATATAAAGAGTAGCTACCTGTAAAACGATGTTTTCTTCTAAAATATCGTAGGATTTAATTAATTCATTTCGTTCTTCATTAGAAATTTCATATAGTCGATTTAAAATAGTAGTAATATTTTGACGTTCTATACCATAGCGTGTTTTAAAACTACGTAGTATTGCTTGTTCATACGGAATATCATCAGCTTTCAATTTGGATAAGTCGCTTTCTTTTAGATAGGAACCTCGCCACCACCACATTTTCCCAAAATCATCACCTACAACATTTCTACCATAAAACATAATTGGATAATCAGCATCGGGTTTCTTCTTTAAATACCATATCCCAAAATCAGTGTCAAATTCCCAATATGGATGGAATTGAATACTTTTAGCAATGTCACTGGGTTTTCTACCTCTTCTATTAATTTTATCCTTTTCAAACAACGATGTGTCCTGTTTAATTTTCCAGGCGTTATCATAATATTGCCACGGCTGAAGTGCTCCGAAGTATTTAGATAAATTATTAGGTGGTGTTGAATTATAAAGAACTTTATACATTTGGTCTTCTTCAGTAGGTATAACACCTTTTTTATCTAAAATATATTGAACTCCATCTCCAATTACGTCGATAGCATCACCAACATCACCACCACGAGCCTTAACAATAGCCGCGCCAACTCTACTAACTTGTCCTATTAGTTTTTGTGCGTTTGCTACGAAGTTTTCTACACCAGATTTCTGTTCTATTCTACCGTCGTCAAAAGGCGTATTAGATATTTCATAATCATCTTCTTTAGCGCCCCCTTTAAAAAGGGGGATATTTAGTTTTTTGTTCTGGGTTCTCCAGTAGGTTGAAAATCGGGGTCAAAGGTTTTCTCTTTTAAATCATTTAGGTCCTGTAGCTCTTCATTTAATTCTTCTATTTGTTTAAGTATACCAGCGTGGTCATGTTTAGTATCTTTCCCAGCATCAGATTTTAACATTTCACTTTCCATTTTAGTTTGTAATTTTTGAATTTCATTAGTAGTGTCCTCTATATCTTTTTGTATTTGTTTTCTATAATTTCTAACACCTTGTTTGTAGGCGTCAGCTGTGTCTTTAGCACCTGCTATAAAATTCGTGTAGAGTTTATTTTGGTCAAGAGCGGCGTTTTCGTCACCCGTAGTTTTACCACTACCTTCAAGTGTTTCATCTTTCTGTGGAAGCGGTTCATCCTCAGGTATTTCATTTGTAGGAACGGGTTGATTTGTGATTTCACTACCATCAGGGCGAATTATCGGCATAGTGGTATCGAGAAGCATCATTGGCATAAATGATGAATTATAAAGTGACGGGATAATACTTGCTCTCTGTAAAGGTACTCCAGCAATACCAGTGAGGTCGTCGGTCATCCAGGTTTCTCCAACATCAAGTTGTCCAGATAAAGTAAGCGGTCCAGCAAGACTTGCCATAGAACTTCCTTGGTTTCTATAATTTGGTAGCCTTGGGTCAGCAGGCTGATATTGACCATACGATTGGCGTGAATTATTAATACCACTGGGAGTGATTGTATCACCCCTTTCAGTTGATGTATTAGAACTATGTAATACACCATTATCGATATTAGCAAGTTTAGAACCACCTATAAAATATTGGGGGTCATCTAGCATCGGACTTACAATTGAGCCTCCGTATATGGGTATAGAAGCGCCAGCACCTGTCAATCCGGAATTTACTAATCCATTAATAACTGGACCTTCACCATAACTAAGAGGTGTATATTTTTCAAGAGGTCCAACAGGAATAGAATGTCTATCATTTACATTAGCTTCCAATATCATATTTTTATGTAATTGTTGTTTCTCAAAATCAAACATACGGAGGTAGGTTTGTCTCATTCTATCACCAATCATTTTATCATAAGCGTATTTGCTATCCATATTTTGTTTATATCTATAATTAAGATTTTTAATATTTAAAAAAATTGATTATAATAATTTATACCGTTCTAATATAAATTACAATAATGTATTCGGTAAAAGATGAAAATAGGTTTTGGTCTAAGGTAGAAACTGGTGAGATAGATGAATGTTGGGAATGTGTTGCGATGTATCTGATTAAAAGTGGGTATGGACAATTTGGGGTAAAAAGAAAAATAATGTTAGCTCATAGATTTAGTTATCAACTATTTCATAATAGATTAATTAAAGATAAAATGTTTATCTGCCACAAATGTGATAATCCAAAATGTGTGAATCCACATCATTTATTTGAAGCAACACATCAAGAAAATATGATTGATAGAGATAATAAAGGTAGAGGACAAAAAGGTGAAAATCACGGTCTTTCTAAATTAAATGAGATACAAGTATTAGAAATACGAGCTAAATATAAAAATGGTGGAACAACTCAAAGACAATTAGGTCGTGAATATGGTGTTAATCATACATTAATAGGTAATATCATAAACCGTAAATTATGGAAACAAGTTGAATAAATAATAAAATATAAATTTAGTTTATATAGAAAAATGGCAGGATTTCATACAAAAACATTTTATAAACACGATGATTATATGACCCCTAAATCGGCATGGGAGAATATCAAACACATCATACCTAAACAAAAAGTAATTTGGGAGGCGTTTTATGGAGACGGTAAAAGTGGCGATCATTTGAGAGAATTAGGTTTTAATGTTATACATGAACAGATTGATTTTTTCAAAAATGATAAAGGAGATATTATAGTTAGTAATCCACCATTTTCAAAAAGTAAAGAAATTTTACACAGATTAAAAGAA
>Ga0208231_1000123_pt1 | contig 23744 bp, 19 predicted proteins | sample LakMenEpi15Jun12_FD_150702 | JGI IMG/M metagenome (GOLD analysis project Ga0208231, IMG submission 150702) | Freshwater microbial communities from Lake Mendota, WI - 15JUN2012 deep hole epilimnion (SPAdes) | ecosystem: Environmental > Aquatic > Freshwater > Lentic | place: Lake Mendota, Madison...
ATTATTCGAAAGCAATTTTCTCATGTAGAATCAATTCAGTTATTACAAGAATTTTGTTCGGTTTTTCCCTGCGTGATTTCATCTAATTTGGCTTGTCAGGATGCTTTATTTATGGGATTAGGCGATTTTGAAGATGCACTGCAAGTGGCGATGGCAAAATCAGAATGCGACATGATTGTAACCCGCAATGTGGCTGATTTTAAACACTCTGGTTTGTTGGTGATTTCTCCCAAAGATTTTTTGCGGATGCATTCTCAGAACGGGTGATTTTTGTAAACCAAATGGAGAACGGACCGCAATTTAAGAAAACCCTCACCCCATCGCAGGCGAAACCCAAGATCGAAAAATTCTGTGCCTATCAAGAACGGAGTCACCAGCAGGTGAAGCGCAAATTGATGGGATATGGTTTGAATTATCTGGATGCCGATATTCTGTTGGTGGAGCTGATGCAAAGCAATTTCCTCAACGAGGAGCGCTTTGCTATGGCGTATGTGCGCGGAAAATTCAAAATTAAGGGTTGGGGTAAAACCAAAATAAAGCAAGGACTCAAGCGCGAAGGCGTGGGTGAAAAACTCATTCAGCAAGCGTTGGCCTCTTTGGGGATGGATGATTATTTGAAAACTTTAGATACCCTGGCAGAGAAAAAATGGCCCTTAATCAAAGGCAATTCTCACCTAGAGCGGGTCTTCAAACTCAAGCGATACCTTGTGGGTAAAGGCTATGATTTTGAAGCGATTGATCGCGCGATCGACCGGGCGATTGGATAATTGCCCGCGTTACAAAAGGAGAGTAACTGCGTTTATGGCTTGAAATGTCCCAACGGCATGTTCAACCATTCCAAAGCTGAAGTGCCCAGCATCATCGCTTTGAAATCGTCTGAATAGTTCGATAATTTGATCAATTCACCCGGATTGTCTTCGCCCAGCGGGAAAGGGTAATCCGTGCCCAACGTGATGCGATTGGGACCAACCAAATCAACCACCACCTCTAACATCTTGGGGTCGTGCACCAAACTATCTAACCAAAACTGACCGAGGTATTTTTTGGGGTTATGAATGTTGTCGACCGCCACCAAATCCGGACGGGCTTGCCAACCGTGCTCAATTCTTCCGATGGTTGCCGGAAAAGCACCGCCACCGTGGGCAAAAGCCACGCGTAAGCGGGGCAATCGCTCAAAAATCCCCCCGAAAATCATCGAACAGATCGCGAGTGAGGTTTCCATGGGCATGCCCACCAACCAAGGCAACCAATAATTCTGCATTTTTTTGTTGGCCGAATACCACCATGGGTGCACAAACAACGCCATGTCTAGCTCTTGCATCGCCACAAAAATGGGGAACAACGAAGGATCGTTCAAGTTCATGTGGTTCACGTGCGAACCAATTTGAATGCCCTTGAGACCAATTTCTTTGCATCGTCTCAGCTCCTGAATGGCCAAATCGGTGTGCTGCATCGGCAAAGTGCCCAATCCCACAAAGCGGGTGGGGTAGCGATGACAAACATCGGCAATGTGATCGTTCAGAAACTTGGCAATCTCCAAACCGTCCTTGGGCTCGGTCCAATAGCTAAACATCACCGGAATGGTGCTGATCACCTGCACATCTACGTGGTGATGCCCGCATTCTTTCAATCGCTGTTCGGGGTCCCAACAGTTGCTTTCGATTTCGCGGAAAAAGGCATCGTCCATCATCATCCTTGCGCAACAGGGCTTGTGGTGCTCGAGTTGTACGAACTCTCCATAGCCAAATTTCTCTTTCCATTTGGGTAGGTTTTCGGGGATGATGTGGGTATGGATGTCGACCGTAAAGAAATTCTGCGAAGAAAGCATGCGACAAAAGTACACAGATTCCCTGAAATGACAGATTCGGTCGTATTTTCGCTCCTTTACAAATATCCAATGAGCGGTTCAAAGCAGCGCAATGTAGATTTATTTGGTGCCACCAGTATTGTGGTTGCCAACATGATAGGTACCGGGGTTTTTACGAGTTTGGGGTATCAATTGTTCGATATTCAATCGGGGTTTGGTATTGTGATGATTTGGCTAGTGGGCGGATTGCTGGCGCTTTGTGGTGCCTTTTGCTATGCCGAATTGGCCACACGCTTGCCCGAAGATGGCGGCGAATATTATTTTTTATCGAAGATTTATCACCCTGCATTGGGTTTTGTGGGTGGATTTGTAAGTTCTACCGTGGGTTTTGCCGCGCCCATTGCGGGGGCCTCGATTGCTTTGGGGGCCTATGTGCACGGCGTTTGGCCTGGTGTGAACGAAACCGCTTTGGCCATCATCATCATTACCCTCATCAGCGCCATTCATTGGTGGAACGCGCGCTTGGGTATCGATTTTCAAAAGGGCTCTACCGTACTCAAGGTGTCGATGATTTTGTTGTTCATCGGTGCGGGGTTTGCCCTGGGCAATCAGTCAGTTGATTTTTTGCCTTCGGCCCAAGGTTGGAAGGAGATTTTTGGCGATGCCAGTGCGAGTGGGTCTTCTAGTTTTTTTGGGTTGGACAATTTGGTTGCACCGGCCTTCGCCACCAGCCTTATTTGGGTGAGCTTTGCCTACAGCGGATGGAACGCCAGTACCTACATCGCTGGATCTATCGAAAACCCTAATCGCAACCTATCGCGCAGTATTTTGATGGGCACCCTCACCGTTACTGGCTTATACGTATTGCTCAACATGGTTCTCATGAAATCCACCGCCGTTCAAAATTTGGTGGGTGTGAAAGAAGTGGGTTTGGTGGCCGCAGAAGCGCTGTTGGGCACCAACATTGGTAAGTTGATGGGCGGTATCATCAGTTTGTTGCTGGTGTCAACCATCAGTTCCATGGTCTTTACCGGTCCGCGCGTTTTGGCAAAAATGTTCGAAACCATTCCCAGCATGCAGGGCCTCTCCAAGCGTGAAGCCGATGGCAACCCCCGCCGGGCGATTGTTGTGCAGTTGGTGGTGTCGTTGATATTGCTGTTTGTGATGGACTTTCCGCAGCTCATTTATTACATCGCCTTTACCCTGAGTTTGTTTACCATGCTCACCGTTTTGGGGATGATGATCCTGCGATTCCGTGAGGGCAAACCCAATGGATATCGAGCATGGGGCTACCCTGTGACTCCCATTTTGTTCCTATTAACCACTGGTGCCGTGGCGATGTTTTTCGTGAAAGACAAGCCCACCGAGAGCCTATACGGACTGTCAACGGCGGCCGTGGGATTCGTGTTTTACTTCTTAAGCAAACGCAAATGACGCAACGACTAGCGATTCGATTTTTCTGTTCGATGTGGTTTTTTTGCCTCGGTATGACCGCGGCATGGGCCCAGGATGATCAATCATCGCCAACGGTGAGTGAAGAATATTCCGCTTTCTTGAAATTGCTTCGCAGCAAAGACACCGCAGCACAGCGCAAGTTTTTGGCACAGTGGGAGGGTATCGGACAGGAAGACCCCGAGTTGTATGTCTGTTATGCCAACTACTACACCAATTTGGCCAAGAAGGAGGTGATCAAAATGACCACAGTTCCGCCGCAACCAGGTGAGGAGTCGTTCGCCATCAACGATTCTTTGGGCAATGTGGTGGGTTATTTGCGAGGTGAGACCGTCATGGACGATGTGCTTTCAGCGCAAAGTTTGGTGTGGTTGAACAAAGGCATAGCGCGTTTCCCTCGCCGGTTGGATTTGTTGTTTGGCAAGGTGTACTTGTTTGGAAAAATGGTTCGGTACGATTCCTTTTCCACCACCATTTTATCGGCGATAGAGAAGTCGGTCGACAACCAATTTGAATGGCAATGGAGTAAGGGTGTGGAGTTGCAAGACGGCAAGCAGTTTTTGTTTTCTACTTGTCAGGATTACATCGCCCAGTTGTTCAATTCGGAAGATTCACTGGCTTTGCTTTGGATTGAGCCGATATCGTTGGCATTGTTGGAGATCGACCCGAAAAATGTACCTTGTACTTCGAATTTGGCGGTAGCGAACATGATGTTACAGCGTTGGGAAGAGGCGTTGATTCACTTGGCGAAGGCCCACGCGCTGGATCCCAAGGACGATGTTGTATTGGCGAATATGGGTTATTGCAACTTACAGCTGCGCAACAAGGCCCAGGCCAAGAAATATTATAACCTGTTAAAGAAGAGCGCAGAGCCGGAATACCAGAAACTGGCCAAGGAGATGCTTCAGTTGGTGAAACAGCTGAAATAGCAACGATTATCCCTTTTGCTTCGGCAACATCAAAGTGCTCAAGGCGCCTAGGATCAATGCAATGCCTGCCAAAACCATGGTGTTGATGATCTCATCACCGAGGAAAGTTTTGTAGGCCCAGTTGATGCCGCCCAGGGCCGCTACAATCTGTGGAATCACAATGAACATGTTGAATATCCCCATGGAAACCCCCATTTTTTCGGGTTTTACAGAGCTAGACAGGATGGCATATGGCATCGAAAGGATACTGCCCCATGTGATGCCAATTAATGCGAAAGCCAAGTTTAGGATGCCGTCGTTGGCTTCATTGGCCGTTGTCATTAACAGGAATCCTGCGCCCCCTGCGAGTAGGGAAATCATGTGGATGCGTCGGCGGTTGATGCCGTTGCGCGCAGTGACCAAGGTGAGTATCAAAGCAAACGCCATCGAACTCAAACCATACATCCCCATGGAGCTACCGATGACGTTGGCGGCTTGGTTGTAAAGTTCGTTTTTGGCATCGAAATGGGCATCGCCATGTTGGGGCATCGCGGCGTGATACACGTGCTCAGTGAGTGCTGGCGTGGCAAAAGACCACATCGTAAAGAAAGCAAACCAACTGAAGAATTGCACCACACCCAACTTCCACATGACTGCAGGCATGGATTTGAAGTTCTCGGCAATTTCTATGAGTCCGTTTAACAGCCCGCTGCTTTCTGCATTTTGCTTGCGGAAGGCGTCTAAATCGGCGGGTGGTTCTTCGGTGGTGGTGAAGACCGACCACAATATGGAGCCCAAAAACACCAACGCACCGATGGCGAATGACCAAATGACTGAGTCAGGGACATGTCCTTCCGGCGCTTTGTCCGAAACCCCCAAATAACTCATGAACCAGGGTAGGTTTGAGGCCACCCAAGTGCCTACGCCAATGATGAGGGTTTGCACCACAAAGCCATAGGAACGTTGTGAATCTGGGAGTTTGTCGGCCACCAATGCGCGGAAAGGCTCCATGGAGATGTTGATGGAAGCGTCCATGATCCATAGGAAACCGGCTGCCATCCAAAGGGTGCTGGAGTAGGGGACAAAAAACAGGGCGAGCGAACTCAATATGGCGCCGAGGAGGAAATAGGGTCTGCGTCGGCCAAATTTGGGGTGCCAGGTGCGATCGCTCAAGTACCCGATGATGGGTTGTACGATGAGTCCGGTGAGCGGTGCGGCAATCCATAACATGGGGATAGAGTCTTCGGTGGCGCCGAGGGTTTGGAAGATGCGCGACATGTTTCCACCTTGCAGGGCGAAGCCAAATTGGATGCCCAAGAAGCCGAAGCTCATGTTCCAAATCTGCCAGAAAGAGAGTTTTTTGGTGCTCATGTTGGTTTTGTAGGCGTTGGATTAGTCAACAAAAACGGCGTAGCCCCAGGGGTCAAGCGGCATGCCTTGTCCGATGTGTTTGATCGTCACGGGTGATTTTACGTAAGTTTTTTCTGTTCCGTCCAAGCTGCGATCGCCCACGGCCTGAATCCATTGTTGTTTGCTGCTCAGGTTTACTATGACGGTAACGGTTTGACCTTCACTGCTTCTGCGGAAGGCATAGATATTCTCATCGCCGCCGGTCACTTTCAACACCTCTTCTTTGGCACCCCAAGCGCCATTTTGCAAGGCGGGGTGGGTGTGTTTGAGGTGGTTCATGGTGCGATACCAGGCGTAACGTGAGGTGTCGGACCACGAAGTAATGGGGTCTTTTTCGAAGAACAGCAATCGCTTGGTGTTATTGGCTTCTTCGCCATTGTAAATCAGGGGCAAACTGTTTTGCAGTGTGTAGTTGAGCACGCTGAAAACCTGCCATTTATCGGCATATTTCTCTTCTATGGTTCCGTTCCAAGTGTTTTCATCGTGGTTGGATAAGAAGCTCAACATCATCGCTTTGGCGGGGAATATGGCGCGGGCTTCGGTGAATTTATTCACGAACTCGCGGCCGGTGATTTTGCCTTTGGCACAGTCGGCGGAGGCGGAGTGTAAGGTCCAACCGTAATACGCATCAAACGCTTTTTCCATATACCCTGGTGGGTTGGGATCGATGTCTTTGTTGTTTTCCATTTCTGCCAACATGAACAAAGGTTTGTCTTTTTCTAGGGCGATGCGTGCCTCTTCCCAGAAACTGCGCGGTACCAAAAAGGCCACATCGCAACGAAACCCATCGATGTTGCACTCTTTCACCCAAAACTGCATTTCGGCAATCATCGCTTTGCGGAGTTCGGGGTTTTTGAAATTGAGCTGGGCCACGTCGGTCCAATCCCAAGGCGTCACAATTTTGCCGGTGGAATCGTGCACATACCAATCGGGGTGCTCGGTAACCCAAGGGTGGTCCCAAGCGGTGTGGTTGCCCACCCAGTCCAAAATCACTTTCATGCCTTGTGCATGGGCGGCATTGACTGCGGCTTTGAAATCGTCCATCGTACCAAACTCAGGGTTGATTTCGTGATAATTCTTAATGCTATAATAACTGCCCAATCCACCTTTTCTGTTCAACTGTCCGATGGGATACACCGGCATAAACCAAAGCACATCCACGCCCAAGGCTTTGATGCGTGGAATTTGGGGCATGAACGATTTGAATGTGCCGCCGCTGTTGAATTGACGGGTGTTCACCTCGTACACAACATTGTTTTTGATCCAGTCTATTGAATGCGTGGGGTTGTCGATTTCTGAGATGGGCTCTACCGCCGTAATATCCTTGGTTGGTAAGTCTCCCATGGGCATAACCGCGGGTACTTCGGGATAGTCATTGGTAGATTTCTTTTGAAACAAACCGCAGGAACTGCTGAGGGTAGAAATCGCCATGGCGAGAGAAAACAGGCCAACGGCCGAGAACCTTTTTGTATTGGTGTCAAACATACACTTAGTATTGAAAACGCAAGATACCATTAAAATTCTCTGATTTCAAAATGGCAGTACCGATGTTATTGCAGAACTTTGTGGAATGGAATTGAATGTATTGGTGAATTCGGTGGAAAAGGCCATTCACGATTTGGGTGTGGATCCAGCGCAAGCGAGAGGCGATGAACAAGGACAGTGGTTGTTGATGCGCAACGAAACGCCCATTTACCTCGATGCATGGGCGGCAGAGCAAAAATCGCCTTGGAACTACTTCATTTTTGAAGAAGACACCACCACTTTCCAATTAACCATTCCCTTTTGTTATGCGCCTACACTGCAGCGCGAGGCCTTCTTGGAAGAGTTGCTCACTGTGAACCTCAACCTGTTGTACGGGAAGTTTACCTACAACGCCAAAGACAATGTGGTTGCCCTCATTTATCGTTTGCCTGGTTTGAGTTTTCAGCCAGCAGATTTGACCCACGTGATTGATGGCCTCATGTATTACAGCGAGATGGCCTACCATGTGCTCAAGGATGAGTTTACCCTCAAGCGCGTACTTGTAGAGGAGAATTAAAATTTAACAGAATTACTTAGCGCCTCGCTGCTGTTGGGCATACATGCGTTGCAAATCCAATATGCTTTGTTTTGCGGCGTAGAAGTTCTGATCTTCTTTTAGTGCTGCTTCAAGCGCCTTGGCTGAAGTTAAAATGTCACCGGCGGCGCGCAACATCAAAGCCTGAAGGTAAATGAATGCAGCTTTTGCGTTCACTGATTCAGAAACACTGGCAGCAATGTGGTCCATGCGAACTTTTTTATCGCCAATTTTGGGATCGGCCAAAGCCAAAGTAACCATGGAATCACAGCCCATTACGTTTCCTCTCGCCATCTCCACAAAACACATATCCCACCAATAGGTCTGGTCCTTGGTTTCATCGTACAGATCGCGGAACATCACCATCGATGCGGTGTCTTTGCCTTGTTCTAGCAACAATTTCGCCTTGATTTCACGCAAGAAAGTGTTTTTGGGATTCTGCTTTAAACCTGCTTCAGCATAGTACAATGGCGTTTTTGGATTGCGTACTTGTTCTGAAGATCCACCCAAATGAAAGTAATGGATGTAGGTCAAACTGTCATAGGCCCAATTTTGTATGCTGCTGTCTTGGTTAATCCAGAGCAACAAGGCATTGCTTGCAGCCCGGTAATCCCCGGCGGCAACCCCCATTTTATAGGTTTTTTCAAAGGATGGCTGTTTCTGATTGCATGCAGACATTCCCACCATCAAGGCCAAAAGAGAAAAGAATTTCACCACTTTCATTTCAAACAAAGGTAATTGGAATTTTTCAATCGAAAAGGAAGGCGTTTTTGTAACTTTGCCCTACCTATGTTTGAGAACCTACAGAACCGGTTGGAAAAGGCGTTTAAGTCGCTGAAAGGACAAGGACGCATCAATGAAGTGAACGTCGCCGATACCGTTAAGGAAATTCGTCGTGCATTGATTGCGGCCGACGTTAACTTCAAGGTGGCCAAGGATTTTACCGATACCATTTTGGAGAAAGCCAAAGGGCAAGATGTGATTAAGTCGGTATCGCCCGGACAGTTACTCACCAAAATTGTCAATGACGAATTGGTGGTGTTGCTGGGTGGTCAAAAAGCCGATTTGCAGTTGAATGCAAGTCCTACCGTGATATTGATCGCCGGACTTCAAGGTTCGGGAAAAACCACTTTCACAGGAAAATTGGGTAAATACCTCAAGGGGTTGGGCAGAAATCCATTGTTTGTTGCGGGTGATGTCTATCGTCCTGCTGCCCGTCAGCAATTGAAAGTGTTGGGCGAACAAGTGGGCGTTGAAGTGTACAGCGAAGACGGAAGCAATGATCCCGTGGCAATTGCTGAAAATGCCATCGCGTTTGCCAAGAAAAACAACCACAATGTGGTTGTGATTGATACCGCAGGTCGTATCGCGATCGACGAGCAAATGATGAACGAAATTGCTCAGTTGAAGCGTTCTGTGAAGCCCCATGAAATTTTGTTTGTGGTGGATTCAATGACCGGTCAGGATGCTGTGAACACGGCCAAGGCGTTCAACGACGTGTTGGATTTCACGGGTGTGGTGTTAACCAAATTGGATGGTGATACCCGCGGTGGTGCGGCCTTGAGCATCAAAACGGTGGTGAACAAGCCCATCAAGTTTGTGAGTATGGGCGAGAAGATGGAAGCGTTAGACGTGTTCTATCCCGATCGTATGGCCGGCAGAATCTTGGGTATGGGTGATGTGGTTTCTTTGGTGGAACGCGCGCAGATGGCCTTTGATGAGGAAGAAGCAGAGCGTTTGTCGAAGAAGATCGCCAAGAACAAGTTTGATTTTGAAGATTTCTTGGCCCAATTGCAGCAAATCAAAAAGATGGGTAACATCAAGGATTTGTTGGGTATGTTGCCAGGTGTGAGCAGTCAGATCAAGGATTTGGACATCGACGACAATGCTTTCAAGGGTATCGAATCGATGATTCAAAGTATGACGCCTCAGGAGCGCTCGAAGCCTGAAATTTTGAATGCCAGTCGGAAGCAGCGCATCGTAAGGGGTAGCGGCCGCAACATACAGGAATTGAACAAGTTACTGACTCAGTTTGAGCAAATGCGCAAAATGATGAAGATGATGAACAATTCTAAAGGTGGTAAAATGCCCAGTTTGCCCAATATGCCGGGCATGCGCAGATAATTGAATCACTCAAAACAATCAGTACATTGAAAAACATCGCCGATATCCGAAAAGAGTACACCAAAGGTGCGTTGGAGCCATTGAATATGGGCGATGACCCCCTGGTAGAATTTCGGGGATGGTTTCAGCAAGCCTTAGAAGCCCAAGTTTTGGAACCCAATGCCATGGTGCTGGGAACGGTGAATGCCGAACACAGGCCCTCGTCGAGGGTGGTTTTACTGAAAGAAATCACCGCTGATGGCATCGTGTTTTTTACGAATTATGCGAGCAGAAAAGGCCGGGAGCTGTTGGAGAATCCATTTGTTTCAGCTGTGTTTTTTTGGGCTGAGTTGGAGCGACAGGTGAGGGTAGAGGGCAGGGTGAGGAAGATCAGCGAAGCCGATAGCGATGCCTATTTTTACAGTCGTCCCAGAATTTCTCAAGCGGGAGCCGTTGTATCGAACCAAAGCGAAGTGATTTCGGGTAGGGAGGATTTGGATGGGCAGATGGCGGCATTGATGGGCGATGAGAGCATTGAAATTGCTCGCCCAGAGCATTGGGGAGGCTATGAAATAGTGGTGGATGGCATGGAATTTTGGCAGGGCAGACCCGGCCGAGTTCACGACCGGGCACGCTACCAAAAAGTGGAAGGCGCATGGGTAAAAACCCGTTTATCGCCTTAAAAAAATTGCATTAATTGTTATTCTGCAGCGCCGTTACTTGTAAATCAAATGCTGCTGTCGTTTGTAAATAAACCGTTTAGGTTTATGTTTGGGCAACCAAAATATTTCTTTCTGCGTCTTATCTTGCAATTAATTTTTAGTAGGATGATGAAAAAATTATTCAATCGATCAAGGCATTTTTCGGCGTTTTTGATGGGCCTTTTGCTCGTAATTCCAGCCATTGCCCAGCCACCAGCGGGCGCGGTGGCTGCCAAACCAAATATTATTTATTATGCCGGTGGGAAGTGTGATTTTTATGATGTAAATAGCAATTTACTTCTATCGGTGGATGCAGCGGAAGCAGGATGGTCTGCAACACCTGCCAAAGCGGCATGGGTGGTAGTGACGCCAAGCAGTGGTGGATATTATGAATTTCCCAATTACAGCAGCAATGCCCCTACATGTAGTACTCGCGAGTATTTGCAACCTTTTTGGAATTCGGATACCATTTTTAACGAGTTGGTTTTGCTTTCCGGCGTGAATAGCACGGCCAATTTGATGTTCAAACCCAAACAAATTGTTAAAGTCACCAACTATGACTTTTCAAAAACATTCACAGCCAATACGGATTACACGGTGAGTGGCAAGACGATTACCCAAAAATCATCGGCAGTATCAGCGACCTACATAGTTAAAGGGGGTGTGAAAGGCAATGGCCAATCGAATGGTTTGATGAATACCAACCCTACCTCATGGACCTGTGTTACTTACATACCAGATCGCGGGGATTGGGGTGCGAAGACGATTTTTGGATACAAGGGTGATTTGTTACCAAAGACCATGTCGAAATTAAAAAACAAGCAAGCTTTGGTGATTCAAGCCTACGGAATGAGCATTACTGCGGGTTTGAACGTTAGTGGATTTGCGGGCGATGATAAGAATTTTAAGCCAACCAAACCTTATATGCACAGTTACGTAGATTTATTGGGCGAAGGGTTGTTGGCGAAATTTGGTGGAAACATCACCATGATTAATGGTTCGTGTGGAGGAAAAACCGTGGCATGGATCGATCAATATTGCAAGAGCATGGTGAACCCCAACAATCCAGATTTGGTGATTTTGGATATGGGCATGAACGATATCTGGGGCACGTCGAACGCATCTTTTAAAGCCAGTATGCAATCTTGCATCGATAAAATTAAAAAGGACTGCCCGAATGCTGAGTTTATTCTCATCGGAAATATGTTGCCAGATGTGAATTCTCAAGGCTCACCCAGCAACGGCGATGCATTGATGTATGGATTTCTGTCGCAGCTAAAATCATTGGAGGCATCGGGAATTGCCGTGATGGACATGACCACCATGAGTGATACTGTGTACCGAAGAAAGGGTGCCAAGCACTGTACAGCGAATTCGCTACACCCCAATGATTACTTGGCAAGGTGGTATGCGCAGGGCTTGTTGGAAGTGTTCAATGATGGGTCATCACCCAGTCCCAATTCGGGTAAAACCTATTATGTAAACACCACAGGTAATAATACAGACGGTTTGACATTGGCCACAGCATGGACGTCTCTTTCCAAAGTCAATGCACAGGTTTTTCAGCCAGGTGATCGGGTTTTGTTTGAAGGGGGAAAGACATTCACTGGAAACATCGAATTGGATGCTTTGGATGGAAATATTGCCCTTAAGCCAGTGGTCTTTTCAACTTATGGATTGGGTAGAGCCACAATCAATACCACAGTTACAAATAAATGCGGTTTTAAAGCCACGAATTTACAGGGGGTTCACTTACGCAATTTGGTATTTAAAGGACCCGGTAATGGTACCCAAAAAGACATTGATGGTATATTGTTTTTTACAGATAAACCCTCGGGCTATTTATCGAATATCGCCCTAACCAATGTTGAGGTTTTTGGATTCGGCTACTGCGGTATGCGCTTTTATTCTAGTTGGTCGGCAACGGTGAAGGCTGGTTATCGCGGGGTTCGTATCGATAGTTGCTCGGTGCATGATTGTCGGGAAAACGGCATCGTGTCATTTGCATACGACGACCAAACAACCAATTTTTATCACCACAGGGATTTTCAGATTCGCAACACAGAAGTGTATAACATTACAGGCTATGCTGCTGGCAGTCACAAAGGCAGCGGTATTGTACTGTCTCAAATTGATTATTCGGTAATTGAGCGATGTGTGGCATACAACACCGGGACTTTGAATTCGGCTTGTGGGGGACCGGGCGGTATTTGGGTTTGGTCGGCCGACAACGTGACCATTCAATATTGTGAATCGCATCACAATTCGTCGGGATCCTCTACCGGTTGTGATGGCTTAGGTTTTGATTTAGATGGTGGCGTAACCAATTCAATTGTTCAATATTGTTACTCTCATGATAATGACGGTGCCGGCTATTTGTTGGGCAATTTTACTGGTGCTCGCGCTTGGGGTAGCAATACTGTTCGATACAATATTAGCATCAATGATGCCCGCACGAATAACAGTGCTGTGACACTTTTTACTGCCCCAAACACCACTTGGAACGGATTGAATTTTTACAACAATACAGTGTATGTGAGTGGTTCAACGAAGAATAAATACACGACATTCGGTGCATTTCAAATGACAGATTATGGAACCAATATGTCGGGGGTGAAATGTTATAACAATATTTTCCAGGTATCGGGATCTGGCAGTGCTGCCCCACTTTCGTTGGTTCATGTTCCTGCTACCTTTCTCCCTCAAAATCCGGTGTTTACAGGAAATTTGTATTGGAGTTCAGGGGGAACTTTCAAAATTACCTATGGCAATAGTTACAGCAGTTTGTCGGCGTTTCGTGCTACGGGCAATGAAAAATTGAATGGGAATGGTGTGGGTGTGGAAGCAGATCCTTTATTGACAGGCACTTCCAATGCAGCGGCTTTGTTGTATCCAAAAGAAAACAAATCTTTGAATCAATTTCAGTTGGTATTGAGTTCTCCAGCCAAAGATGCGGGGCTTGATTTATCCAAGGAAATTGGACTTTCTGTGGGTGCACGCGATTTTTGGGGTAGTTCAATACCCGCAGGTACCAAATTCGATATAGGAGCGCATGAATTCGGTGGCGTGGTTTCGTCTGTGACGGATGTCCCTAAAAAGACATATTTCCGTATTCAATCCAACCCCATCACCAATGGTGTGTTGGATGTGGAAGTGGATTTTTCAAATCAAAAAGGGAACAAATTCCTTTTGATGGACATCACAGGAAAAACCATCTACTTGGAACAAAACTGCAATCACATCAACGATAATAAAATGTCGATGGATGTATCATGCCTTCCGTCGGGTATGTATTGGTTGACATTAACGGTTGATGGGTGTCGAATGCAGACAGCCCAAGTGGTTATTTACCAGTAGCGATTACTCAGCCGATGGGTTGCGGAAACCGTCCATCAAATCGTTAGCGATTCCAGTGAAGCTGAAACCACCGTCGTGGAAAAGGTTTTGCATGGTCACCATGCGGGTGTAATCCGAGAACAAGCTCACGCAATATTCTGCACAAGCGGCCGCACTGGCATTGCCCAACGGACTCATTTTATCGGCATAGTTGAAGAACGCATCGAACCCGCCAACGCCTGAACCTGCTGTGGTTGGGGTTGGACTTTGGCTGATGGTGTTCACGCGAACGTGTTTTTTCTTGCCGTAGTGGTAACCGAAAGAGCGAGCGAAGCTTTCCAACAACGATTTGGCATCGGCCATTTCACCGTAATCAGGGAAGGTGCGTTGCGCAGCGATGTAACTCAAGGCCACAATGCTACCCCATTCGTTCATGGCGTCTTTTTTGATCAAAGTTTGCATCAAACGGTGGAACGACATCGCACTGATATCGAGGGTTTGGTGCATATACTCGTAGTTAGAGTCGGTATAAGGGTTTTTCTTGCGCACATTCAAGCTCATGCCCACGCTGTGAAGCACGAAATCCAGCGGTCCACCCAAAGCCTCAGTAGCACCAGCCACCAAGTTTTCGAGGTCTTCCATCTTGGTGACATCGGCATAAATCAAGGGGGCGTTCAACGCTTTCGCTAGTTCGTCGGTTTGTCCGATTTTCGCAGCCACAGGCGCATTGGTTAATACGATTTGGGCGCCTTCGGCGTGACAAAGTTCAGCGACTTTCCAAGCGATGGAATTGGCGTTAAGTGCACCGAAAATGATGCCTTTTTTTCCTTTTAAAATGTTGTTTGACATAGTATTTGGGTTACACAAAATTAGGCCATTTCTCGCAAATGCATTGAAATCCTCCATAATTTCCTTTGGCCGTCATGGATATCACATATTTTCGGCTTCCATGGAGTGCGATACTTGTTTAATTTCAAAGGATTGATTTAATTCCCTTTACAATGAGAATGAGAACATTACTATTGATCATTTTTGGCGCTTGGTTATTGCCAACGCAAGCACAGTTTGTAGACGCGGGGAAGACCATCATCGACGATGTACACTCAGCCAAAGCGAAGAGCAAATTGCAGCATAGAAGTGTTACCAAACCCACTCAGTGCGATGGTGATACGAGTATGTTTCCCAGCTACGGGAGCACGGCTTACAACAGCGTTACGATAAGAAAAGGCAGTTCTTTGGGACAGTTTTTTGATGCCCCACAGACGATGACGGTGAGTGGATTCCGGTTTTATGGATTTTCAGTGACGCCCACACCGGCGAAATCGGTGAAAATCAACCTCATTTGCAATCTCTACAAGGCGGGGGCCGATTCTTTGCCTTCGGGCACACCCATCGCAAGCGATACCATTTTGGTGGATACGGTGATGGGCAGTAGCATTCCGTTGAGCAGAATTACGTTGAACGCTGATTTTGGCAAGGCGGTGACCGTTTCTGGGGGATATATCATTTGTGTTGAATCGGACAGTGTAAATGCTTTGGCGGCTGTGGTTTGTAACTCATACACCAATGGTGATGGCAAAAAGCGAAACTTGGGCGTTGGTTCAGTGAGTGGTAAATGGTACCGTTGTATGAGTTTGAATATTGGCGGAACGGTCTTCAACAGCCACATGCAGATGTATCCGTTTGTGGGTTATAAGTTGGGTATTGATTACACCACCAATCAGCAGTGTTATCCCAATTTGGATACCCTATATTTCCAAAATCAAAGTAAGAAAACCGTGGTGTCGAGCATTTTTTATAACTACTACGTGTATTATAACATCGAGCGTTCTAGTCACCGATGGAATTTTGATAATCGATTGTTTCAATACGCGATCGACGGCAAATACAAGCCAACATCGCGCAACAATTTGAATGTACAGTTGATTTCAACTGTGTATCCTTACAGCGGAAACATGTGCTCTGATACAGTTTCGAAGATTATTTATTTTAAGCCAGGCACCCCAAGCCTTTATAAAGTGGCCCAAGGATGTAGTGGCGATACGGTGACAATTTCAGTGGCGTCAGACGCCCAAACCACGGTACAATGGTTTAAAAAGACAACCGATTCCAAGCCCTTCTTTGAGGGCAACAAATACGTGGTCAACAATGTACAAACCACGGATACTTTCTTTGTGAAGGCGGTAAACAATACTTGCGAATCCAATTGGTTGATGATTCCGTTTGAAGTGAACCAATACCCCACCAAGTTGACCGTGAAAAACGATTCGATTTGCGCTGGGGCAACGGCGAATTTACAGGCATTTACGGATTTTGGAGATTTGTATTGGTACGACAAGTCAACTGGCGGAACATTGATGTACACAGGACAGGTATTACAAACGGGTAAATTGAGTCAAGATACTCAGTTTTACGTGGTGGCCAACAATAAAGGCTGTTTGTTTGCTGGCGGAAGCAAGTTGGTGAAAGCCTTTGTGGGCAGCAGTTTTGCACCGTCGGCTCCATCGGTTCCAGCCGACACTTTCGTGTGTGCACGTGGCGTTAATTCAGTAACATTGAAAGCGACGAGCAATAGTAGTACTGATACGTTGCGTTGGTTCGAGGACGCTACTGGGGGAAGTCCCGTGGCCATCGGCAGCACCTATACATTCAAGGGCACAAAGCGTGGCGATGGCTATGCGTATGTGGAATCTTGGAACGGTATCTGTGGCAGCGGTCGTTCAGCCGTGAAAATTGCCATCCAAGATTATCCAGCGGTATTCGGTGCTGCGGGCGATGAAACCTGTTCCAATGATTCGGCGCGGTTGTTTGGTTCAACCCCTTGGGGACAGTTGAATTGGTATATGAAGCGCAGCGATGTTACGCCTTTTTATATAGGGAAAACGCCTGCTGTATATGGTTTAAGCGGTAAAAATCAGGTGTATTTCAAAGCATCAGAAGGGGCTTGTTTTGCGCCCAACTTTGATAGTGTGGAGGTGATTGTGAACGACATTCCCAAGCCAAATAAGGTTGAGGCGTTGAGTGTTTGTGCGAAGTCGTTGGGTAAAATGAGTGTGATCATCCCTGTAGGTAAAGTAAATTGGTTCGAGGATACCACCACCACGGATATTTTGTTTACTGGTAGCACCTATGATTTGGGGTTGATGTTGAGCAGCAGAACGCTTTACTATGAAACCGAAAATAAGGGTTGCAAAAGCGAGCGCACACCGATTACCTTGGTGGTGAAGCCACGGCCTGCGGCCGGGTTCACTTGGAACCTTCTTTGGCAGCACAAACTCAACTGTGTACCGATCAACACTGCTGGTTTGAGCTTTGAATGGCATTGGGGTGATGGTACCAAAAAAACGGGATTGCCCGGCGTACACCAATATGCTGGACCCGGAAATTATACCGTACGTTTGGTGGTGACGAACAACGCCAATGGCTGCAAAGACACTGCCGATATTCCTGTGCTGGTGGATCATACCAATGTGAAAAACATCGCCAAACAACACTTTAACGCATATCCCAATCCGGTGGGTTCAGGTGAAATACTTGACTTGCAAGGTTTGATGGATGCCCAGGTGGTGTGGGTGGATCCTGCAGGACGTACAGTGGCCGAGAGCAAAGTGGTGGATGGCAAAACCACGGTGCCAGCGGGCATGAGCCAGGGCTTGTACTACCTCACGGTGAAAAGTCGCGAGCAATATGCGCCTGTGACGTTGTTGGTACGCTAAATTTTAGAGCAATTCGGCACAGCCGTCGCATTATCTTTGCTGCATGAAAATCGCAGGGCTCACGGATCAAGAATTGTTGCAGTTACAAGCTGCTTTGGGCACCATCAAGGGATTGGAAAAGGCCGTGGTGTTTGGTTCCAGGGCTACAGGTAAACACAAGCCCAATTCGGATCTCGATATAGCGCTTTACGGCGATGGGGTGGGTTTCGGGGCGATTTTCGACCTGGAAGATGCCTTGGAGGCACAAGGTTTTGCGCACGAATTGGATATTCTACTGGTTTCGATCATCCAAGATGATCGACTCAAAGCCGCCATCGATCGCACCGCAGTGGTTGTGGCGTAGACGTATAAAAACCTTACTGTTGATTGTACGGATCGAGGATATCACGAAGGCCCATCGACATCAAATTGAACGACATCACAAGAATCATGATGGCAACGCCCGGAATCAATGCCAAATAGCTGTTGTCCAAAACCAAATAACCCAAATTTTCTTTGACCATCATTCCCCAAGAAGGCGTTGGTGGCGATACACCCAGTCCTAGAAAACCCAATCCCGCCTCCAGCAAAATAGCGCTGGCAAAATTCGTCGTGGCCAACACCGTCAAAGACCCCTTTAAATTGGGCAATATATGCTTGAACATGATCCTTGAATGTGAGAACCCAGTGATTTTGGCGGCCAACACAAACTCGCGCTGCTTCAATTGCAGGGTCTGTCCTCGCACCACACGCGCAACCTCCACCCAAGTGCTCAACGCAGTGGCTAATAACACTTGGTAATAGCCTTTTCCCAATAACATCGATAAGCCCAGGGCGATAAGCAACGTGGGTACAGACCAAAAAACCGTGATTAACCAAGAGAAAAAGGCATCAACCCGCCCACCGAAATAGCCTGCACACAAACCAATGATGGTGCCCAATACAATTGAGACCAACATCGCCAAGAAACCAATGGATAAACTGATGCGCGCACCAATGATCATCCGCGAGAGGATGTCGCGACCGAAACGGTCCGATCCTAACCAAAACGTGCGATGATGAAATACGCCATCAACCATTTTAATGGAATCTTCTGTGTTCATGCCCTTTCCGGGGTTTGCGGTAGGATGATCTTTTATGGGGATAATCTTTGGCGTATTGGCATTGCCCAAGGCCCAACGCAAAAATTGGGGTACTGTTTCTTGTTCTGAGGTAGTCGATGCCACCGAATAGTACACCGTTGTGCCTGGGGCGAGGTTCGACCACTCCGGCACAATTTGATTGGCATTGGGTGTGGGATCCGGCGTAATGGCATATCCCAGCGTGCCCACCAAAATTAGCAGTAAGCAAATCCCGGCGCCGCCGAGAAACAATCTACTCTTTTTCAGTGTCTTCCACATGGTCAATAGTGGGTTTTACCGTCCCCCTGTGATACAAATCTAACGCAGTAACCACAGCCGTGAACGTCCACAAAGGCACCGCAATTTTATCGTACTGGGAATAATTGTTCAAAAAGGCATGCACGTAATACGTGATTAACCCCAGCAACGCCATCAATAGCGTGTACCTCACTTTGCCCGGTTCTTCGCGATAAAACACCCGAAAAGATACCCCAAGTGTGGTCAATACCACCCCTAGCCAACTCAGCAAACCCATGTAGCCTGCCTCGCTCATCGCCGAGAAATATTCGCTGTGCGCATCCCCCAAATCGCCTGCAAACGTAGAAATCAATGTCAACTCATCGCTCTTCTGAAAAGGCGAATATTGAAATACGTAGGTACCTGGACCAAAACCAAACCAAGGACGTTCGGCCACCATCCGAGATGCACATTTCCATCGGTTGATTCGTTCCAAATTTGAGGGGTCAGTGGTCACGTTCGATACTGATTTAACGTGTCCTTCAATATCGTCGCTACTCCCCTGCTTGTTCGCCTCCAGATTATACATAATCTGGTCTTGCTGTGCGATGCCGTAAGTAAGTACCCCTGCCAATGCCAACAGCACCCACACAAATTGGATGCGCATTTTCAGTACCACATAGACCGCCATCGCAGCCACCAAACTCAGCCAAGTGGCCCGTGTATAACTCACCACAATGCCGAAAATCAAAATCGCCAAGAGCAACAAAATGGCTGGCGCAAAGGGCAAGGAGATGCCGAAATGTCGGCCCGCAAACCCATAAATCACCAATATAAATACTGCAAATGCAATGGCAGCAGCGTACATTCCGTGGTCGGGGAAAAAGGGCCATGAGATGCCATAACTACTGCTGCGGATAAAGCCATCAGCGGCGTGTTTGGTGAGCGTGAATATCACCAATCCCAGTGTGGTAATTGTGAATGCCTTGAAGAACCAATGGATATTTTTAAACTGTTTGAACAGCCCCACAACGGTAAAATAGAAGAGTACGATGTACCAAGTCCTTGCCATGACAAACTTGAAACTAACCATGGGCATACTGCTGAATAATGTAGCCGTCCACAACCACAGCAAATAGACCAAAATGCTGATACTAATGGGGTGGGAAAGCAGTTGTAAATCAATCTCGGGGCGCAACAACCAACGAAAAACGATGAATAAAAACAGTAGAATAAATAGGGGCTCTGTGGGTAGTGTGAGTCCCAATCCCCCGCCAACATCGTCGAAATTAATGCTAAGGGGTACGAGAGATCCAAAAAAGAGCAAGCTCCGATCTGTATAGAAGAAGGCCAACATTAGTAACCCCACAACTACCGGTAACAGAAGCAAATGATAGTATTGAAAAACGGTTGCCAACACACTAAACACTGCCACCAAAATCAACAACGCAAACAATGCGATGCGATGGCTTTTTTGTGTTATTTGAGGCAGGGCGAACACCGGCTTAGGCGCTGGGTTGTTTGCGATATAGCTCGAAGAATACCAATATCAACGAAGTAGCCATGAAAGTGGCCAACACCGACAAAATGGTCACAAAGCCGCGCTTTGGCCAAAACTTGATTTCAGGTTTTGAAGCGGCTTCGATGGTCATTTTATGCGATAATTTTTCGTTTACATCCACGACGCGACGTTCGTATTGGGCGATCAAATCACTTTCTTTTTCTTCTTCCAATTTGATCAATTCGTTCAAAGCCACGAAATCGCCCCCTGATTTTACCAAGGTTTTTTGCTCCTCGAGAAGTTTTTTCATTTCTCCCACTTTGCCCGATGATTGCGCCTTGTAAATCTCTTCCGCCAAGGCCCTACTTTGCTCTTCGTAGTTGGTGATACCCTCTTCTCCAAGCTTGCGCATGTTGTCTTTGATATCTTGGATTTTGTTGCGCTTGTTTTGCAATGCACGTTCTACAATCTGCAAGGCAGGCACCGCGATTTGGTTCTGTACCTCGGTTTTGATTGAATCGTATAACAACGCCATCCCATTGGCCAAATCAGCGGCCATTTGCGGATTCTCATCCAATACCTCAATTTTCACACTCAAATATCGGGTACGGGTTACGCTGATGTTTTCCTTCAGTTTGTAATCCATCGCTGTTTTTGGATATTTCTCGGTGGTGGTATTGATCTGGTAATGTTTGTACAAATTGAAATTTCTCACCAAACGACCGATCAAATCGCCCGAAAGCAATATTTGCATGGCCTTTTCAGCCTCTTCTTCTTCACCAAATTCCAATGGATCTTTTTGTCGCTGACGGGCATCTGATAGCAACGCGTCAGAGATAGAGTTGTTTTTGGTCGGATAAAAAATATGGGTTGCTTGGTACTTTGGCTTGGTAATAAAAGGCATGGTAATTACGATAGCGGCTAAGGCTGCAAGACCACAGGCAATCATCAATACCTTACGCCAGCGCCAAAAAAAGTTGATGACATCGGCCAAGTTCAGAGGCTTGATGCTGTCCGTATCGATGAGTTCGTTGCGGTGAGTATTGCTATCGTCGTGCTGGAATTCCATATTGGAATCCGTATCGTCGTGCTTTTTTTTCTTTTTTGATGTCATGGGATTGTTAAGCCAGGGTGCCAAAATTACTATTCAAACGAGTGCAAATGCTTAAAATTCTGTTTACTATGTTAAATAATTGCGAATACTATCCACATTCCACATCTCAAATATCGAAGAACTTGAATACCACATCAAACGCTTTTGTATCGTTCTCGTCGTGGTCTTCTGCCATGAATACATGTTCTACGTTTACATGTTGTCTTTCCAACGTTGCGATGATGCCCCGAACTACAGTGGTGTTGAGTTTTACATTGATTCGCAATTTGCCTTGTTCGGCGTGGTTGATCATCATACCCAACATTTTCGCCCCGTTTTCCTCGATCCAACGACCCAATTGAGAGGGTGCAAAATCCCGATCATCCATCAACAACACCAAAATCGCGCCCATGCCCCGGTAAGTAAAACTGTCGGCAATGAGTTTGTTGATGCTTTTCTGTTCGATGATGCCTTGATACTGTCCGTCTGCATCGGTCACAGCCAAAATGCTCAATTCATTGGCCGCCAACATTGGCACCAATTCATATAAATGGCTTTGGCCCATTGCACTCGGTGGAAATGGATTTTTAGCAATGGCATCGCCAAGTGATTGCTCCTTCGGAAAGCCCGATAATTGCTGCAAACGCACGTAATTGTACAACTGTTTTTGCTCAATGAGAGGCAATTCGGTCACACCTTGACTAATCATGAACGCAAGCGCAGCATCCACCGAATCAGTGGTTCTGAGCGGACTCAAATGTTCGTTGATAAGTTGGGAAGCAATCATACCTACAAATATACGGGAAATGAAATGATGCCGATAGGGACATCACCACTGATGAGAATCGGCGTTGTCCCAGGTGCCTTGTACTTTCATGATTTTCTCAATCAGGTCTCTAGCGCAACCCATCCCGCCGTTTACGGTTGAGATGAAATGGGCCAACTCGCGGACTTCTGCGCAGGCGTCGGCCGGACAGCAAGGCAATCCTACTTTCGCCAATACCGGCAAATCCGGGTAGTCGTCGCCCATGTAAGCAATGTCTTCGGGCTTCAATTCCCAAGCGTGCAGCGCCTCTTCAAACGCCTCCATTTTGTGGCTTTGCCCGAGGTAGATGTATTGTATGCCCAAGCCCTTCAATCGCTCCAAAACACCGTTGCCCTTACCGCCCGATATGATGGCGATGGGGTAGCCCTGTTTCACCGCGTGCTGCAGTGCGTAGCCGTCTTTGATGTTCATGGACCGGAGCATGTGGCCTTCTTCGGTCACCAGGACCTGTCCGTTCGTGAGCACACCGTCAATGTCGAAAATGAAGGCTTTGACTTGTTTGAACTGTTCGATGAGGTTGAGCGACATCTGATTTAGTGAGTTTTATTCATGTTATTGGGGGTCACGATGATGAAATCACCAGCGCCTTTGTTGTCTGTTTCGAGTTGGGTGACATCGTCTTGCATCCTCGCCGAAATGGTGATGATGGTCATGGGGGGCATCATGGTCGAGCGCATTTGCACCGCCGCGGCACTTTTCTCTTCCTGTCTCAAATACCATTCGATGCTTTCGTGGTTATCGGAGTGATAGCTGCCGTTGTAGTGGATGAACACCATTGGGTTTACACGGGGCGATGTTTTGCTGTTCGATACTTCCATCACTTGCTCGCCGTAGTGGGCCGAAGGCAGGTTATGGTAAATTTTCCAGGCCATGGTGGCGTCTTTCACGGCCTGACTTTTGGGCAAATTTTGGCCTCCATGTCCGCCCGTGGCTTTGAAAATCTCCGCATAGCAACCCAAACTGCTATCATACGCTATGGGCATGGTTGGGAACAGCGCTTTTTTCTCTGCGGGCAGGGTATCCAAGGCGGCGAAGCCGCCGCGGTATACCAAGCTGGCATATTTTCGGGGGATGTTGGTGGCGATGAAGGGCATTTGATGCTCTTTGGCAAAATCCACCAACGGCTTATAATCCGTATAGAAATTGGGCCACAATTTGGTTGATTTCTTGAATTTGTCGTAGGTCGGATCACCGCCCATCACCGCGCCCATGGGGGTTACCACGGTGCTGGTTTTGGCCGAAGTGTCGGTGGGGTTGAGGTATTCATTCAAAGCCGCTTGTTGGTCGGTTTCGAACATCTCCGCACCCAGAACCATGTAGGGCGTTACGCGAAACAAATCGCTGGTGGTTTGGTATTGCAGCCAGTGCACAATGGGGTTGTCGTGCAGTTCTCCAAACAGCACCACCGAAGGTTGCGGGGCACTTTTTTGGAGTTTCACGGTGATGGCTTTGAGGAATTGCTCATAGCTCACTTTTTTGCCTTGGGCATCAAAAA
>Ga0208231_1000133_pt1 | contig 22719 bp, 12 predicted proteins | sample LakMenEpi15Jun12_FD_150702 | JGI IMG/M metagenome (GOLD analysis project Ga0208231, IMG submission 150702) | Freshwater microbial communities from Lake Mendota, WI - 15JUN2012 deep hole epilimnion (SPAdes) | ecosystem: Environmental > Aquatic > Freshwater > Lentic | place: Lake Mendota, Madison...
GGTTGACGCCATTTTGTCCAGCGACAGTGGCGACAGTTCGCTGATCCACAACCTCGCAACTCGTGCCCGCGAAATGGAGGCGCTTGCCACCACGCTGATGCGGACATGCTACGACGAAGCGAACAGGCTCGCGAACCACGGCAGCAGCGGACTTGAAAACAGGGTTATGTCTCAACTCTACGACGCCGCCAACGACGCGAAGAAGAAGCTGAACTTTATGTTCGACGTAGCTTTCACGGTCGAAGGACCTTGGGAGCTTCCTGAGGATGTCCCAGCAATCCAATTAATTGCTGGACTTCAAAAAAGAATTACAGATTTGACATTAGCCCATGCAAATAAGTCAGAAGACATTACCGAAGCGTTTGGGTATTGCGATTCTTATAAAGTCGATGAACCCCCAGAAGTAAAATTCTTTTAGCCTTGACTAAAAATATGAGCAATACCATTACACTCCTCCCTCACATCATCGTAGATGGCTACTGGGTAGACGACCGCACCAAGTTCGAGGGGTATGTCATATCCCAATCCAATGACATCGAAGAAGATGACGACAGCATCTTCTTCTACGGGTTAACCGAGTCCGAAATCGCTGAGTCACTTGGCAAAGAAACAAGTGAGGACTTTGTAATCACCCATTATGAAATCGACAACTAAACAAACTGGTCAATGCCATATTGACCGTTTTTATTCTCACCAAAATAACAAATGAACAAACCACTATATTACCAAAACTGCCTTATCCAACCAGAAGATTTTTCCGATCTTTCAGAAAGATTCCGTGTTCCTTACGACACTGTTGCTGAAGTCATTGAGCAAATGCAAGAAGACGGATTCCCAAATTGGGCTTCATACACAGGAACCATCCGACAAAGAATCGGCCAAATGGTAGATAACATTTCTCTTGAGCCAGAAAAGCCCTCTGAGGAAGCTCAAGAAGAGTCCGTGGTAGAAAGCCCCAAAGAAGAGCAAGAAAGCCTAGAACCGCTCCCTGTAAGCGAAGAAGACGACATTGTTGAACACGCTGCAATTTCTTTGATGCAAGCCATGTCCGAAACCAAAACTGGAAGCTTCATTATTACCGAAGATGGAATTTGCACAATTAACAAAAGCTCACCTCCTTCACTTATTGAGTCATACGAAGTAGTTGCAAACGTCTTGAAGCTACGCGACCTAGCTCCTAAAATGGAAGACAAGACCTCATGGATGCTTGGATCAATCATTGATGAGCTTGAAAATCTGCATGGAGAAAACTTCGAAGTAGGACAAGTAGCAGAAACCACAGACAAATCCTTGAATACCATCTGGACAACCGTTAGCGTCTATCGTGCATTCAAGAAAAAGCGTTACAAGCTGTCATTCTCATCCCACAAAGAAGCATTCCATCAAAAGATTCCAGATGAATCAAAGCATCTAATTCTTCACAAAGCAGAAGTGTTCAAGCTTGGACCAAAACCAATTCGCCACCTAGCCTGCATCGTCAAGACTATGGGAGACGATCAGGTGATTAAAAACATCCGAAGCAAGCAACAAGCAGAAGACCTTATTCTAGCGCACAAATCAAACAAAGTAACCTATCTTGTTTTTGATGATGGTTGGAGACGCATTAGCGGAACCGCATCATCTATCCCGCAAGGTAAAGTTGTAATCGACTTGAAGAACTGGACGGCAAGAGCAAATAACGGAGAACCTGTAGAAATCAAAAAAAGCAAAGCTTAATTTCAAATGTCAGAATACATTCAAGAAGCTAATAAAAATGAAAGCTTTGAGGAAATGATGTTTGGAATGACGCAATTTACTCAAGCTATACAAAATGAAATTGCTATAGCTTTAGTGATGAGTCCAAAAATTAGGACTCGGATAGAAAAAATAATCAATAAGCCAGACCATGAAATCGTAGAAAGCTTAAATAAAAGCGTAAGAGATTTTATTGTTTCTATGGCTATAGCTGAAAGCTATGGAGTAAACATCATAATGAATGTAATTGCCACACATTCATCAATAACAGGCAATCCTACGCTCGCTGATTCAATGGTTATTGTAGGCGAGAAAATTCAACAAATCAACAACTCAACACATGAATGAACAAGAAGGTCGCTTCTACGACTTAGAAGAAATCAAAAGCGCATTAGCTAGCAGGATAGATGAATTTGTTCTTACCATTTACCCTAATGCAAAACGAGAAAGCCAAGGGTATCGAATTGGTAATATAAACGGTGAAAAGGGTGACTCAATGCTTATTAGCACACGAGCTAATAATGCTGGTTACTTCATTGATTTCGCTACAGGGGAAAAAGGAAAAGCATGGAGACTTGTATCACTCAACAAGTCAATGTCTTTCAAAGAAGGACTTCAATGGCTTGCTAACTTCCTTAACATCAAACCAATTCAATCCTTTGGAACTGTAAGTAAATCAAAAGACCCAGAAAAATTAGCTAAGGATATACGCACCTTGTCCCCATCTTGTATTGAATATGCAAAGAATCGCGGGATCAGTGAAGAAACATTGCTTAAGTATGGAGTAGGCACAGATGCTCAAGGGAAAATCTCATTTCCATATTATGACGCTTATGGAAGGCTTGGCATGATTAAGCATTGGGGACTTACGTTGAAACCAGATGGCAAAAAAGATACATGGACAAGCTCCGATCCTATTATGTCTTTGTTTGGAAAAGATGTTTGCGATCCAGATACCGGCATTCAGAAGCTAGTAATTACTGAAGGCGAATGGGATGCAATGGCTTGTTGGGAAATGGGCATTCCAGCGGTAAGCATACCAATGGGTTGTTCTAATACACAATGGATCACAGAAGACTATCAATTTCTTTCTCATTACGATGAGATTGTATTGTTGTTTGATAACGATCAAGCAGGTAAGAAAGCAGCAAAAGATGCAGCAGCAAGGCTCGGTCAAGAACGATGCCTTATTGTTACACTACCACTCAAGGATGCAAATGATATGATCCGCGCTGGCAGGGGTAAAGAAATTGCTACAGTGATCGAAAACACTGCACCAGAACCAATTGCTGAAATTGTTGATCCAACATCAATGCGAGAAGGTGTTCGCTCTTACATGAAGGGAGACCATCTTGTTGATGGCGATCCATTCTTCTTGCCTAATTTTGACCTATCATTCAGAAAGCATGAGATTACTTTGTGGTTTGGTTTTTCTTTCCATGGTAAATCTGTTGCTGTGGCTAATCAAGTTGCATCACTTGCAGCGAAAGGAAAGCAAGTATGCGTTGCTTCATTTGAGCAACCACCTGAGCTTACCTTCTCTCAAATACTTACACAGTTCACAGCTTATCCCAATCTCCCATATACGGATGACTTTGAGTTGGCTTATGATCACCTGAGTAATTTAGTGTTCATGTATAAAAGCATGGAAAGGGCTGACCCAAAGCACCTAATATCAACATTCATCCATGCTCATAAACGTTATGGAGTCGATACATTTGTAATCGACAACGTAATGACAATGAACATTGACCGTGGTGATAATACAGCTCAAGCAGAAGCAATTGACGGACTGCGTGTATTTGTTTCCAAGTATCCAGTTCATTTAATGATTGTAGCTCATCCACGCAAGCCTCCCGAAAATACATCCAAACCACCCGGAATGGCAGAAATTCGAGGAGCATCAGAGTGGGGCGATATGCCACATAATATTATCACAGTATGGCGCGACATGGCAAAAAGTGAACGCATGGCTGAAATGACTGACAGTGACTTTGACAGTTCTGATATTGAAAGATTCTTTGAGTCTACTCCATGCGGAAAATTAATTGTAAGAAAGCAAAGAACTACAGGAGAAACACCATTGACTAATTTTTGGTTTCACAAAGAAACAAAAAGGTTTACATCAAAACCATCTGGTCCAATGCCAATGTATTCTGAATGTCCTTGGAAATAAAAAAAACAAAACTATATGGAACCATACTACTACGTATTCAAATCAAGTGGACACCCGCCAAGCAAACGGCATGAATCGCTTGAATCCGCCCGCATCGAGTCATTACGCCTAGCCGCCCTGCATCCAGGACAGTCGTTTGAAATCCTCTTGTGCATCGGGATAACTCAAGCCGCGAAAGCATCAACATTCTGGATGGACGGAATAGAACCATAAACAATTTCCTCGCGGATCGGGAGAACCCGACGAGCAGGGGCAAAGGGGGAGAACGCATCCCAAAAAACGTTCACCAATTTACTATAGAAACCAATCTATGAGAACAACAGTCACAATAATCCGAGAGGTTGAAATTGAAGTCGAGGCTCACTATGCCTCTGGCACACCTGCAACCCACTTGCAGCCGGAGGAACACGCTAACGTCGAAATCATTGGGGCACACGTTGACGGCGATAGAATCGAGTTGACCGACGATGAGCGTGACGAGGTATACGAGATGATTATCCAAGACCCACCGCAGCGCGACTACTACGACGATTAAAAGTATAACCAATTTCATTATCAATTAAAATGAAACCAGAGAATAATATCAAGCGACCTGTAGGAAGGATTCCCGCTGATACAAAAGCATGGTTAGAAGTAAATGAAAAATGGACTGGTTCAGAAATTGCTATTTGCCTTTGTGGTAAATGGTATCATAAGATGGATCATCTTGCTCCGTATCACACAGAAATGAACTGGTGTAAAAAATGCGGATACCAATGCCCCCCAGAAAGCAAAAATAACAATGACTAAAAAAGAAAAGCATCAAAAGTTAAAAGCTTTAATTAGTGAAATTCATTATCAAGCATACGAAGGAATTTCAACATGGGGTTATTGTGAAAAGAAATGTGGCAATAGCGCTCGCGGTAGCAATATTTGTTTAAGTTGTTTATCTCTTGAGCTTGAAAAGCTTGTAGGAATAAAAAACTCAGACAATTATGTATGCGCTTTAACAACTGCAAAAAAACTAGAAAACGAATTTAATCAAAAATATGTTAAGTAAAACACACAACCTAGTCGAATCCATGACATACGCTTTAGGGCCTTTGTTTCATGAAGAGCCTGATTATAAAACTATCCAACAAGCAATAGGGCTAGTAATAGCTCGTATAGCAATGGCAACACCAAACCGTGGAAAAGAATTCTTAGAACTTTCTATCATACATGAATACTCCCAAAAAGCTCTCGAAGAACTTCTCAACATTGAAGCAGAGCAAGCAGCACAAAAAGCCCTCGTGGAACAAGGCATTGGGGGATTTGCTAAACTCTTCAGCCCAAGCGACGAAGAAACAGAAAAAGACCTCAAGGACTACTACCAAGACAGATGCACACTTGAAGACTTGCAAGCAAGACACGAGCGCAGAGCAGCGTTACATGACATTGAAATCATCAAGGCCGAAGAAGCGAAGCAAGCCCACCTCGACACTTACAAGGAAAATTAGCGATGCCGCTTGTAGGAGAGCCAAACTTGAATCCAATTACAGGGCAAGTGGTGCGCTGCTACCAACTGAAGCCATTTGTGCCGTCTGCGGGGTTAAAGCCCAGTCCTCCACAATGGAGCGCCATCACCCAGCGGGACGACGTAAAACGGCGTTCTGCTTCACCGTGCTGCTCCACAGCCAATGTCACCGCAAAGTCCATGAAGACCCCCTGTGGGCTCAAGAAAAAGGCCTCCTATGGAAAGGACGCAATAGCAAAGTCTTCACCGAAGCAGACGCAGTGGGGTTGGTAGCTATGTGGCCTTTTCCATGCTCCTATCCTCTCATAATCCTAAAACAATTTAGCCCTGACTAATGAAAATCCTAAAAGATAAATGGACATGGATATTGCCTTATGGCGGGTATCTTGAATGGGACAATACAGTTTGCCCCTTTGTTTCCCCCGGTGCTGATTACGTAGGTCAAAATGACGGGTTTACCGTTTCGTTCCGCTACTTCGCCAGCAAAGGAGACTTTGGAGATCGCCGCTTCAAAAAGAAGTTCAGAACTTGGAACGAAGCTCATCAAGCTGGAGAACGAGCCCTTCGGTTCATAAATAGAATCAAGCCATGAAATACGAAGGACCCCTCTACGGCAAAATCGGGAAGAAATACATCAAACTCAAGCTCTCCTCCGTGGAAGTGGATGAGATGGAAGCAGTGCATTCCCGTTGCTGGGAGTGGCTGCACATGTCAGACAGCGAGTTACGTCTCCGAATGGGGGAACTCACCGCACAGGAAATCCGCAACTGCCGAGCTATGCTGAGGCCGATTATAGGATCACGCGCTTATCTCAAAAACGGAATAGAAACCAACCAGCAATTATGAAAGAATGGAACGGAATCGAATCAGTCCACTCATGGGCAGCAAGGGAGATGTTCAACTCAGACAATTGGCCTGACCAGCTAGCGCCATCACACACAAGTTTTAAATTTGACCAAATTAACCAAATAACAACAAAAACAAAAATGAACACACAACAATACAAAGGAGAATGTGTAACAGAATCCCAATCACCAGCAGAAAAAGCGTTTCGTGAAATCGACCACTCATTAACTATTCTTGCCGAAGCAGTTAATCGAATTGGAATAAAAACAGATAAAATCCGAATCACGCCCCCTGCTTATCCTACCACTGATAAAGATAAAAACCCATTAACTAATTCACAATTTGTAGAACGCCTTCTCGGAATTGCATCTGAAATCCAACGCAATGTAGAAGACCTCAATATTTTTTCTGACGAAATCGAACTCTAAACAATAAACAACAATGACAACACAAGAACTAATCGAAGCCATCCGCACATGGGGTGAAGAACGTAATATTATCGGAGCTAATGCAAAAGCAACTACACAAACTCAATTTGTTAAGTTACTCGAAGAAGTCGAAGAACTCAATGTCGCGATTGCCATTCCTGACCATGATGAACTTGTAGATGCGGTCGGTGACTGCACAGTTGTTCTAATTCTACTTTCTGAATTGGCCGGAGTAAAGTTTGAAGACTGCCTCCTGAGCGCATACAATGAAATCAAAGAACGCACTGGCAAGATTGTAGATGGCGCATTTGTTAAAGACTCACCTGACGACGACTTTAATGATCCGCTTCCAGAACGCACTTGCACTGATGGTGAAGTGTGCGAATCCTGCCAGTAGTTTAAGGTAAAAACTTTTACCTTAACGTAGAATGGCTCGAAAGGTTAGGCGCTTGGCAGCAAACTAAGAATATGTCGGTTCGATTCCGGCTTCTACGTCCAATAACTAAAACAGGTTAAAAAACATTTCAGTTAAATACCAAAATCTTAATACATACAAATATACATGAAATTAGAATTCAAAGGATTCCCTAAAATGCCGCGTCTTTTAAGGGAAGTAATCATAAGTGAAAAAATTGATGGAACAAATGCCTCAATTATGATTTCTAAAACAACTGTTGATGAAAAAGGTTCTGAATCTTGGAATTCCCAAGGGATTATTGCTATTGTTGGCGATTTGACTATTCGTGCCGGAAGTCGAAATAGGTGGGTCACGCCAAGTGATGACAACTTTGAATTTGCCGCATGGGTAAATCAAAACAGAGATGAACTTATCAATCTTGGAGTTGGTCAACATTTTGGCGAATGGTGGGGCCAAGGCATCCAAAGAAAATATGGGATGAAAACAAAACGCTTCAGCCTATTCAATACACAGCGTTGGGTGTTGCATGGAACCGAACCTAAACAAATACCAACTGCTGACCCACGCATTGTAAAAATGCAAGAAGTCCTTCCAGAGTGCTGTCATTTAGTCCCAGTTCTTTATCAAGGACCGTTTGATACATATAAAGCAGAGCAATGCTTAGAGCTTCTGAAAACAAATGGAAGTGTAGCAGCACCGGGCTTTATGAAACCAGAAGGAATCATTCTATTTCATGTAGCAGGAAACATAGGCTTCAAGGCAACACTTGAAGGAGACGAACACAAAGGAATCAAACAATAATTCAAATAAAATAAAACAATGTCAGTAAAGAAAAAAGCAATGACCAAGGCCGAATCAAACAAACGTTACCTAGCCAATAAAAAAGCTAAAAAGGAAGCAGCAATGTTTAAAGAGGTTCTTGAAACACAACCAGTAAACGAAACCATAAAAGCAGCAGATTTTCAAAGTCATGATGACGATGGAATCCATTTGCCCCCACCAACAAATAGCAACCTAGACGCAGATGAGTGGGAGCCTTATGCCCCAAAAGCAAACAACGTGCCTCTAGCGCAAGGAGAAACCCAAGAAACTGCAATTAAACCCGGATACTGGCATTCAATTGATGATATTAAGGTTGTCGAAACAGATAAAGCAGCAATGTCCCTGGAAGAGTCTGTTGCTGAAGCTGAGGATGCCTCTAAAGCCAGTTCAATTCAATTCAGCTACAATCTACCCAAAGACTCCGTAGAGCGCCTAGAACAAGCCGTGGACGCTATTAGATGGCTATCCAGAAAAACTAAAGACCTGCCTCCTAAAACAAAAGAAATCTTAAGTCTTCGGATTCTTCGCATCGAAGAACTAATTAAATTGATAAGGTGAAAAAAAAATCCAATTCCAAACGAGGTTCAGTTAAAAGATTGTTTGAACTTCTTGGATCTTCAAATGAAGTAGCTCCTATCAATATGGATGAGGCTAGAATGCTAGCTGAAATGGAAGGAGTAGAAATTGAAAAACAATCAGGAGTTCGTCTCGACAACGAATGCAACAAAATGTGCTACTCAAGTGAGTCTCACGCAAAGGCTGGAGCCAAGCATAGACTTCGCAACTCAGCTAACGTAGACAAGCTTAGGCAGTATTTTTGCGACACTTGTAAAGCGTGGCATTTAAGCAGTTCTTTCCATAGGTGATTTAGCCTAAGCTAAATTACTGTTTCTCGTTTTTTACTGGCTCCCGCAATCTATCTTGCATAAAGCCTCTAGACTCACGAGTTCCCGGCAACACTTCAGACATAAAATAAAGCAAGCTGTCTTTAAGCGATATTCCTTTGTTGCTAGAAGCGTAATCCGTCATGTTGTAATCAAGAAGCAATTTAGCAGCAGCAGCGTAATCATAAGCAGCCGCAGTTGGAGCGGTAAATTCAGCCGTTCCTTCCAAAAAGCCCGGACGATATTCTCTGATATTTGCGGTATTTCGTTCAACATCCATAAACAATGCCGCAGCCTCTTCAGAACCGGGATTTGTAAAAGCCTTGTCAATCAAACCACGAACAGGAGAATAACCAAATGCAACACCCGCAAGAGGAATTGCTGTAATAGATTCCTGAGCAGTTGTGTTTAATATCTCCGCTAAAGCGGATGCCTGCGCTTCATCTACTGTTCCACGGTCTTGAAACAAAGGGCGATCCTTACCAAAGATCACCGCCATTATCGCACGATGGATGACATTTGAATCTTCGTTCGGGACAATAAGATCATTTGTCACTTGTTGCGCACGTAGCACTGCCTCGTCATCGTCATCGTCACCTGCTTTGAAAACTAAATACAACACGGCTGGAAGAAGCATCTTCAGCTTCATTGGGTAAAATAGGATGTTCTGGGTAAGCGTTGTGGCTACATTCTCCATCGCCTCCCTGCGACTATCCTCCGCATCTTTCTCGCTCACGTAGTAATAGTCCATTTCAGATAAGCCCCTTTCTTGCTGCGTAAACATGGTATGAGTCAGCACAGACGTATTACTAGATGTTGAAGCAGTATGATTGCTAAACCTAACTAAGCTTTTCCAAAAAGCATTGAGGACAGGGCTTTGGTCACGTGTTTGGAAGAACCAGCTCTTCTTAGATTGGTCAGATTGAGCCATTACATCATTGACTTTTAGCTTAGCCTGTTGAGCCAATTCTTTTGTTACATCATTCTTGCGAAGCAAAACATCATCAACTGTTTTGACGTTCATCTTCTCAGCAAGTTCTATCATGAAAATTGTCCCCGCCAACATACGCTCAGGCTTTCCAATCGTAAAACTTAACGTTTTTTCAGCAAAGCGCTCGTAAGCCCTAAGGCCTCGTCCAACTTTAGCTTTTACTTGGCCCACTCCGTATCGCTCTTGTCCACGAATCATATCCTCTGCTACATCTTGACCGTCAGATGCGCGATAGTAAACATACGGACTTGTCTTCTGAATAAAGTCCCTAACCTCATTCCTGAATTTGCTGCTAGTTAGCATTTTAGATAATGTGGAAAAATACAAACCAACAGACTTGGGCTTGTTTGCAACCAACTTGCCTACAGTGTAGCCAAAGCTAGGACTAACTGACTGATCCCACCATTGAAGAGGAGAAGCCAAAGCTCGCATAATATACATCGAGCTAAGAAATCGGAGTGTTTCAGCCCCACCAGTTTGAGCTGTTCCAATGGCAGAATCGTTCTGGACAATTGTCTCAAGCTCGTAAGCTACCGCCGCAAAAGCCGTATTAGCGTCTTTTTTCCATCTGTAATGCTCATTGTTGCGGGCATTTATTTCACGGATAGTTTCAAATTCGTCTAAGTTTTCCCCGAATGATTGTAAAGTGTCCTCCATGTCTGAGTCTGTGATTTCAATCGGACCATGAGGAGCCCTTACTTTACCTATTGAATGACGCAATATTTCGTAAGAAGGAGTGACGTTAAGGCGGTAAATGGCATCATCAACCATTGAAAGAGGGGTAGATAAACCGTTTACCATAACAGGACGATAAACCCTATTGCGCTCAAACGGCTCACCCTTAGCAATTCCACCGAAGAAAGCAGCTTCATCCAAAGCTACAATTTCAATCGGATCAGAAATGTAACGACCCTCTCGGCCTTGCTTGCGGGCAGTTGGGTCTTTTGCGTAGCCAAGACGCATCGGGACATTTGTTGCGGTTGGTTTAAACGCTTGGATGTCTGCGTGTTTCCATTTTGTTTTCTCGTCCAGTGCATCAACATCCCTGCCTTTCTTGGATGACAAAGCTAAAGACAAGTGCATAGCTGCATCAATGTCAGCAAAAACACTAGAAAGGGTTTTGGCGTAAGCATCCACCTCGGACTTCTTGTTGTCCTCAATTGCATCAATCAATGCCGACTCAAGATCAGCAATCGCTTTCTCTGCTTTTTCCTCAGCTAATGGATCATTGTTCTTGATTGAAATAACACTCGTGGCTTTTCGCATGATTGCATCAATCTCAGTTGCAAGCGGCTGATCACGGACAAGATCAAGGTGTCCTCCGCTCCAGTATTTAGAAACCTTGTTTTTACCATATTTTTTTTCCTGCGCTATTACAAAGTCTTGTGATTGGCGATGACCAAAATTCTGCTGTGTTGCCCATGTAGTGTAAGCGTGAGCCAAAGACATGCCATGAGCGTCTTTAATTCCACGGATTTGAGCCAGTAAATAGCCAATAGCATGATTCTTAGCACTGCTGCCGACTTCTTTTGCTGAATTACCTATTTCTTCCTTTGCTATCCTGCGTGAGGTTTCATAACCTTCACGGCCACTAACCCCATCAAAACCATGGTCAAGAATGCCAACCAAATGACGAACAGCCTGCTTTGCTGAAAAACTCTTACGAAAACGGCTACGAATACGGGCATCATGATGGTGAGCTAACCTCATCATTGTAAGATCAGTGTTACTGTCAGATACAGTCATACCTGCAACTATGCGCTTAGCAATCAAGTCAGCTTCCAATGCGGAAAAAACCAAAGAGAAAGTTTTTTCAATCTTGAAAAGCTGCATACTTTCAGTGACCAGCTTGCCAGCGTCTTCCATTTTGAACGTAAAGCTCCGAGGCATCCCGTTCTCCCCCTTGGTATCGGTATCAATATCGTCAATCTTCGCCATGAATTTCATGACTTCGCTTTTAACGTGCATGTAACGATTGCCTTCAAGCTTTCCAGAGCTGTAAGCCAAAACGATCTGACGAATCAAAGACTTCGATTGGGACATGGCCGCTTTCGTAATCCGACCATCCATCTTGATCGTTTTAGCTTTGCCGTTTGAGTGGCGGTTTCGGATGTCTCCTAGCCATTTAGTGATGCGAGCCTCAAACTCGTCGGCAAAAGCGTCGGCTACTTCGGCGCGGGTCATGTCTGGCTTTGCAAGCCTCCATTCTTCACGCTTGTTTGTCACCTCGTTAAGCTTGTCGATGGATTTGAACTTAGCGTCAGTATCCTTGTTAACTTCCTCAAAGAAATAGGATGGCGTTTGCGTTCCTTGGGATTGGTTTCCGCTAAGCGATTGAGCCGCCATGGCGACATGGGCGATCTCACTGTTCACATTTTTTCTCGTAACCGTGGGGAATGCTCTGATCATCTCATCCGCTGCCGTAGTCGGCATCAGGATCATCGACATTCCTTCTTCCTTGTGATACATCCCAATGCGTTCAAGTCTCTCCTCAAAGTTCTGCGGAAGACGGATTAAGTTGACGGTGTTCTTTTTGCTTCTCTTGAGAAGGTTGTAGCGGTTAGCGTCTTTCGGATCGGTGAGGATTGCCACCGCATTATCCATCATTCCACGGTAATTTGCCTCCGCCGCTTCTGACTTAGCCTGACTAAAGTAGTCATCAAGAAGCTTCATTTCAATCTTCGCCATCTCAACAGATATCTCAATGGTTCCAAGTGGATCAAATTCCACAAAGTTCTCCTCGGTGTTTCGTTGGTCACGATAGACATCTTCAAGGCGCTCCTCCGCGAATTCGCTGAGAGCCCTCACAATGGCCTCTTTTTGCGCGTAGAATGCCCTTCTCTGGGCTTTCAAGCTCGCGCTGGAAGCCTCATCCATAGAGGGCTGATCACCCGTCCACGCCTCCCGTGCAGCAACGCCTGATTCAGTCAACCCAAGACCCTTGGCAACCAATGTAATATTCACCCCAGCCTCACGGGTCATTGGCTCAATTCCCGGAAGAATTTGATTGTTATCCTGACCAACCGCTGGAACACCAACAACTCCACGATGGTAAGTTTTTCCAATTGGCTGACTATAGTCAGTATGGTCGATTAAATCCAATGCCGCCTGATTCGCAGCCAAGCCACGAGAAATAACATCCAACTGAATCTCCAGCTTATTGACAAGATCACGCTGCTCAGCAGTTTGTCCCTTGTTAATGTAGGAAGGATCATCGGTAGCAAGTGAGCGATCATACAGCGCATCCTCTTCAGCAAAAGAAAGGTAAATGCTTTCAACGTATTCAGAAAAAGGCTTTCCGTTCGGATCGGTTTTTAACCGCTCGGTCATCATATCCAAAGCGGAAGTAATCTCACTAGCCAAATCGAAATTATCAAGATCGCGCCCCTCTTCCATCCGTTGACGGACAAGCTTGATGAAGTTCTTAACTTGGGCGTTGCGCCTAGTGTCCTTACCTACTGGAATGCTTTTTTGTTTAGTCTTGCCTGAAGACTCAGCAAGCTCTTGGGCGATGCTGTCAGCGAAAGCAGCCGCAATGGTTCTTTCGGCATGTTGCATCAACTGCCCTTTGAACTTAGCGGTGCTATCCACGCCAAAAGACCTACGACGCAAGCTGATCAAATCCTGAGGACTAATGGAATCGGGATTTCCCAGAATATAAGGCAAGCGATAACCTTTGGTGGAGCCATCAATACCAATCAAGGCCATTCCTTGCTTGGTTATACTATCCAAAACAAGGTTAACAACATCCACGTTCGCGTTGTAAGAGCGGATTAAGTCACCAATGCGCGTCTCGTTTTCTTCGGGTGAAACTATTGTGCGGAAAGGATTAGCACCGCTTTCAATTAGAACCGTGTCTTCATTTTGCTCACTAAAAATATTACGAACAAAAAGCTCACGATTAATTGTATCAAGAAGCGTAGCCATCTGGTTGAAAGAAGCCTTAAACAAAGGATCGTTACGGAACTGTCTACGGACGAAAGAAGACATTCCTTTGGCAACTTGATCAACTTTGCCTTCCTCAAAAATCACGCTCTCTTGAAGCATATCAGCTAAGCGCTGAGCAAAGCGCTGAGGGTATCCCATCATATCGCTAACTTCCTTTGTTACTTTTCCGCGAGGAAAAGAAACTCTTTTTTCTAGTGCTTCATAAAGCTCGTAATGTTTCTTGGCTTGAGCCTTTGTCATTTTACTGACGTTTTTTTCAAGTCTTGCAATTTCATCTCTAACTTCTTGCTCCGCTTGATCCATGTAACCAGCAGGAAGAATGTTGCGAAGCTCTTCAATAATATCGTCGCTCATCTCAATCTCAAGATTGATTCCCTTGAATCTCTTAAGTTGAGAATAGTCCAGCGAGCTTTTGTTGTTAGCAGCGTCGATGCGGGTTTTCTCAAGGCTCTGACGGATGGCCTCCTCAGCCTTAAGTTTAATCCGCTTCTGGACGTAAGGGGAAAGCTGGAGAACATTAGCGTTCATGTTGCTAATTCGCCTATCAGCAAATCCTTGCGTAAGCGAAGTGCGATTACCCGGAAGTGAAGGACGACCTAGGTTCTTAGCCTCACCAACGTAAATCTTTCCAGCATTCTCCTTCCATGCAACCGGAGCTACTACAGGCTGAGCCAATTCATTTCCTTTAATCTCATCTTCATCACGAAGATATCCGGGCTTCTCAAGCATCTCGCGAGCATCACGGCTAGGCTTTAAAGGCTGAACCCCTTCACGAGCCTTCATAGCCGAGGCAATAATTGAATTAAGACTGTTAAGCAAAACAATGTCAGCATCAGAGTAGAACGCGGACTTACCGGTGAAATAAGATCCCCCACCATTAGCCATTATCATCCCCATAATTTCAGACTTTACCTTATCGGAAAAGCCAGAGGTGACTGAGAATATTGCGTCGGTAAGATTATCCTCTTCTTCAACAACCTCAATCTCTCCATTCAGTCTCGCTTCCTCCTCGGCATTAGCCTGAGCTAAACGCTCAGCCCTTTCTTGCTGACCTTCCTCAAAGCCTTGAATAGCTTCTTCATCGGCATCGGAACGCTCGATTACCGAAGACTCGGAAATCCAATCCGCTTCCGTGCCTCCAAGCTCAACTTCACCGGATCGTGCAATGTCCATCACAGCATTGATCAAACTATCTCCAACAACATCAGGAAGGAAAGACGGGGCAAGCGACTCAATGCCGGAATACGCTTGGTCAAAAAACTGCTTGGCCTTGGAATTGGAAAAGATTGTTCCAACCAAAAGAAGATTTGCAGCAAAAGTTGCATCTCCACCGAAAAGAGCGATTTGGTCAGCGGTTAACTCACCAACCTCTAATTCACGAGCAAGCTCAATGGACTTGATGAACTGAGCTTTAACTAGCTCGCGGATTCTTTTTTGTTGAGAATCAGTAAATTCAACAGGAGAACCTTGAATCAAGCGCTGGAAGTTTGCTTCAATTGCTTCATTTGAAGTGGACGTATCAATGGTAGTCTTCCTCCATTTTCCAACAGGACTTGTCTGAGATTCAATTGACTCAGCCCTAATTACAGGATTAAGCGTGGCATTTACCTTCCCAGCTAAATCGTTTACCATGTCTACAATCGAAGCGTTTTTCTTGGATTGAATAGAAAGGCTGTGAGCAATTACCATCGTAGCCTCATCCACCATGCGCTTGTCACGCATAGATACAGACTGAGGAACGTAGATAACATTTGGATTACCGTTTCTTCCCTCAAAGATTCGGATGCCCGTATCGGAAAGCTGGTGCTTGGCGGCAGTTGCCTCATCTGGAATCACCGCAATTGTATTACCGGGAAGTGTAAGAAGAAATTGCTCAATGATCGGACCAACCGTAGAATTAAGAAAAGTAACTTTAGAAGCGTCGATCACTTGACGGCTGTTTTCGGGCTTCATTACCTCTGAGTGAGCGAGTCTCCAGATGTTCCTTGCTTCCTCGGATGAGGCGAAGGTGTTGTTGCCTTCGTCTAGGATTGGTTTGTTTTTTTTGTTTTTGTTTTTGTTGTTGAATTGGACAAGCGCGTCATCCGACTCAAGCAAGGTAACATCCGCATACTCAATAATGGTTTGAAGAACCATCGAAGCAACCCCCTTATCTTTGACGATAGAGCGGTCAATCATTTCTCTTTCAAAACTCGCCTTGAACGAAGCCAAATCATGCAGGAACCTTTCAGAAGAAGTAAAGTTGTAGCCGTTATTGCTTCCATATTGCTCAAGGAATCCCTTCCTGATCTCATCAAAGAAATCCTTACGAGCAGGATTGATGTTTGGAAAAATTCCTACAAGACCACGTTCAAGCAGGGACTTGTCACGCATTACCTTGAAGTAATTCCTAAGCTGAGTTTGATCCATTGCGTTTAGGTCATCCTCACTAAATTCCTCCAGCCTTTCAACCTGATCCTCAACGTAAGTGTCTTGAGTTCCCAAAAACGGACTTCCATCATCAACTCTACGGCTAACTGTCTCCATCCTGCTATATCTAGGAGCCGTCCCCATGCGGCGGCGATCCTCCAAAACTTCCTCTACGGTCACAAAACCATCCTCGTCAGCCTGTAATAGATCGAAGTAGAAGACGCGCCCTGCGGTGGCGCTACGCCCTGTAGGAGTGTTTGAACCTATAAGTAAGCTCCACTGTGCAACTAAGCGCTCGCGGGCTACCTGAAGGCTACTAGCACGGCGCTTAGCTGCCTCACGTTGACTGGAAGCTGCACCAGACTTCACTTCATCCATTCCCTCAAGAAGAGGAGAATCCTCGCCAGTAAGGAAAGGACGGGAGCGAACATCATCAAAGCCAGCTTGCTGAGAACTCACTACGATTTCATTGTAGTTGGTAAGCTGAGACTGTTTTCGATAAAAATAACGACCGTCCTTGTCTTGTTTAAGCTCAGAATATTCAGGGACATTTGGATGAGTAAGCGTTCCATCTTCTTTAGTTGTGACTAAATTGGCTACACTATCAGGCAGGTAAACATCATACTCTTCGGCTTCAGTATAAACATACGGCTCATATCCCTCCCCAAAACTAAGGCGATCAAACGCCTCCTCCATCTCAAAACCGAAGTTGGCAGAAAACTGGTAGTCGCGCTCCTTCTCGAAATACTTCATCGCAAAAGACAAGTTCTTCAACGTCCTAGGACTAAGTGCCGTATCGCGGAGCTTAATGAGCTGTTCGTATTCTGGAACGTAAGCAGCATCCGTAACTGTCCGATTGCCCTCCTTCTCCACATTGCTCCTCCACTTACGATCCATGAAAGCCTTTGTCTGCTTGCGAACCAAGTTCACAGCCTGAACAGACTCATAAAGAGAACGATCAAACATCGCTTTTTGATTACCCTCCCCTACAACTTTAATCAAATTTTCAGCAAGATCAGTAAGCTTCTTTTTGTCCACTCCAGCTTTGAGAACAGGAAGCCCGTTGCTTAAAACAAGCGTGTCGGCGCTTTTTAGATAGGCCCTATCCATCGAGACGTTCTTAACCTCGACGTATTCCATGACTTTCAGCATCAAGGCTTCGTGCATCCTACGAATTTGCAAATCCAAGCCATTAGTCAGCGTCCCATTATCTGTTTCATTGCTGAAGGCTTGGTCAAAGATTGGAAGCGAACGCCCAGCAAGTGTCTGCATTCCGCCAATCCTAGGCATAAACTCAGAGCCTTGATATAAGCTCCTGATCTTGGTGGACCACTGGCGCATTTCTTCTAGGTAAGAGAAGAGATCGGCAACAACTTTGATTGGGTCTTCGTTGTTATCGCCCCTGAATCCTCTCTTAAGTCTACGAAGCCCTCCTACAAGCCTGTTGAGCTTTTGGTGATCAAAGATCGGCATGGCCTCTAGTAAGCTTTCGTAGCGCACGGAGTCATCGTCAGGATTAACTGTCTTGTCGAATGAGAATCCAGCGGTCTGAGCGTAAGTGTCGATCATTTCGACATTGCGAATCGCTCCAATGTTTTCAGCAACAAAAAAGTCAGCAAAAGCATTACGTCCGGAAGCCGTGAAATTTGATTCAGTATCATGTCGATACCTTTCAAGCCCTGCATTCCACTCACGCTCCGCTGGGGTAAGTCCTTCATCTCCGGGTCTTTCCCACTTAGAATTGGGATCAAGCCCAATAGCTAATCCATCAGCTTCAGTTTGACCAACGGCAGATTCAGTTCTCTGAGGATAGATGAAGCGCGAAGAATACGAATAAGGAGCATCCGCGTTTGAATTATCGTATCCGTTCTGATGCTCGTATGGAAAAATATTGGAGTAACCAACATCCTGAACAACATCAAGCAAATCATCTACCCCAGTATCAACTGGAGGAAGAGACGAGTAAGAATTAGGGTTTTCAGATTCAGGATTAATAGCCTGAACCTTAATCGCCGTTCCGAAGCCAACCGTCCTCAAGCCAAACTCACCGATAGCACGGTTCTTAGCTGTCTTCAGGGCGTAGTTGTAATCATCCACCGCACGGGTAAAAGCGATGACAGATTTGTAGTCATCTCCTAAGGAGTCCTTTTGTTCCAGCTTTGGAAGGATGTCGGAATTAGGAAGGTTTTTGGTGTGCTGGATTCTTGCGTTGTGTGCCTTGCGAATCTCTTGGATTTCTTCAATAACGCTTTGCTCTTTTGCAACATAGGCATCAAACAAAGACTTTGCTTCACCACGTAAGCCGTTGCCAAAATCATTCTTTTGATCACTAGCAGCCATCTCATCAGACCACATAGGAAGGCGCTGAAGAAGGAGCTTCAAATGGTTTTCCATCTTAACAGCCAACTCTTCAGGGGTAATCGTAGAATCCTGATCCGCAATGTAATCACGAGTCTCCAAATCTACACCTACCAACAAATCCCTGTTTAGCCTGACTAAATCAATACTGTGTGGATTCAGCTTCATCGCTTTACTCCATTCAATAAGCTTACGCTTACCAGCAAACGTAGAAAGGTCTAAACCATCAAGCTCTTCCCTTGCGTGATTTTCAAGCGCTTGATGAGCCATTCTTGCTTCGATGATACGTGGTTGGACACTAGACAGCATTGCTTGCTTGATTCTTTCGCTTCCGTCGATGACTTCAGAGTGAGAAACACTCCCAGTCATATCTTCAAATAGCTTAGTGAACAGCTTCTCACGATCAATGCGGGTGATGCCCTCACGATCCGGCTTCATCGCACCAGTCCACAAATCCATATCAGAGAACTGAGCGGGAAGGGAATCACGAAGCAACTGAAGCTTCTCCCACTTCAAAAAGACTCCTGTGCGTATCTTCTTCATCGCAGGGGTTTGGTCTTCCGAGTAGCCACCCTTTCCATTCAGTCGGTCAAACTGATCATCAAGAGCCTTCATGTCGAACTTCTCACGCTCTAGCAAAGCCCTGAATTCAGGATGTAACCCGATCTCCATCGTTTCAGGATCATGGACAATGGCTATATCAATCGAGATGCGATTGGATGCGGCAATCCGGTTGCGAAGCTGCCTCATCGGGAACGAATTATTCCTAGCGATGATTTGAAGTTCAGACTCCAAGCTCTTATTGTAAAGCTCCTCCATCTTTGTCCGCTGAGCTATCGTATCGCTATGAGCGTTCAAAACATCCACGTTCAATCCAGATTCCTTAGTAGCGTCAATCAAGCGTCTCAACGGCTCCTGAAGGTTGCTCGGAAGCATTCCACGGTGGGTGTTGATCCAAAGGATTGTGCGCATCCTTTCGGCGTAGCGACGAACCATATGACCAATCGCCTTCAAATACTTCACCAAGCCTCCCTTTTCCCTTGCGTTGCTCTCATCAAGGATAATTGCCTGCTGAAGCATCTTGGATAGCTGTGACTGGCGTTCTGTCGTAGTTCCCGTCAAGGCCATCTGCACAAACTTACGCAATAGCTCTCCAGAGATTTCCTGACGTTGCTTCTCGGTTGCTCCTTTCTCATTGTTTGGATCTAGGCTTTTGGTAACGCCCCTCTCCGAAGCTACCTTTTTTAACTCCTCAAAAAGCGGGTGATCCTTGATCTTGCCTTCCGCAACACCTTTCGATTCTTGCTCCGTGCGAAACTCATTGTTCAAATCCCAAAGATTGTCATAGTAGCTAAGAAGTTCTTTTGGGGTAAACGTCCCGTAAGTAACAATGTGGATTCCCTCTTCGCTTAAGACGCTTGTAATAAGAGCCGCAGCATCATACGCCAAAAGCTCTTGGGCAAATTGATTGCCCGTGTCTGAATTAAAATAAAGAGCAACTAGCTCCTTCTTAAGCTTATCGTAATCAACAACAATAGATGATGGTTTTTTGGAGCCTTTCTCAGCAGGTTCAGCAAAAATGTAACCATCCCCGTTAATCTTCCGTTGCACAACTTTGAAGTTATTTCTTGGCGCGACAACCGAAAGAAGTTCTTTAAAAATGGTCTCTACTTCAGCAATGGTAATTTCACCATTAGAGAAGCGGGACATCATAGGCACAATACTCTTGATCGACCTATCGAGAATTGAGCGTGTGTATCTAGCGGAGGTTTTGCGTAGCTGATCATTTAGCGAGTTCTGATTGGCAGCATCAAAGTCAATGTTTAACGCCTCAAAAATAAGCTCGCCATCCACAACCTTTTTCAGCATCAGAACCTGCTTGTCGTTGCCAGCAATCACAACCGTATCGCCAACACCCATTGTTGAAGCCATTCCCTTAGGGGGCATGTAGCCATAGCGCTCTTTTCCATTCTCAGAAGACTTGCGTGACCATTTGGCTCCAGCTGCGTCCGTGCCGCCTTTAAGGGTGGCTTCCTCAACAATGTAGGTTGTTTCAGGATCAAGTCCGTCAGTGATGCTTGGCGCGTCAGCAATAGCCGCTGCCCGCATCGGGACATGACCGTCTTCGCTCAGCTTTTGAATCGCTTTGATTGTATTGCTAACTCGGTTGCTCGGCCTGTCTGTTTCTGTCTTTGCGTATTCAGCAGCAATAAGTTCTGGCGTAGCCGCAATACCATCGCGATCAAGCCGTGCTGCAATGATCTGCTCCGGGGTTTTGGGTTCCTCTTTGACTTCCTCTTCTACTTGCAGCCCTTTGGTTTCGTCCCCTTGGTTTTCGGTTTGTTTTTCATTTGGTTGTTTTGTTTGTTGTTTTTCTATTTCTGCAATCTTTGGTTCTGCTTTAGTGGATGCTGGAGCGGGTGCTTCTGTTTTAGCTTGAACTAAAGATAGGCTGGAAGTTTGAACGGTTTTTCTTTTGTCGCCAACTTTAACAAAAGCCATTTTTGCACGACCAGATAAATCAAAAGTAGAATCATCATACCCTAGAAACTCAACTTCCGATGGAGCGCTTCCATCAGAAGGAATGTAGGTAAGTTTATCTCCCGGCGCGGCTTTTACTGCTGCTGGAGAAGGTGCACCAGCGTCTGGCTGTCGTGTCTGCTCAGTCCCGCCATCGCCTGTAGTTCTGCTATCGCGGTCATCTTGGGGCGGAGCGCTATCTCTTGGACGCGTTTCGCTGAGAGGTGCGATTTGCTTATTATCTGCATCAACTGTTGTGCTTTGTTTACTGGTTTCATTTGTCCATTCATCATATTGTTGAGCTTTTTCGTCTGGGGTTGCGTTAACGATACGCTCTAGTTGGGCGGCTTCTGTATTCCTACCGCTGTCCTTAAGTTGTTTTTGAGCTTGCGCAGGAGTCAGATAAGCAGGCTCGGAAGCCACTTTTTTACCAAGTCCCTTCTTAGTAATCCTTACCATCTTGAACGCTACGTTATCGTTGCGCTTCCCGCTTGCATCACTGACAGCATGAATCGGAGTGAGTTCGTAGCTTCCTTCTTTGTCCTTGTAGGTGGCCTTGCTTCCCTCAACAGTTTTAGAATCACGCGACCACTCGCGACCAGCAGGAGCCTCCTCGCCAATGCTTTGCATTACCTGACCCAGCGAACCTTTTGGATAAGCCCTCTGAGAGGCCGCTGAAGCCGCCTGTGTTGAACTAGGGGGGGTAGTGCCAGAAACGTTGGAGGGAGGCGCTTGAGTGGAGGCGGAAACCAAAGAAGAAGGCATCGCTTGATAAACACCAATACCTCTTGCTGCACGGACAAGCATTGCTGATTTTTGCTCAATGTCCTTTTGTGGATCTGAATCAAGCTCAGTAGCCATAATTTCGGAAAAGTTCATAGCCTTCCCGCTAACATCCATTATACCATTATCTTTACTGAAATTCCCAACATTTGTCTCAATTGCCTTCCACTTGTCGCTCATCGCATTGAGAGCATCAGACTTGCCGAAAACCGATGGAGCATTAGTAGCTGCTCCAATGCTAGCACCCATGCCGCCACCAATAGCGCCAAGAACACCCGCCTTAACATATTCTTTCCAATTCTCACCAATGTTTCCCCAGAAATCTTCTTTCCAAGTTTTGGAATCGTCGAGCATTGCGCTAATCGAATCCGAAATAATTCCGTCAGCCGCCTCTTCCACAGCCTCAGCGCCAATGTTGCCAGCAACACCAATACCTTTCAGCCCCATTTTCCTAGCCGCATCATTCATCTCCTGAGCAATGTCCCTAGCAAACTGCTTTCTAAGACCAGCGCCAGCATCACCAGCTAAATGCTCAAGAGCATCTTGAGTGGCTTTCATTCCTTCTTTCTGAACAACCCGATTGCGAAGGTTCTGAATTAGGCTTGTTCCAACTCCCTCATCCCCCATGCCAAGCGCCTTACCCATACCCGGAGCAACACGGTTCATTACCCCAGTGGCAATCATCACAGCAAGGCCATTAGAAATGCCTTCGATATTCGCAGCCTTTAAAGCCTCGTCACGGTTTCCAGTCCTTTCGTAAGCTTCGTTGAACGCGTTTCCAAAACCCATTCCAGTAGCTTGAAGCGATCCAATGTAAAGCTCTGGATCAGTGGCAGCAGCCTTCAGCCAACCACCCATTTTAGCAGGAATGCTAATTTTAGGCAAAGTTCCACCAGCCTTCAGCAAG
>Ga0208231_1000137_pt1 | contig 22331 bp, 34 predicted proteins | sample LakMenEpi15Jun12_FD_150702 | JGI IMG/M metagenome (GOLD analysis project Ga0208231, IMG submission 150702) | Freshwater microbial communities from Lake Mendota, WI - 15JUN2012 deep hole epilimnion (SPAdes) | ecosystem: Environmental > Aquatic > Freshwater > Lentic | place: Lake Mendota, Madison...
GCCGGAGAGCCACGGACGGCTACGCGGCCAAGGCCGCACGGGAGTACGCACGATGCGATACTTGAGTGTGTGCAGCGGCATCGAGGCCGCGAGCGTGGCGTGGCATCATCTCAGATGGGAACCTGTTGGGTTCAGCGAGATTGAATTTTTTACTTCTGCTGTACTAGCCCACCACTACCCGACTGTTCCAAACTTTGGAGACATGAAAAATTATGAAAACTGGGAAATCAAAGAACAAGTTGACCTCCTCGTCGGTGGCACACCGTGCCAGTCCTTCTCTTTGGCAGGATTCAGAGGAGGACTCTCAGATCCCCGTGGTGGACTCATGCTCACCTATCTTGAGATCGCTAGGCGTTATCGCCCCAAGTGGATCGTCTGGGAAAATGTCTCCGGTGTCCTGTCAAGCAACGGAGGAAGGGATTTTGGTACCTTCCTCGGGGCGTTGGGAGACTTGGGGTATGGGTGGGCCTACCGGGTCTTGGACGCTCAGTGGGTCAGAACACACGGGCATCCCTTTGCCGTCCCGCAGCGACGGCGACGTGTCTTCGTTGTCGGATGTCTTGGAAACCCAACCAGTGCCGCAAAAGTTCTTTTTGAGTCCCAAAGCCTGCAAAGGCATTCTAGTCCGCGCAGAAAAGCGGGGGAAGATCCTACCAAAGATATTGCTAAGTGCCTTGCAGGAAGGCGCTGCGCTAGACTCAGAGAAGACGGAGACACCTACATCCCCGTCCCCTACGACTTGTTCAAGATCACAGAACCCCTGAACAAGCAGAGTCGTGGCTTTGGAGATCCTTGCCATACATTGGCGAGAGACAATGCTTCATTTGCTGCCATCGTGGATGTTCCTTGTTATGGTGGGAACGATCCTAGTTGCGCTGATACCGTGACCAGCAAGTGGGCAAAGGGATCTGGTGGTCCATCGGGTGATGAATGTGGTTTGTTTGTTTCTGTTCCAACATCACAGACAACAAGAGTCAGAAAACTTACTCCACGTGAATGTGAAAGGCTTCAGGGATTCCCCGACGATTATACTTTAATTCCTTGGCGTGGAAAGTCTGAATGCCCCGATGGTCATCGTTATCGGGCTCTTGGAAACAGCATGGCAGTCAACTGCATGGAATGGATTGGCGAGAGAATTATCGCCAACAATACTTGACTGAGCTGCGTATATGTGTATACTATAACAGTGTAATGGACCAACATCCCCCACAAATTTACTGGTTTGCTCTTTGTGTGTTTCTTCCTGTGATAACCATATTTGTGGGGGATTTAATCATCTACTTTATTGAAAAAAGGAATCGCTATGACTAAGAAGATTGCAAAGAAGAAGGTCGCCGTAAAGTCCATGCCGCAGCCCATGGTTCTCAAGTTGTTCCCTTCCAAGGGAGTATTGGGTGCAATGGTTGACATTGCCATGGTTGCCATTCTCATGTCGGGTGCCCTGATGATGGCTGTGTCAGCCATTCTGATGGCAGGAAAGATCACTATCACCGCAGGAAAGTAAAATGCTAGACTTTAATCTAATTCCGGACGAGGGCTCTGTTACCATTCATAACGATGAGTATCAGTGGGTCAAGCAAAAGGGTGGTTTTGGCATGTTTATCACCATTTTTGATTATGGTGACTACCACACTTCCTTGGAAGCAATGGTTTACTTCCCAAACCAAATGATCGACATCGACAATCCCGATGAGTGGGATGCAAGTGTTTCTGAAATTGACCATGACGGTGGCGATCATGATCGTCAAGGATACATCGACCAGTATGAATATTTCTTCGACTGGCTTGAAAAAGTTTACTCAACCGCAAACAAGTGATACACAATGAAAACTCTCACCAAAAAGCCTATTAAGTATCATTACATCCTCTACTACACCCGTGGAAATTATTTTCAGGTTTCCCGTGGACTGGAAAAGCGATATGGAAAGTTCATGCAGGGATCTGGTGTGGGTATGGACGGGTTTGATATTCACTTTTACTGCACTCCGCAGGACTACAAGCGTATAGTTGCATGTGCCCGTAGACGATACGGAAAGATTGCAAAGATCACTAGATACACCAAAAAAGAACTCTATGGGGACTGAGAACCACCTAAACCTTGAAGAACTTGAGAAGCAGTATCCTCTTTGCTTCAAGCACAAAGGGTGCTGTATGTATGGAGTTGAGATCCAGCCCGGTTGGAACAAGATTATTCATGTTCTTCTTGCAAGACTTGAAGATCATCTCACTCTCAATCCTGACAAGTTTATTAACTGTGAGTTCCCGTTCCGCATAGATCAGATCAAGGAGAAGTTTGGTACTCTGCGATTCTATGTGAGTGGTGAAGTTGATGAAACCATGTGGGATTGGATCAACTACGCAGAAGATCAGAGTGCCAATGTCTGTGAAGTTTGTGCAAAGCGCGGAGTCGTTCATGTCTCAAAGGGTGGCTTCTGGCTGAAGACTCTCTGCTCTGAGTGTGCAAAGGATGAATACATCCCCTACAACAGAAATATGATGCCATGAAGAAAATCAAGCCTGAAGATGTTGCAAGCGAACTGCGTTTACTTTCCAAGAACTGGTGTCTCAGTCCCGAAGTTATTAATATAATTTCTCACGGCTATGAAAGGATCTGTGAGTTGGAGCGTGAGCGCGACGAGGCAAGGAGAGAGGTGTGCAGGGATGAAGCGTATCGTCCTTCACCATCACCACCATGCACGGCAAATCAAGTTGCGAATCGGCGTGGTTGGGATTGCTTCAAGGAGGAATTCTTTGTTGGCGACGATGACCATGCAAAGATGGAAGCCGATTCAAATAATGAGTTGTTTCGTAAAGGACAAATTTAATGTGCAACGATGAAGAATTTTACACTGCTCCCGAACCAAAATACAAGAGACAAATGAAATGTCTTGATGAGGTTGAGTATTACAATCTCAAGGGAGAAATTCATAAAGTTAGAAACACACCTTATGTTTGGTGGGTTCGTGAAAAGATGTTCAGCAACTACATTGAAATTAATTTTGCTGTGACTGTTGAAGCATGCGAAGATTTGACTGCTGTGGATGGATGGCAAGTAATCGCAGATAAAATTATTGAAGACATCAAACTCGCTTACAAGAATAGAAAATAAAATGGCTATCGTACCTACATCTACAATCTATAATTCAAACGGCCAGACTTTCTCTCGCTCCGAGTATCAGGGAGCAATTTATCAGGAAGTCACTTTCACCGATAGGCTTGTGTTCGATACTCAATTTACGATCACAGAGCCCATCAACGAATCTATTTCAAACAATACGGTTTCAAATTATCCTGAAACTGCAAATAAATACTTCATGGGATCTTTTGACGGATTTTGGGTCCATAAAATCTTCAACGGTGGAAGGCTCGTAATGACCGTTCAGACGGTAGATCAGGATATGTTCATTCCTGTTGCCCATGACCGCATTGAGAGTGTTTGTATGCAGGCTTCTACCGAATTGAATGGAAGCGATTGTGAGCCTCCTGATGTTCCTGCACCCGGAGTCCTTGCAATGCTTGGGCTTGCAGCTCTCATTGCTAAAAGAAGTCGTTTAAATATATAACAATAAATTAAAATGAACCTTGATTTTCTTGATAATTACTGGAAACAAGAAAGAGTATTTTGCAACAAGCATTTTGATGCTCTTGACTCTGAATTGATGTCACGAATCAATTCTCCGGGCATTCCTCAAGACAAGATCAAGACAATGTACAAAGGGCAGAAGAAATGGGACATCCATTTCCCTGCCAAAAAGGTTGCCATTGAATACAAGACAATCGCAACAGAGCAACAGACACAGTTTGTTCTCAAACAACAGCCCAAGAGCCCATACAAAAATTTAAAGAGAAATATAGGCAATCGAATAGAAGAAGCCATGGGTTCTGCCATTGATGTAAAGCACTTTGATCCTGACTACAAGTTAGGATACATCATGGTCTTTACTCTGCAAAGAAGTCACAATTTATTGCTTCCAAAAAAATTGATAGACGATGTGACTTCAAAATTTGACAAGATGATAAAGAATGGGTTGTATGACTTCTTTTGTCCCATGATCACTTTTGGGATGGGAGATCATCTCCAACTTTCCCCCAAATATACTTTTGACAAATTTATCAATGATATAAATTTGATTCCGTCAAATAATAAAAAGTCATTAGATGACTTTTTTATTTGACATTCTGACTCCACACAATATACTATAGACATGAAACAGATTCTAAGCAAACTTATGATTCCCATGATGATCCTCCTTGCAATCAACTTGGTAGGTTTCTTGTTCCACAAGAACTATGAAGGTGCAGTTGTAGGAAGTGTTGTTGGGATGATCCTGGCTTTCCTTGCCCTTGAGATCAAGGCTAAGTACGAGTGAACTGGTCCCTTCGTCTAGTCGGTCTAGGACACGGCCCTTTCAAGGCCATAACAGGGGTTCGAATCCCCTAGGGATCATTTAAAATATGCTCTACATATTTGTAGATGCATTATAAGACAGTTTTTATTTCTGATCTACATCTTGCTTCTAAAAAAGCAAAAGCAAAAACAATTCTTTCTTTTTTAAAAGAAAATGAATTTCACGAAATATTTTTGGTAGGCGACATCATAGATATATGGAGATTTCGTCAAGCATTTTCAATGAATTTTGAAAAACAAAATTTGCATGTGGAAATAATTGAATGTTTTTTAAAATTGTCCCGCAAAGGAACAAAAATTCATTACGTATATGGAAACCATGATGAATTTTTATCAAAGTTCATTGACCATGAACTTTTTGGCAATATATTCCTACATGAAAGAATTGATTACGTTTCTTCAAATGGAAAAAAGTATTTGGTGATGCATGGTCACCAATTTGATTTGTTGACAAAATATCCAATAAGTTCATATCTATACAAATTAGGTGATTGGGCTTATGAATGGTTGCTTTCAATAAATGAAGTATTTAACTGGTTTAGAAAAATTTTGGGAATGAAATATTGGTCAATCTCAAAATACATAAAGATAAAAGTAAAGAAGGCAGCTCAGTTCATAGAGAGTTTTGAAGAAGTTATTTGCAAGTATGCAAAGGACAGAGGCTATGATGGTGTTATCTGTGGTCATATACATGATCCAAAAATAACAACTAAAAATGAAACTCTTTACATAAATTGCGGTTGCTGGACAGAGAAAGAAAATTGTTCTTTTGTTTATGAAGATGAAAATGGAGAATTAAAACTTGGAAGAAAAGAAAAGATTTGATCATTGGTATGATCCAATCATACTGTTTTTTTATTTGAGCATATTTGCTTCCATAGTAATTTACTCAGTAATAGTTGGAACCATATACAGTTTTTTTGTAAAAGAGGAAAAAACTGGTTGTAAAAATTGACATTAAATTGATAGGAGGTATAATATGCGTATGGAAAATAAAACTTTTTATGGAATGCCCATTGAGCGTTACAACTGCCTCATGGAAGGAACAGGTCCATGCATTCGTCTTTCTGAAGACGAAATGAAAGAAGGATGGCATTTCTGTAGTGAGTGGGATGATCTTCTCATTCATCCTGACTCTGATGAATTTCATTTTTGTTCATGTTCTCACATGAATAAGTTTAAAACTCCTGAACGAAAGCAAGCATATCAAGAGAGGTGGAACAAGCCAAATGAAATTCTTGATAGACTTTCTGATTTAGATGAAGAATTGGGGTTACACTAATGACATTACCATATGAAGAATACCATAGTTTAGTTGCTACAAAAAACTTTCTTTATGATCTTTTGAATCCTGCTCACACTCCTAAAGTTCCATCAGAAGTGAGGGAACGAGCAGAAAGAGTGTTGAAACATTTTCCAATGCAACACAGACTTAATGAAATTTATAAAGATCATGTTCAATCCAATCAGTCAATTCTTAAAGAATATGAAAATGGTGGAGGGTGGTGGAAAGGAAAAGATGAATAACGAAAGAAAATATTTTACCTATTACGATGCTCTATTTGCATCCGCAATTTTATGTTTTACATTTTTTATGCAGTTGGTAATATTTGAAAGATTGGAAAATAGAGTAAAGGAACTGGAAAAGAAAGTTTTAGTAAATGAGTAAGCCATTTGGTTATTCCTATTATTTGGATATGTATAATTGTCGTGTTGGTGCAGCAGATGATCTAGAATTACATTATCGCTTCCTTGAGCGAGTTGTTGATAAGATCGGTATGACCCGCATGAGTCAGCCTATTGTCATTCACGGCCCTACAAAAGATGGAAAAGAACTTTATCCCGATAAACTTGGTGTCAGTGCTTGGGTTCCTCTGATTGAAAGTGGTATTCAAATACATTCAATCGAACCAAGCCATTTCATTACTCTTGATGTATACTCCTGCAATAAATTTGACAAGATGATTGTTCTTGATTATGCAAGAGAATGCTTTGGCTTTGATCACTATGAAGAACACTTCTTTGTTCGTGGTATGGGGTATGGAAATATTGGATGAATATGGAAACCCGCAACCTTATTGATCACTATAAATATTGGACAGATGACGCGATCAGAGCTGATCTTGAGACTAAGCGCCATAACTTTTCTGTTATCTGCTGCAACATTGGTAACGATTTTAATATTGCAACCATTATACGGAATGCTAATGCGTTTCTGGCGAAAGAAGTAGCAATCTATGGGAATAAGAAATACGATAGGCGAGGGACTGTCGGTACTCATCACTACACAAACTTCCGTCATGTCAAAAGCATTGACAATCTCGGCTCCTACATTGAAGAAATTGTTTCCCAGTATGAAGGCAAGGTTAAACTATTGGGAATTGATAATGTTTGTGAAGCAAAAGATATAAATGCATTTGACTTTGACCCAAATGTGCATTATATTATGATCTTTGGGCAGGAGCAAATTGGTGTTCCAAAAGACGTTCTAGATATGTGTGATGAGATTCTTTTTATAAAAATGTATGGAAGTGTTAGGTCTATAAATGTGGGAACGGCATCAGGAATTCTTATGTATGCTTATTGCTCACAAATTGTTCCTTGACTTTCTCTAAGTCTTCTTAATTTTTGTGCTTCCTTCATTTTAATTTTAGTTTTTTCTGACAATTTTGTTCCCGTTCTTTGTTTATTGTGTGCAATAATTTTATTTAATTCTTCTTCTGAATAAATTCTTTTTTTGGCAGCTTCAGATAATTTTTTCTTTGTTGCTTCAGATCTAGGTCCTATTTTTTTTCCCTTAAAAATTAAAGATAATTTTTTCTTTGTTTCCTCGGAAAGAGGTTTTCCTTTTCTACCCTTAAGACTTTTTGAAATATTTTGTTTATGAGTTTCTGTTAATTTTTTTCCTTTAAAAGATTTAGAAATTTTTAATTTTGTTTCTTCAGAGACTTTACGATTAAGATTTGCTAAACGAATTTTTTCTATAATTTCTTTTGGTCTAGGACCTCTCATTTTTCCCTTTTTGGCCAATGATTGTTTTTTCTTTGTGGTTTCTGATGTTATCGGTGGAGCATCACCACCCAAAGTCAAATTATAACCACCATTATCCCAATCTATAAAAGTTTGGTATTCCCATATAAAAATTGGTTCCATTACCCTTAATGTAAAATTTTTATCATTTGAAGAAAATAATTCTTCTATAACAAATTCATTTTGACCATATTTTTTTATGGCATTAGATAAAGGTGTGTTTAAAATTTTTGTATTATGACAATGTTGTTTCCAGCGTTTTACAATACTTCTAGAAGTATATCCGACATATTTTGGTTTGTCTTTTAATTTGATTAAATAAATATAGTGCATGGAAACATACCTTTCTGTGCAAGTTTGGTAGAAGCCACGAACTTCTACCAAACACCTTTTTAATATTTATATTTGCTTTTTGGTGATAAAGCGATATAATATAAACACTCCCTTGTGAGGTAACGGCAGCCTATTAGACTTTGATTCTAAGTGTAAACGTTCGAATCGTTTCAAGGGAACTATGAAAGATAAACAAATGAAACCAGTCGGCAAATGGATGCTCGCAAAGTCTTTGATTGGCGGTCAAAAGACCACCTCTGCAGGAATCATATACAACGAGAAGTCATCCTCAAAGATCATTCCTGCAAAGGTAGAAGCAGTCGGTAATAAATTGACCGAAGACATTCAGGTCGGTGATGTAATCTGGTGGGATGTCAGCAAGATCAAAGATGGTTACGCTGGTAACCATGTTGTTCATCAAGATTGGGTTTCATTCGTGGAAAGATAATATGGCAAAGAAAAAAATTAAAAAAATCGTCACAAAAACCATTCCTTGGAAGACCACCCCATTCTTCATTGACATGGATGAAAAGCAATTCCAAGAGAGAATTAGTTTCATGCCTGTCAAGATTCTTCTGAACGAGTATGCAAATGCTTGCGAAGAGATTGGCAAGATCATTGCCAAGTTTCCAGACAAGTACTATGACAAGAAAGAATATCTTGACATCTCAGCCCGTGCATACGATATCAAGATGCAAGTGATGAAGAGATTCCATGATCTTGAAGATCATGTTGAAATTATGGATTATTATCGTCACTCAGATTGCTAAAAGAAACAACCCCGCACTTCACGGGGTTGTCGGCCTAAGAATACTCTTCCTAGGGTATTAGTCTTTCTTTTTCTTCTTGGACAACTTACGAAGGGTGAGTGCAAGTCTGGCTCTCTTGCCAGTCTTGCCACTCTTTTGTGCAGCCTTCTCAAGTTTGGATACAGGAATATTCTTCCCTTCCTTGGCCTTGAGAGTCTTGCGGAGTGACCCTTCCTTCTCAATGGCTGCTTGAATCCACTTCTTCTTCTCAAGAAGAACTTCTTCGTTTAAATCAAAATCTTCATCTTCAAAGAGATTGTCGATGATATCATAGGCGATTTCAAGTTCCTCTGTGAGGGCTTGAACGGTGTAGACGAGTTCGTTGAGATGTTTGATATATGGGTCCATTGTTTGCCTTGTACTTTATTTAGTCCCCGGTTCGTCTTGATGGAGATCCCGGAGCACCGTATCCCATTGACTCTGGAGAAATATTAGCACGCACTTTTGCCATATGTTCTTTATATTCCGGAGAAGTCGCAATCTTGATGTAGTTACCAATTGCTTCTGCATCAGCCCCCATTTTGATTAATTCATCAGCGTTATCAAATTTTCCTTGACTAAATGCAGACCAAATTTTTCCAAATTTATATCTATTTGGATTATCTGTATCGTGTAACATTTGTCCATGTCTTCCAATGACAGACATATGTTTTTCAAGTTCTTGATGTAAATTGGCAGACTGTTCATTCAACTTAGTGCGAGGAAACCCACCAAATACCAAATTTTCAGAAAGTTGAACTCGGGTTCCTTGATCTTTGAATGACTTTTTGTTCATAGAGTTCATCTCGTCTAGTTTGTTTAAAACTTTTTCAACCAAATCTGACTTTTCAATCTTGCTTGCCAAGGAGCGAATGCTTGGGCTGTTATTATTTACATTCCCACCGATTCTGTCAAGGGCTTCTTCAATCTTTTCTCCCTTGGCCTTCTTGATGGCACGATCTCTTGAACCTAGGTATTCGTCTTCTGAAGACTCTACCTTTCCGTCTTTGTCATAATCCTTGTCAGCCATCTTTTTCTTCTTGTGGTGCTTCATTTCCTTTTCAAGAAGGTCGATGCGTTGAAGTAGTTGTTCGATTAGATCTCTGTTTAAGTCGCTCATAATATTATTTATTAATTTTTAAGGCTTAGATTTTCATCTTGTGTGCTGAGAATGTAATCATTCACTTTATCCAAATATCCACGATTGCGAAGTTCCTTGAATACTAAATTTTCAACTGAAAATTCGCCTGCCTTCTTTAGACCAGCAGACCTCATTGTACGGAACTTTTCTTTCAATTTTGTGAAAGATTCATCGCTTGCTTTTGAGGAAATCATACCTTCAATTTTATGAATAAGTTCATTGACTTTCAATGAAATTTCAGGATCTTCCAAATTTACTTCTTCTTGCTTGGGTTCCTTGAGCCATTCGTTCTGTGTGAGGCTGTAGGAGCCTTGGTTGGCTGGAACTTGCTCAGAGATGTCTTGGGCATAGATTTCAACATCGTGACTGTAGATCTTTATATCGTGTGAATGTGCCCAAAGTTGCTTCTTGTCTTTTAGGTATTCATCAAGTATTTCTGGGCAGTCTGCAATCTTTGATTTGTCTACGAGAATATGGAGATCTATGTCAGAATACGGTGTATAATTGAAGTTGGCATTTCCCCCAACAACCAATACATCCTCTATGGCTTCTGCTGGAATCTTCGCAAACTTTGCCCACACATCGGCTATTTGAAGAAGTTTGTTTCTGACTTCTTCCTTTAGTTTATTGTTTTCCCAAAGATTTGGATTCAGTTGGTCGTGGTATTGTAGAGTGAGTTGAGAAGTTTCTTCAAGAAACTCTTTCAGTGACTTTCTCTTCTTTTGAGAGATATGAATGGCAGTCAATTGCTTCTCTGCTTGTTGTTTGGTTTCATGAGTTCCAAGGACTTTTTCTCCTTCGGAATCCATTACAATGAACTTATTACCTCTTTTGACGATCATGAAGATATTTATTCATTACCATTAATTAAAATTCAGAAAACATTTTACACATTTTTGGCTCATTAGTCATATTTGGTATAATTGTTTTTGAACCACCCTTTGGGGGAGATGTTGCTGTACTTCTATAAGCAACAACTTCGTAAGTATAAGTAAGTCCTTTTGTGATTCCAGTATCAATGTATCCGCGCTCGTCACCACCCAAGACAGTCAAGCCAGTCAAAGGACTGTTTCCTCTGAAAAGTTGGAATCCTTCTGGATCTTGTGTAATTCCCCAATTCAAAACAAATGCATCTTCGCCAAATTGATTGACATCAAATGATGCTATTTCCAAAGGAGTTGACCTTAATATTGGGCCTACTAAATTTGAAAATCCAAAACTATTGAAAGAACGGATTATAAACCCAAAAGAAAATCCAGATGTCAGTCCTCCAAATACATAGGAGGTTGTTCCTGTTCCAATATTTGCGGAAACTGTTGCCCCGAAAGTGTATGTATTTCCGTCAAAGTATATGGATGACATTTTTATTTCTTAATCAGGGAGAACTAGTTATAGAAATACCTGCTAAAGTTGGCCCAGTAGTTGAAACCCAAGTTCCTACAATGTTGTTGTTTGCAACAGACAAAGTTTGACCATTGACGAATGTGGTATTTCCGGGATTGGTGGTGATTCTCCACCACCATGTGATTCCATTGGGTCCGGGAGCACCAGAGGCAACATAAGGAGCAAGCCAACTTATTCTGCTTACATCAGCAGTTGTTAAGGTGAATCCTCCAGTTTTTTCATGAACTTCACCAACAGTATCATCTAACAATTGCATTTCTTTTATGAAACCAGTTGCTCCTTGATTATTATAAAACTTTAGTAAATATTTAGTACTATTTCCATCAGGAACAACACTTCTGTCTGTAAATGAAAATGCATTGAAATACAAAAGTGTTTTGGTTCCTGTAAGCATCAAATGGCGTACCATTTCATAGTAATATGCAGAATTTCCACCAGCAACTGTAAATGTAACTCCATCATGAGGGTTGTACCCAACCACAGTATCAGAAAAACCAATGTTTGGGCGTTCAGCGGTAGTTCCATAATTATTGCTACTCCACTTGACATTTCCAATCCAAGGAGTAATTGGAAGATTTGGCGTTGCTCTTTTTGAACTTCTGACCATTTGCAATCCCATGGCAAAACTAGTCCACGCATTTCTGGGTGGTCTAGTGTCTCCTTCTACTAATCTCCACTGTGGGGAGCCAGGTAAACCTCCCGGAGTGCTTGGTTCTGGAGCAAAATAAATATAAGATGGATTTGAACCACAGATTCCCCATAAACCTCCAGCAATACCACCCAAAATACCATACAATTGTGGTGCCGCAGCATTTCCAAAATTATATTTCCAATACTGTGGGTGACCATTTGTATCAGGAGGACCATCAATGGGTCCACCATCGGTTATGTATGACCATTCATATTCGGATAATGTAGCATTAGGATATTTGATTAAAGTTTGTTCGTATACATCATTTAAAGCCCGCAGTTCATGAGCACGGTATATACCATTCCAAACGACATAATCATATCCAGCATATATATTACCGGAATCACGGGTAACGTTCGCTATCGTAGCCCCCTCTGAAGCCATCCAATCATACCATGATGTTAATCCTTTATAAGATTGATAATATCTTGGATCAGTTACAATCGTAGCAGTTAAACCATCTGGAAAAGTAGCAAATGAATCATAACCACCAAACATTTCTGCATTGTTGACCAAATAATCAAATGTGGCTCCCGTTGCAGAGAATACATCCAAAATGGAATTCCACAAAGCTTTTGCATAAGAAACACCAGCATTAGGCCAAATTCCGGGGAATAGAGTACTGGTTTCTATTGTATCGTAATAATTAATATTATATGTGTATGTTATTCCAGAATCAAGATTTAAAACATCAGCATAATTAAAAAATAATCCAGAAGTATAAAAATAAACCGGAAGGATAGCTCTTTTTCCTGGTGGAAGTTGCTTTAATAAATTTGCAATTCTTGCAATCTCTGTGTTTTGGGCTATTCCTTCAGCAAATCCTAATTGATTTCCTTCAAAACTTTGCATATCTGCGGTTGGACGCATACTTGGAACCATGTAAGTCAACCCATATGAATCACCAAAGGAAAGAAGTTTAGAATCATCAGCACACAAACCCTCCCAGTTTGCTATAAATTTGGTTGATTTAAATTGTGTTGCAATAGATCCAACTTCCAATTGCGGTCCACCAAAATAAGCAGTTCCTCCGGTGATCTCTACAGCAACAACAGCGAAAGCAGAAAATATTCCCCAAGTTTGTCCGGGGTTTGTTACGAATTGCGCTGCAAATCTTTGCCATCCACTTGTTCCAGTTGGATAAGTAGCATAACGAATGCTAGTTTCAGAATAAGATTCATTCAAAGCAAAATTACCTTGATCCACAGGTTCTATTTGACGAATATAAGTTGTCAATCCAGGTGCATGACCTATTCTAAATAGCAGATATTCAAATGTATGACCACTTATGTTGTGATAAAATGAATATGTATAAGTTGTTCCCGGTTGTAGGTTGTCAATCTTTCGACTAATTGTAATTAAATTTCCTCCGGGACTATTTGGAATAACTAATGACGAAACACTTATTTCTTCGTCTGGTGGGGCCAATTCAACGCTTTGATTATTAAAAGGTGGAAAAGCACTTCCACTCTGAAAGTTCCAAATAGGTCTGGTCAATTTATTACTCAAAGGAAACAAATTTACAGCATCTGTAGAAATTATTTGTTTTGGAATGGTTGTATCTGCCGTAAATCCATATTCCGCTTCGCTAAAGACACTAAATATAGGATTATATGGAAACGCAAATGGTACTATATTAATAGAACTTCTCAGTTCGGGTTGTATGTATACAACAATTGGTCCCGCCCAACCAGAATAACCGGATAAATCATTAAAAGCAATCACAGAAAAATAATAACTAATACCAGGATTTATTCCAGTAATATTTGTAATAACTTCACCAGTAGTAATTGTACCCGGAAGAGTAGCACCTAAAGTAAATGTATTTCCATCAATATCAATTTGATCAGATAATATGGGATTTAGATTAGGCATTTTATTACTTTAATATTTATGATTATTGAATTTGTATTTGTATTCCTGCCAAAGTAGGTCCTGTCGTAGAAACCCAAGTTCCGACAATATTATTGTTTGCAACGGACAAAGTTTGACCATTCACAAAAGTAGTGTTTCCGGGATTTGTTGTGATTCTCCACCACCATGTGATTCCATTTGGACCCGGAGCACCAGAGGCGACATACGGAGCAAGCCAACTGATTCGGCTGGCATCAGCAGTTGTGAGTGTAAAGCCCCCAATTTTGTTATTAATTTCTTTCAAGGTTTCGTTGAATAGGTAAATATCATCAACATACGTGGTTAAACCTCTGGCCCAATAATTTCTATCGTTTATTGGTACTCCGTTTTCAACTTTGTTGAAAGACGCAGGATTAAAATAACCTATTGATTGAACACCATGCAAACAAACATGTTTTACTAATTCATAATAATAAGCGGAATTCCCATCTCCCCCCAACGTATAACCATATACATCATAATATCCAGCCTTTGCATCAACCAAACCTATTGTTGGTCCTACTCTTGAATCATTATAAACCGGAATTCCAGCATCTTTGACTGAAGTTATCCAAGGAGTGATGGGAATATTTGGACCACCTCTTTTAGCACTTCTTAAGGTTTGCATTGCCTGAATAAAACTTGTCCAAGGACCCTTCGCCAACGTTGCTCCTACGGCACCCGAAACTGCTAATATTAGAAAGGTTGGATCATTTGGATTTACAACAACATTGCCCGGAGAAACAGTATTGTCAATTTGATTTATTTCACCGTATAACAATGGGGATGCTGCATTACCAACAATGGAAGTTGGCCAATGCGGATGGCCATTCACATCGGGAGCACCATAAGTTGGTCCACCATCAGAAACATAATAATTATAATTTGATACAATTGATTTTGGATATCTTTGGAGAGTTGGATTTCCAAACATTTCATTGTTTACCAAAGTTTGATACAATAAAGTTATATTATTCCAAACAACATAGGCGACTTTATCATTTGACTGATATGAGGCGGGGCCCAAAATATTTTGGACTGTCACACCATATACATTCATCAAATCATTCCAAGAAGAAAGTCCTCTCCAAGAATTATAGTATCTCATGTCATTTACATAAGATGTGGTGGCTCCCTCAATTGCTGTAATACTAAAATTGGTTGGGAATCCTGATTCATTGTCACCAAAAACATAATCCAAAGTAATGCCTGTGGAACCAAAAATATTTAATAATTCATTATAAAATTGAGAACCAGCAGAAAGTCCAAAATCACTCCAAGGACTTGGATAATAATTGGGTTCATTTATGTTTGGGAAAGGAAAAGTATTTCCCCAATAATTTCTTGATGGTGCCCCGGCAACAGATACTCTATCACCCACCAAACTATACCAATCTTCTCTATTCATTATAGTTGGTTGAAATGCTCTTTTTCCAATTGGTAATGATTGAAATTGTCCTAGAACTCTTTGAAGTTGATCTGTTCTTGTCCATCCCGCCAATTGATCAATGTTAGATGCATTGAAACTAACAAAAGGCCAAACATAAGTAATTCCATTATTAGGGCCATAATTCAACCAAGCATCTTGATTGTAAGTATATGTTGCCATGGTAGCACCATAACTTCCACCTCGCAATTCAGTATAGCCAAAACTTCTAGAATATTCTGTTGCGGTTGAACCTTCTTCTAATTGAACACCCCAAATATAAAAAGTTGCACCAACATCTTGTGGTTCACTATTATTTCTACTTAATGCGTATAAATCTATAGCGGTTTGATACGGTCCTGTTGTATAAGTTATTGCATATCTTTGCCAACCACTTCCAGTATATGTTATCGCTGGTTCAATATTGTCTATTGGAGTAGTTCCGGTAACATTTCTAAATCTAAAACTTCCACCAGTGGATCCTAGAGTAATGTTTCTATAATAAGAAAAAGTATATGTTGTTCCCGGTTTTAAGTCAAATTGTTCTTGCCTCAATGCTGAATAAACTAAGCCAGGAGTACCACCGGGTGAGTAAAATAAAGTTGCTGTTTGTGTATCATCTGGAGCTGTATTGTCAGTTGAAACAACAGATAAATTTTGTAAAGCCCAACCATTAGAAGAATCAAAATCTTGACTATATGCTATTAAATTTTTGTTATTATCAGATTTTATCCATGAATTTCCAGACCATACCCAAGGAAATGGCCAATTCCAACTAAATGCATTAATAGCAGGTCTAATTTCTGGTTGTGTAAACACAACAATTGGACCAGCCCAACCAGAATAACCAGAGATATCGCTAAAAGCAACTACAGCAAAATAATATGTAGTTCCAACTTTTAATCCAGAAATATTAGAATTTAAAATACCAGTTGTGGGGGTTCCGGGAAGAGTAAGACCCCGTGTTAATGTTATACCATTAATGTTTATTTTATCTGAGGGATCGGGATTTAAAGTAGGCATTTTAATTAAGTTCTATAATAAATTTTGAATTCAGTTTCATTGATAGAATTATCATTCCATGCTAAGGTTACGCCATTGATTCCTGTATCAATCAAAGTCAAACCAGAAGGGGTTGCTGGTACAGGAACAGTTTCCTCAGCATAATAAATTTTGAATTCTGTTTCTGTAGTGGAATTATCCTGCCAAGATAGAGTTACATCATCTATTCCAATGTTTGTTGCAGTCAATCCGGTGGGTGCCTCTGGTGGTCCCGGAATAACCGAAGGAAGGGCAATTGCCCCACCATCCGTATCTGATTCCGATGTAAATGACCCAACTTCCTCAAGTTGTGCCATCTCCATGAATGCCGTGGCTTGCTCAATGGAAATTGCATGTCCGTGTTGATTTACGAACATGTTCAATTCTTGATTGAAGGCATACACCAAACCATTGTAATTAAACTGTTGTGGTAGCGAACCAACACTTTGCTTGGCTTCCAAAAGAACCTTATTTTGATTTTTTGATAGAGTATTGTAATCAAAAATTTTGGCAATTGCTTTGGTCAAGGAATCATTCTTTGAATTTCTCGGATTATTCAAAGATTCGACAAAATATGAGAACTTTTCCTTTCTTTTCTTCTCGGTATATTGAGAACTATAAAAATACACAGGTGTTCGATCATCGGACTTTACGGGTCTGTTAAAGTTGTCGATGAATGATTGATTGGGGTGTTTCATGGATTGCTTGACCGAGGAAAACGACAGGCTATACTATTTAGGTATGACCAACAGAGAATTGGAAGAGTTGATTTATGAGTATGGAGAGACACTGAAGCATATCGGTAGGTGTGAAACCGATGGCAAGACAGGCATGAAAGAGTATAATAAGTTGATTTCCCAGAAGGAAAAGATTGTCGAAAAGTTTGACAAATATTTCAAGAATGACTCAAAACTCAAGAAGGCATTGAATCTTTAAATGGTGTCACCAAAAGTGGCTTTGATAATCTTTTCAACCTGGTCTGGAGAATATTTACGCAACTTTTCCATGAGTTGCTTTCTCATTTCCCTGTTCCATTGGTTCAAACCAACTTTACTGACATTCGTACCAAGTCCGGGAGTAACGGCTTGTTGAACGTTGTAGACATTTCCTTCACTTAGTTTGCTCATGTAAATATTTAGTAGCGTATATGATGTAACGGTAGCATGCCAGATTTCCATTCTGGCCGTCTGGGTTCAAATCCCTGTATACGCATTTATGCCAAGAATTAGAAAAACATCAACACAGCCCAAGCGTAAGCCCAAGAAGCCTATAAAGATTGAAAAACCAGTATATCCGGAGTATATTGAAACTTTTATCCAGGAAGTTGAGTCCAAGACTCCCTTTACGGTAAAAGTAGATCAATATACGAAAGATAAAGCATATCACATTGGGGTCAATCAAAAAATTGGCAGAGTTTTCCGGTGTGTTTGGATGGTAGGTTTTGTCATGGGACCTGAACATCTGCAGTCATTTTGGACATCTTTGCCCATGCAAGATGTGACGGATAAACGAGTCTAAATATTTGTAACATGTACGACAAATACTCACAAGCAACACCAATTACACAAAGTTCTGCTAAATTGGCTACCCACAAAGGACTATTGATTGTTCCTGTTGGTGGGTCAACTCCGGTTTTAAATGCTTGGGCATATAATGATTCTGGAGCAACATTCAATCTAGGTTTAACATTTGCACCAGCATCAGCACAGGGCACTCAAATTTTTCCAATGAGTGTTTATGCAGTGACTTCAATTTCTGGTTGCTGTGCATATAGACTTAATTGATTTATGTCCCGAGAACTCCGGTGTCTTGTGACCAATAAACTACTAGAACCCGGAGAGTGGTATTGGTATTCATGGGAACTTGAAGCGCCCATTTCCGCACCGGGAATGGCTGAAATAGAAAATCGTCGCCATCATAGGGGCGACGATTTTGCTAAACTACTTTGGGAAGAATGGGAATGGACCCGAGAAATCGGTAATCCCGACGCTTAATCTTTCAAGAATCTATTGATCTTATCATTAACTGATTCCATGGGCATGTGCATACGATGACCCTCTGGAGTAATTACTTCTTCAAATCTTTCAGGGGCTTCTTCTTCGCGTTCTGCCTTTTTTGATGCCTTATAATCTTCAATTCTCTTTTTGACTGCAGACTTTACGCTCTTTGGCAACATACCCTTTTTTCTAGCTTCTTCTGCGGTTTCTCTTCCTGCTTGCACTGCTCCAGCAAAATCTGCTGCCTTTTGTGTTAGATGGCCATGTCGTGCTTGATTGTGGGCACGAACTGCTGCTTCTGCTTCTGCAGCACTCTTATACATTGGTTCGGGGTGCTGAGTAGTTACTGGAGTTGCAGGAACATTAAAGGTTGGAAGTTTACCAGAATCAGGATCAGCGATGTCTGGAATGTGATCGGCATCTTCATCTTCTCCTGCCTCTGCTGCGACATAATCAGCGTCACCACCAGCAGCCAATTCTCTGGCACTCAATGCTTTTCTTTCACCTCTTGACCGAATTTCAGCATCAATTTGAGCCTTTGCAGCAAGATCCATACCAGCTTCCATTTTCCCTCTCTTTGCCTCTGTAATCATCTCTACACCTTTGGCTTGAGATTCCATGGCGGCTTGCTTGAGGGAATGAATCCAACTATAATAACCTTTATTGTTCTTCATAAAATTATTTAGATTTGACATTCGTTGACCGTGATATATAATATTGTTATGAGTTCAGGAAAAGGGGATTCTTATCGGCCAGTAAACTACAAAATTTACTGTGAAAATTGGGAGAAAATTTTTGGATGTCAGACGAACAAACGATCAAAAAGCTCAAAGAAAAAGTCCAAGAACTCCAAAAAGTAAATCGTGAAATAACTGTTGCTGCTGGAAAATTAGCAGCAGAAAACATGGATTTAAAGAAAAAACTTGACAAGAAGAAGAGAAAGTGATATACTATAACTATGCCTAATTCAAAGCAACGCATTACTAATCGTAAGCACAAGAGAAGCCATGAACTTCGTAAGCGTAAGAGGGCTACTAGCCTGATGAACGCCAAGGTTGGAACACTCCGAGAGCTTGACCGGATTGGCCAACTTCCTAAGTCTGTCAAGCAAGAGAGATTGCCGAATGGCTAATTCCACACAGATGTCCATTGAGGACATTCGCAAGAAGTTTGATAAGATTGATTGTTTCTTCACCTATTATGATGGTGAGAAGGCCACCTTTGATTTCTATGGCTCTGACATGAATGGCTATGAAGTCAGGATTTCCTTGGGTGGTTGTCCTGCTTGGATCAAGAATTTTTCTTTTGGTTCAAAGGATGGCCTAAATATCAGTGATGCACTGACTCGTCATGTGCGTTATCTTTCCGTGACTGACAATCATGGAAAAGTTCTTTACGAGCAGTTCTTTGATGTCGCCTGAAAGGAAACTATGAATAACTCAGACCATAACGATTTTGACCAATGGCAAAATGGAGATAATGACTCCAACAACCCAAACAATTATCCTCCATTCAACTACTGGAAACTTCCAAACAATTCCAAGTATTTTGAATCATTCCAAAAGATGTGGGAGAACATGTACAAAGGCGATGGAATGGATGATTTGGCAAATTACTTGAATATAAATGAATTGTTGAAAGAACAAGCAAGACAACAGAACATTAAGAAGCCGAATCGCAAGAACAACAGAAAGTCTACAGTGGTTAATTTTACACAAGATGAATACATGAAGTTGATTGAAATTCGTGGCTATCTTGCAATTACTGAACAGTACGCACACGTGAAAGCATTAGATAAAGTCTTGAATCAGATTCAAATGATTCCATTTCCTCCAAATCAAAAGGATTAAAAATGAGTTCATATAAGCCCGGTGAAGGTTATGATAAAGGTTTTGGTTGTCGTATGAATGGTGGTGAACTTCCAAATCAAGCAGTCTTTTCAATTGATCCTTATTGGAAGGAGTACAAGACTGGCTGGGAAGATGCCGATACGAAGATCATCAACGAGGCCAGAGAAAGAAATTCTTGCACAAAGCCAAAGTGCTGCAAGAAGAAAAACTTTATTCAGGACTGATCAGTCCATAAAATTTTTGGCAGGATAGTTTATCCAGTGAAGTTCATTTTCTCCGTTCAACGGATTTAATGACTTCACTGCTATCTTTCCAGACTTGTTTCTTCTCTGAAACCGCTGCAAATAAGTCTTGTTTTCGCTATCTGGAACATCTTTCCAAGATTTGGCTGCTTTTAATTGAATAAATTCTTCAGGACATACTTCAAAAACTTCGCAGTTGTCAAAATATTTTGGCATCTTTCTTCTTTGAAGAGGCATACCAAGTTTGGGATCAAACCCAGAGATTCCGCCTTGATTGATGTTTCCACCTTCGGCAGGAACACCCAATGCCCCAGCCCCTCCACCTGTTGCCATGTCTTCAAGAAGTTCCAAATAACTCACTTCACCGTTTGAATTTTGTGTTATGATTCCTTCCACCAAGCAGTGAAATTGTTCTTGTGTGATTTCAAACTTTTCAACTTCTTCAGAGAACATTTGAAGAGTTGACATATAGTTGCCAAGTCTTGCCCTAGTCATTCCATATGGTAATTGGTCAAAGATTTTCTTTAATTTGATGACAAGATATTCAAAGGGATCAATGCTGCTTTCTGGCTTAAGGACATTTCCCTGTGCATCAATGATGCCTGCGGAATAAGCAGTCAAAGCAGTGTAAGGACCGCTGAGGGCGTCAGCCAACTTGTAGAAATAAAAGGTAGGAACCAGATTTCCGGGATGCATCTAAAATATTTAGTTTTCTGTTTGAGAGAGTTTTCTGTCAACTCTGGGATCTGTGTTCAAATCTGTATATCTGACTTCCGGTGAATTTTTGATGTCAAATTCCAAAAATACAGTGAAAGATTTGAGATATGAATGAAGTCTGGGTTCTAACTTGAAAAATAAAATTCGGGAACAATTTTGGTCCCCGAATACATTTCTTAAAATTATTAGGTGGTTTATTATTAAGCGTTCACGGATTGACTTTAAGGTCTTGTGTTTGTGAATCTTTTGCAATAATCTCTTTATGTACTTGACTCTTTTTAAGTCATCAACGAACTCATTCTTGCCAGAACACTCTGGATTAAAATAATATCTCTGACAGAATTCAACAAAATTTTCTTCTGTCAGAGAGTTTATTTTTTCTTGCATCAATGAGTTAGTGTTGGCATCCACAGTCAGAATCCGCCATGTCACTGTTGTACGAAGAAGAAGCGGCTGGAACAATCATCATTCCGACTTTACGGAGACCGTTGGGCATCTTTTGGACGGATACTACGAGGTTCAATGAGTGACCAAGTTTTTCCTTGATCCCATCACCTTGCTTGAATCCTGTCTTGTTGATGTCATCGTATGGATTTTGTCCATAGACACCGAGTTGTGGGCTTCCGTATTGGACCAGTTCATATACATTTTCACCGTCGTTTACTCGTCCACTGCAAGAGAAATCAAGGCCAAAGTGATTTAACTTTTGTTTTACAATCCCTGTAAGACCATCCGGGTCGATGTAATCTCTGTTTGAGAATGTATGAAGCAATGCATTGATTGCATCAATAGAACGAGGAAGTTTTAGATTGAAAGTTCCCTTGTCTGTAAGAGCTGAAACTTTTCCTGCTCCTTGGGGATCTCCAATATAGAGACCGCCACCCTCTGTGTGTTCAGGTGCATTTTCGACCAATGTGTTGATTTTTGAAAGTAATTGTTTAAATTTCATGGCTTCTCTTCTATTTAGATTAATTTTTACTGTTTCTATTCTTTATCAACCCAAACAGATCTGGATTGTAAATTTTGTTTTTCATGTTGTGCAAAGCGTACTCAGCAATGTCTTCTGTCAATTTTTTCCACTTTCCACCCTTGCTCTTATAGCACTTTGCAGCCCAAGCATTGGCGTATGCGCTAGGATAGACATCAAATTTTTGTTTTGCTTGTGCAATACATGATGACCATTTCTTTGGATTCTTTGGCTTATTCTTGGCTTCTTCAAGAACTTCCGATTCCTTCAACATGGATGAAACGGATTGGGAACTCCAAGTCTTGCAGGCCCAATAACGAGCCTTCCAGCGAGGACCGGGATTGGCGCAATTATGGCGAGCACGGAAGTTCTTTCTCCGTGCAGGATCATCTCTCTTGATTTC
>Ga0208231_1000144_pt1 | contig 21440 bp, 22 predicted proteins | sample LakMenEpi15Jun12_FD_150702 | JGI IMG/M metagenome (GOLD analysis project Ga0208231, IMG submission 150702) | Freshwater microbial communities from Lake Mendota, WI - 15JUN2012 deep hole epilimnion (SPAdes) | ecosystem: Environmental > Aquatic > Freshwater > Lentic | place: Lake Mendota, Madison...
GTGATCCGTATCGTGATGCAACGGCGCCGAGCTCTTCAACGATGCCCGTGAACACGTGCTGAACGCTAACCGCCCGAATCTGTGCGCGGTGGTTAGGGGGAACCTACAAGTTCAAGCGAGCTATGGCGAGTGTGGCGTTGATGAGTGGGCCGACTCTTGTGACTGCGCATTCGTTCGGAAGAACCGTTGGCGTGAGAATCGACGAGCTACTCATCGATGCAACGGTAACTCCGCTCGGAAGTGTGATCAGAAGTTGCCCGCATGCACCGGCGTGACCGATTCCTCCCCAGTTGTGATTGAGAAGAAATCCATAGTTTCCGCCGGCGCCGGTTGGAAACACGACACTGGCGGCTTGTATCGCTGTTGCTTGGGTTGCGAATTCGGAGCTGAAGATTTGACGACCAGACCATTGGCCCCTCTGATGGAATAGCTGACCGAGACGCGCAAGGTCGCGACATGTGGTGTCCAAGCCGCCCGCCAACCACGGGTCCCCGGTATCCCAATTCGCTGCCGGCTCATCGCCTTTGTAGACGCTGTTGGCCATGCCCGCTGGACGAAGGACGTACTTCTCCGCAAAGTTGGTGAATCGCTCGCCAACTGCTCGCTCAACCACCAGCATGAGGAGTTGCATTGCGGTTACGGAAGTTTCATAGTCGAATGTCGTTCCTGGGGTGCTCACCAACGGAAGCGCCAGCGCCGTCGCAGTCATGTTCCCTCCACGAACCTGCATCGCCGCAATACCCTGGGCATTCGTTGACTTCAAACCCGAGGTGTGCGTCATGAGATGACGAATCGTGATGGCGGCCTTGGGTGTTCCCTTGAACTCGGGGATGAAGTCGGCGATTGACTGATCAATCGACAAACGACCCAATTGCTGGGCTGCGCCGATCACCGCCGCTGTCAGCGGCTTGGAGGAGGAATACGCGACTGATTTCGTCGTTGCGGTTCGGCCGCCCGAGTACCACTCGCCGATGATCTTTCCATCGCGCATCGCGACCATGCAGGTGCCACCAAGGTTGGCCACTGCCGACGACAACGTCGCGGACACGGCAGCGTTGCCGTTGACAGCGGCTTCATTGGAACTGTTGACTGCCGGTGCCGGCAACCCAGGCGAGGTTCTTCCTTTGTTCGCTTCCGCCACGCAGACAACGCCGCGACCGCTCGTGTCGAGTTTGCGTGCAGCGGCATAGACCTTCGGTTCGATGGCTGGTCGGAGATTGCCGAGTGCAAACGCCCGATCGGCTCCGGCACGATTCTTCGCCACTCCGCTTGGAAACTTTGCCAGGATCTGTTTACACGTTCTTGATGCAGAGGCCGCAGCTGGCAATGGGAGCGATGCCGATGAAACCACGATGGCGATAATCAACGATGAAGCGATTCGTTTGGACATTCACCAGATAGTACATACACGGCCTCCTTGGTGTGCCCGAGGTCGAAGTGGCGGAATCGTGAGAAGCTCGCTGTGTGCGCGTCGCCATGACCAGTGGTGGTTCTGTGGGCAGTGTCACCATGGATATGGGCGAAGTGGAAGTGGTGTGAGTGCGCCGTAGCATGGAGGAGTCCACTTGGGCTCCGGCTCGGGTGCGATGTTTCGGGATGGTCCCGGAACGACCCACCAAGCATCTGCTCATCCGAGCAAGAAGTGCGAGGTGAGGCAGAAAGAGGCAACGTACGAATATGGCGACTCCTGTGAAACTGGGGACCAAAGACGTCATTGCGAAGCACGGTCAGCATGCAACTGACTCGGGTTCGCCGGAAGTGCAGATCGCACTTCTGACCGACCGAATCAACAGCCTGACGGAGCACCTGAAGACCCATGCAAAGGACCACCACAGTCGTCGTGGTCTCATGCTCTTGGTCGGGCGCCGCCGTCGAATGCTCGACTACATCCGCAAGCGCGACATCGAGAAGTATCGCAAACTGCTCGAAGAGCTCGAACTTCGTCGTTAAGCCACGGCGACCATCTAAGGGGTTCCATAGGGGAACCACCGGTCGCGAGAGCTAACACAACATAGGAGACATACACATGGCTGAAGCCATTTCAGTGTCGGGCGTCATCAGTGGCACCGACAAAACCCTCCGGTTTGAAACCGGAAAACTGGCGCTGCAATCACAAGGCGCCGTCGTAGCAAGCATCGGAAAAACCACCGTGCTCGTCACCGCAAACGCCGCAAAGGGCGTGCGAGACGGCATCGACTTTTTCCCACTGACTGTCGACGTCGAAGAGCGTGCTTATGCCGCGGGCAAGATTCCCGGCTCGTTCTTCCGCCGAGAAGGTCGTCCAAGCCAGCAGGCGATTCTCACCTGCCGACTCATCGACCGTCCGCTGCGCCCAGCATTCCCCGACGGTTTCCGCAATGAAACCCAAATCGTCGTCACGGTGGTTGGTGCAGATCAAGTGAACCCTCACGACGTGTTGGCGATCAACGCCTCGTCGGCAGCGCTCATGATCAGCGGTATTCCATTCGATGGTCCAATCGGCGCAGTGCGCGTTGCGTACTCGCAAGACGGCACCTGGGTGCCGCACCCAACGTTCGAGGAAGGCGATGCGGGAACCTTTGAACTCGTCGTTGCCGGACGCGAACTCGACAACGGAGACGTCGCCATCATGATGGTGGAAGCCGGCGGTACCGAGAAGTCGTTCGATTTCTATGCCAATGGTGCACCGAAGGTAAGCGAAGCAGTCATTGCTGCGGGTCTCGAGGCGTCCAAGCAGTGGATCAAGGAGTCCATCAAGTTGCAGCGACAACTGACCGCAAGCGTCATCGCGGCGCGCGGCAAGATTGAGCCACTGGCCTACACGCCAATTCTCGACTACAGCCCCGAGGTGTACGCCGCCGTCGAGCGTGCAGCCACCGCCAAATTGCAGCCTGCAATCCGCATCTCGTTGAAGAAGGATCGCAACGCGGCAATCGATGAAGCAACGGCGTCAACCGTTGCCGAGCTCGTCGGAACTGCAGATGCGCCGGGTCAGTTTGCCGGTCAGGAGAAGCAAATCAAGGAAGCGGTGCGTTCACTCACCAAGCACCTCGTGCGTCAGCGCGTGGTAAGCGAGAACGTGCGCATCGATGGTCGCGGACCGCGTGATCTTCGTCCAGTGTCGTCGGAAGTGGGCTTGCTGTCCACTGCACACGGCACCGGATTGTTCCAGCGCGGTGAAACACAGGTCATGAACGTCGTCACCTTGGCCATGCCACGCATGAACCAGATGATCGACTCCATTACCCCGACCACCGAGAAGCGTTACATGCACGACTACAACATGGCTCCGTGGGCCAACGGTGAAACCGGTCGTGTTGGTACGCCAAAGCGCCGCGAAATTGGCCACGGTGCGCTCGCTGAGCGTGCAGTCTTCCCAGTGGTGCCAAGCCAGGAGAAGTTTGCCTACACCTTGCGCCTCGTCAGCGAAGTGTTGTCGTCGAACGGTTCCACATCGATGGCATCGGTATGTGCGTCGAGCCTGGCGCTCATGGACGCCGGTGTTCCCATCATCGCTCCGGTTGCCGGTATCGCGATGGGACTCATTTTCGAAGATGGCAAGTACACCGCCCTCACCGACATTCTCGGTGCAGAAGATGCATTCGGTGACATGGACTTCAAGGTGGCCGGTACTGCAGATGCAGTTACCGCACTGCAGTTGGACACCAAGATCGACGGCATCCCGAGCGACGTTCTCGCGGCGGCACTGCAACAAGCCAAGGAAGCTCGACTCAAGATCCTCGATGTGATGACGGCTGCAATTCCTGCGCCGCGCGACACCGTGGCAGAGAGCGCTCCGAAGATCGTCACCATCACCATTCCGTTGGACAAGGTGGGCGAAGTCATCGGACCAAAGGGCAAGGTCATCAACACCATTCAGCAGGAGACTGGCGCAACCATCGCCGTCGACGATGATGGTGCAGTTGGCATCGTGACCATCGGTTCGCCGGATTCCGCAAAGGTGGAAGATGCCAAGACTCGTATCTTGAACATCGTCGATCCTCCTACCGCAGAACTTGGCGCCACCTACACCGGTCGCGTCGTAAACATTGCGCAGTTCGGCGCATTCGTCAACATCCTCCCCGGACGCGACGGCCTCGTGCACATTTCCAAACTTGGAAACGGCGAGCGTGTTGCCCGTGTGGAAGACGTGCTGAATCTCGGTGACGAAGTCACCGTGCGAGTCGACGACATCGACGATCGCGGCAAGGTGAGCCTGTCGCTCATCGGCCCTGATGGTCAGCCAATGGCCGGTTCGGGTGGCGGTGGCGGTGGCGGCGAGCGTCGTGACCGTGGAGATCGTGGCGGTCGGGATGATCGCGGTGGCCGAGATCGTCGTGACGATCGTGGCGGTCGCGGACGCGATGATCGCGGTGGTCGTGGACGTGACGATCGTGGCGGTCGTGGTCGCGATGACCGTGGTGGTCGTGGTCGTGATGATCGCGGTGGTCGTGGTCGCGATGACCGTGGTGGTCGTGGACGTGACGATCGTCGTGACGACCGTCGCGATGACCGGCCTTCGAACGATCGCGGCAGCGAACCCGTTGCCGTCAGCTTCGAAGACGAGTTCAACGCCGATTTCAACGGCTAACGCATGATTCGCGTCGGCGTCGTCGGTGCAGCAGGGCGCATGGGCGCCACTGTATGTGCCGCCGTCGCCGGCGATTCATCCTTGGAACTGGTGGCGGCAGTAGACACCACCGGTGATGTCACAGCTCAAGGTGTGAAAATCAGCCGCGAGTTGAAGGCTCTTGCTGACGCGAAGGTCGATGTGGTCGTTGACTTCACCGTTGCTGCTGCTGCCAGGGTCACTCTGCCGTGGCTCGCACTGCATGGCGTCCATGCAGTAGTGGGTACCACTGGTTTCAGCGACGCGGATCTCGCCGCGTTCAAGCAGGAATTCAGTCGTAGCAACTGTCTGATTGCCCCAAACTTCGCCATCGGTGCAGTACTGATGATGCGATTCGCCGAAGTAGCCGCGCCATTTTTTGACACTGCTGAAATCATCGAGATTCATCACGATGCCAAAGCCGACTCGCCCTCCGGCACCGCCGTGTCAACTGCACAGCGAATGGCCGCAGCCAGCAGTGCGTGGGCCAAGGACCCCACCACCCATGAAGCAATTCCGGGTGCGCGAGGTGCGAAGGGTCCGGCCGACATTCGTATTCATGCGGTTCGTATGCGCGGAGCAGTTGCGAATCAGGAAGTGGTGCTTGGCACGCAAGGCCAAACGCTGACGATTCGCCACGACACCATCGATCGCAGCAGTTTCATGCCCGGTGTCGTGTTGGCCTGCAAGAAGATCGCCGAGCATCCGGGTGTGACGCTCGGTCTCGATTCGTTCCTCGGCATCTAGCCACTTGACGTGCCCCGACGTTCAGTCGGTTGACGTCCTATTCGTCTCGAGAGAGTGCCTCGGAAGTCTTTTGCACGAGCAGCTCGCGCTCTGCGTCGGTGAGTGGGCGAGTGGTGCGAACGTTCAGTTCCACGCGATCGCCTTCCGTGCCCGCTGCCTGGATCTCGTCGATGAACAACACGGTGGTGAGTCCCTTGGTTCCGGCAAGATCACGTACGGTACTGGAAACCCGTGATGCCTCGCCCGACGACACGTCGAACTGCAACGACTCGCGCACCGGCTCCTGACTGAGGTTGCGAATCACGTCCAGCTTGGAGTGCGGAACGTGGAAGGTGCTGTTTCCATCTCGCAGGCGTGTGGTGATCATTCCCACGTGTTCGACGGTGGCGCGAATGGGCTTGTCCCAACCCAGGCTTGCCTCGATTTCGTCACCGACACCGAAGCGATCCTCCAAAAGGACGGCCAATCCGGTGAGGTAGTCGCCAACCCGATGCTGACCGCCAATGGCAATCGCAGCACCCAGGAAGCCGGCGCTCGAGAGGAAGAACGCTGCATCGAGGTTCAACACGTTGAAGACCGCAATGATTGCGACGATCCACAACACGAAACTCGTGAGTTGGTGCAGCATGCCGGTGGCGGCCTCGATGCGCTGGCGACGACGATTCTCGCCACCTTCGAGTGTTTCTGCACCGACTCGCCGAACGGTGTTCTTCCACCAGCCCTTTCCACGTCCAGGTTTGCTGTCGGCAACCTTTCGCACGACCACGCGCAAGATTGCATACGTCAGTCGAGTGAGAATGAAGCATCCGACCACGATGGCGATGGCGACGACCGGTCGTGTGAAGAAGCGTTGAATGCCGTCGACGGATTCGTCGTCTGCGGCAATCAGCCCAAGTGACACATGCAGTGAGAAAAAGTTCACCCCTTCAGTGTGGCGGACGATCGTGCTTCACGTGTGCAAGGTTTCGGTGTGTCGTTCGTAACGGGCTGTCGCGCCATACCCAGCCGGCGAATACCCGTTCATTAGCCTCGATGTAATGAGAGCCGGTCCCATTGCACTTCTCGGCGTCGCGCTACTGACGCTTGCGGCATGTGGCGACGTTCAGGTGTCTTCTCCCACCACCGAGCCGGAGGTTGCCGACACCACGATTGCGCCCGCTTCCTCCGCCGACGCTTCGACGGCCACCACGATCGTGGAGCCTGCTCCCACCACCACGGTGGACACCACCACAACGACGGTGCCGGTTACCACCACCACGGTGTTGGACGTCGATTGCATCAAGACAACGACATGTCAATTCGCCAATTTGGTTGGAATGGATTTCTCGCGACTGAAGCTCGATTTCGTCAACTTTCAGGTTGCCAACCTCGGTGGGGCCAGTTTCGTGGGTGCAAATCTCAACAACTCCATCTTCATTCGCGCCGACCTGAGTGCCGTCAACTTCGAGGGAGCCTCCCTGAAGAACGTCGATTTCACCGCGGCCACGCTCAACGCAGCATCGTTCAAGGGCGCCAATTTGGAGGGCGCTGTGATGTGTGATGTGGACCTGGAGAGCGTGCTTGAACTCACCAAGGCCCAACTCGATCAGGTGAAAAAATTCAAGACCAGAGGAAAGGTGTATTGTCCCTAATCAACGCCTGAAGGGGGCACCATGACAGCAGCAATTCCGGCCTCGATTGACGAGGTCACGGCGCAATGGATGAGCGACGCAACGGGGTGGGGTGTCACGGCTTTACGCAACGAAATCATCGGCGTAGGTGTTGGCGTAGCCAGCGCCGTGTACCGATCGCATCTCACCGGGTCCGGATGTCCAAAGTCGGTCATCGTAAAACTTCCGGCACTCGACCCAAACGCAGTGTTTACCAGCGCAGTATTGCGAATGTACATTCGCGAAGTGAAATTCTTCAAGACGCTGGCCAAGGACGTGCCATTCCGCATCTCCAAGTCGTACTACGGCGAGGTAAACGAAGAGACCAGTCAATTCGCCATGGTGGTGGAAGATCTCGGCAGTTTGCGCATCGTCGACCAGGTGAAGGGAATGGCCATCGATGATGCACGACGTGCAATCGACGGTTTGGCCGGCATGCACGCAAAGTGGTGGGGCAAGGCAGATGCACTTGCGGCTGATGGCACGACCATCAGCCTTGGTGATCCGATCTATCCAGCCGTGGTGCCGCTGGTGTTTGCCGAAGGTTGGGAAAAGTGCACGAAAGAAATCAAGATGCCCGACTCAATCATGCAGGTGGGTCCGCGATTCGGCGGTGCCGTCGCTCCGCTCTTGTCGTCCTTGGCGCAAGGGCCGAACACTTTGGCGCATGGCGACTATCGCGCGGACAACATCATGTTCGGTGACAACAATGAACTCGTCGTTCTGGATTTTCAGTTGATTGGAACCGGAATTGGCGCATACGACCTGGCGTATTTCATCACCCAGAGCCTCACTGCCGATGACGCCAGCAAGTACGAGCGAGAGCTGTTCGATCGTTGGATCGATGGGTTGCTGTCTCGTGGTGCGCCGAAGGATCTGGTGGACAAGAAGGCGCTATGGGAGCACTATCGCTCTGCAGCGCTGTTTTGTCTGGCATATCCGATCATTGCGAGTCGCGGAATGGACCTCACCGACAAACGCTCGTTCGAGTTGGTGGATTGCATGAACACGCGTTTCGATCGCGCGGTGCGCGAATTGAACCTGGTCGAACTGCTTCCGGCGTAACGCGTCGTTCACCTCGTTCTCGTAGCCTCGTCCCCATGGAATTGGTGTTGGTGCGCCATGGCTTGCCCGTGCGTCGTGAGCTGACGGAGGGCGTGGCCGATCCGGAACTTGCCCCGGATGGCGTGACCCAAGCAGAGCGTCTTGCCAAGTATCTCTCGCGCGAGAAGATTGCAGCCGTGTACGTCAGCCCCTTGCGTCGGGCCCAGGAAACGGCTGCACCACTGGCGCGAACGCTCGAACTTCAGCCGATCATCGAAGAGGACATCAGCGAGTTCGATCGGAATTCGAGTGAATATGTTCCCATCGAGGAGCTACGTGGAACCAATGACCCTCGTTGGCTCAAGATGATTCGTGGTGAGTGGGAAGAAGGGCATGATCATCCGGACCTCTTTCGAAAGAGAGTGATTGCCGCCTTCGAGCGCATCATTGCAGCCCATTCCGGGCAGCGCGTCGTTGCGGTGTGTCATGGTGGCGTGATCAACCAGTATCTTGCGCACATTCTCGGTATTCAGACTCAGCTCGGATTTTTTTATCCGCAATACACGTCGATACACCGCGTGATTGCCTCGCGCGAGGGCCTGCGCTCGCTGGCCACCCTCAACGAGGTGGCGCACCTGCGCGACTGATTACTTCAGCGCGGCGAGTGCTGCGTCGTAATTGGGTTCGTTGGCGATCTCGTCAACCAGCTCGGTGTGCGTGACCTTGCCCGACTCGTCCATCACCACGATGGCACGTGCAAGCAGACCCTTGAGAACTCCATCAACGATGGTGACGCCGAAGGTCTTGCCGAAGTCGGTGCGAAACGACGACGCATTCTGCACGTTGGTGATGCCCTCTGCGCCACAGAAGCGTTTCTGAGCAAATGGCAGATCGGCCGAGACGCACAACACCACCGTGTTGTTCATGGCTGCGGCCAGCTCGTTGAATTTGCGGACGCTCTTGGCGCATGTCGGCGTATCGACCGATGGGAAGATGTTGAGGACCACTCGCTTGCCTTGGAGGCTGGCGTTGGTGACTTCGGAAAGATCGTCCTTCACGAGTGTGAATGCGGGAGCCGGGGAGTTGGTGGAGGGGAGCGACCCGCTGGTGTTCACCGGGTTGCCGCCAAGTTTGGTGGTTGCCATGGGGACAGTCTCGCACACGGGTGTGCGCTGTGCCAAGCGCGAACACGCATTGGCCTGTTCTCGCGCGAGCGCGCACACCGGTCTGTTCTTGCGCAAGCGCTCGCACTGTGGAAATTTTTTTGGAGGCTCCTACGTAGTAGGAGCCTCCAACTCTGCGGGGTAGTTGCAATTGCGAACACCGGTGCCTCATAGTGCTGCCCCATGTTCAACGAACCCATTCCACGCCGCACCCATCTCTGGCAATGTCCGGAGTGTCCCAACAGCATCACCCTTCATGTTCGGGTGCAACATCCACCCATCTGCAACAACCCGACAAGCCACAGCCGTCGGAACGTGGACATGAAACGAATCACGAAAGGAAACCGACAATGAGCGAACATTCAACCGAGGACTCTCCGGCCCGCGAGTATTACACGGCCCAGGAGATCGTTGATCTTGCGCTCGAATGGGGTGCAAGTGCCACGCTCACCGACGACGCCGGTGATGTGGTGATCGAACTCGAGCGTGCCGAGAGTTGTATTCATCTGGACCTGGGGCAGCCATCGGAGTTCTACGACGACCTTCTTTGTCGAGCTTGGGTAGTCGTGCCGAATGCTCCTCACCGGTTCTGTGACCGATGGAATAGATTTCCCTATTTCGGAACCTTCTCGGTCGTGTACGACGAGAGCGATTTTCCCGAGCGCTCGGAGAATGGGTTCATGGTTCGGGCAGTGAAGGTGATCGAGTTTGCGAAGTGTCGTAAACACCACGACATCATTCTCGAGGTCGTGAACTTCTGGTACGGATTGGAGTTGATCAAAGAGGGTGTAGCAAGAGGGGAGACCGACATCGCCCAGTTTCGAGAAAGGCTCGTGGAGGGTGGTCTCACCAGATGGTGGTTTGGCGGTGAGTAGGTGATCAGTTCGGACGATTTGGTCCGCGACGAAACTGACCTTGCAGAAGCGACAGGGCGAACAATCCGATGACCAGCCACCACTGATATTGGTCGATGAAGTCGAGGAACGAGCGAATCTGGTCTTCGAAAATACCTCCGAACACACGGAGCAGCCACAACTTGATGGCAATACCAATCGACACGAAAACCAAGAAGGTTCGCGGCTTCATTCCACGGTGACCCACCAGCAAACACACCACGTTGCTGCCGGGGAAGATGATGACGGCCCAGACGCCCATTTTGTCGACGGCACGTTCGAGCCACACATAGATACGTGGTGGCTCACCAGCCTGACCCTCCAACCAGCGCACGGCCTTTTCGCCGAAGAATCTCCCGCAGAAGTACAACGCCACGGCAGCCGCGAGCACTCGAAAGAATCCGATCACCACGTAGGGGAGCAATTCGATGTAGGGAACCGAGCCGAACAGGTTGCGGTTACGCGACGACATCAACAGCACCAACTCGGGGCGTTCGTCGACGAGTGCAGGACCAATGTTGGAGCCGATCGTGCCCAGCACGAACAAACCGGAGGTGACGGCAAGTACCGAGCGGCGCGCGATTGGTGTGGGCACACATGAAAGATAGTTCGCCATTTGTGCGGCACGGTGCCACGCTGTGTACTCTGAGCGATGACCGACACGGTGCAATGCCGAAGACCCAAGGGGGCAACATGAAGGGTTTAATGCAGCCAACACAGCTCACGCTCGTGCATTTGTTTGAGCGTGCGGAGCGCTTCAGTCGCGACAAACGAATCATCACCGCCACTGCCAATGGAAAGGTCACTACGACGTACGGCGAGTGGGCAGACCGCACCCGGCTACTTGGCGGAGTGCTCGATGACCTGAAGATTTCCACACATGGTCGCGTTGCCACCTTGGCGTGGAACTCCGCACGTCACCTCGAGTTGTATTTTGCGGCACCGTGTTCGAGTCGTGTGCTGCACACGTTGAATTTCCGTCTCTTCCCCGAACAACTCACGTACATCGTCAATCACGCGGAAGACGAGGTGATCTTCTGCGATACGTCGCTCTGGGCAATTCTCGAGCCCCTCATGCCCACGTTCACCACGGTGAAGCATCTGGTGTTCATGAATGACGGAAAGGGAGAAGTGCCGAAAAGCGTGGCCGGTGTGCAAGTGCACGAGTACGAGTCGCTGATGCAGCACGCCAAAGCAGTGGAGTGGAACGTTGCCGACGAGAATCAGGCAGCGAGCATGTGCTACACGAGTGGAACCACCGGCAACCCGAAGGGTGTCGTGTATTCGCATCGTTCCACGTTTTTGCACACGATGGCAGAGATGGTTGCCGACTCGATCGGTGTACGCGAGTCCGACACGGTGTTGCCCGTGGTGCCGATGTTTCACGTGAACGCCTGGGGCCTCACTCATGCGGCAACTGCATGTGGTGCCAATTTGGTGATGCCGGGTCCTGATCTGTCGGGTAAGGCAATTGCCGATCACATCGTGAACGAGAAAGTCACCGTCGGTGCTGGTGTGCCGACCATTTGGATGGCGGTATTGCCCGAGTTGAAGGGCCGTGATACGTCGTCTCTTCGGGCCATCGTCTGTGGTGGTGCTGCGGTGCCCAAAGCGCTGAGCGAGGCGTACCGCGAGCAAATCGGTTTGCCGATCTTGCAGGCATGGGGTATGACCGAGACGTCACCAATTGCTGCGGTATGCACGTTGAACAGTGCCGAGCAGAAGTTGCCGGTTGCGGAGCAGGCAGAGATTCGTACCACGGTCGGACGCATCGTGCTCGGTGTCGACTTCCGCGTGGTGGAACCTGACACCACCACCATGGTGCCGTGGGACGGCGAAACCAGCGGAGAGTTGCAATGCGCCGGGCCATGGATTGCAAGTTCGTACTACAACGACCCGCGCTCAGCAGAGAGTTTCACCAAAGACGGATGGCTGCGAACGGGTGATGTGGCCGTCGTGGATTCTGTGGGTCGAATTCGGCTCGTGGATCGTACGAAAGACCTCATCAAGTCGGGTGGCGAATGGATCTCATCGGTGGAAATTGAAAATGAGTTGATGTCGCACCCCAAGGTCAAGGAAGCTGCCGTTGTCGGAGTCCCGCATCCGAAGTGGTCTGAGCGACCGCTCGCATGCGTGGTACCCAAGGACGGCGAAACGGTGACCAAAGAGGAGATTCTTGCCTTCCTGGCGCCAAAGTTGGCCAAATGGCAGCTGCCCGACGACGTGGTGTTCATCGATCAGGTGCCAAAGACGTCAGTCGGAAAGTTCTCCAAGAAGACGCTTCGTGACCGTTTCGCCGAGCACAAACTGCCCGACGCTTGATCGCTCGCTCTACGGCAAGCTGAACCAGAGCGGCGCCACAACTCCGCACATGATTGCGGCAAGTGAGATTCCGGTGGTAATGACGTAACGCTTCATTGATGCGAGTTGATCGATCTTCGTCTCCAGTCGGTCAAATCTTGTCTCAATGTGCGCGAGCCTGGCGTCAATTTGTTTGAACCGTTCATCAATCTGTTTGAACCGTTCGTCCATCTGCGTGAATCTTGCGTCGATGTGCGTAAACGTCTCATCGACTCGCTCGAATCGAGCGTTGATGAGGCCGAACCCATGATTCATTTCGGACCGGAGGATGTCGATGTCATCCTTGGTGGCGATGTTGCTCCAGCCGATGGGCGGGAGATGAGCCATGAGGGTGTCGGCCACGGCCTCCGGCATGAGTCCGCGAAGTGTCTGATGGAGCGTGAAGCGCTCGGCCTCAGGCGATGTCATGAGTTTTCCTCGTCGATTGCTGTTCATGCCCTTGTGTGTGCACGAGATGGGTGCTGTGGCGGGAAATCTCTGGCGGCATGGGCGGCATCGTAGACCCGTAGCAGATCTTGTCAAGTCACACCCAAGTCCTTTTCGTGCGTACTCGTTGTGCCCCAGCCGGGGAACCCATCCGAAGGGTGGGGTATCCAATCAGCAATCGAAAGGCCGACACCATGACCACCGCATTTCTCAATGACATCACCGCACTGAAGCCAGGAGCACCCATCACGCGTGGTGGGGTCACTCTGATTCCGATCTTCGGCCCGAAACAACGCGGGGCGGACATCAAGATTGCTGGCGACGAACTTGTGGTGTCGGAGCTTGACACACCCACGGTGCCCGAACTGCAGGTTCACAATCCCACCGAACACGATCTACTCATTCCTGCCGGGCGGATCTTGAGTGGCGGGCGCCAAACGCGAGTCGTGAACGTCTCCATCGTGGTGCCAGCCGGCGCAAAGATCGTCATTCCGGTGTCGTGTGTCGAGGCCGGTCGTTGGTCGGGTCGCTCGGGATTCTCCGACTCTGGTCGCATGGCGTCACGTCGAATGCGAGTGGCGAAACAGCGGAGCGTGAAGGCAAACGTTGATCGATACAAGTCCAAGCGTTCTGCGCAGGGAGAGGTGTGGAGCACCATCGAGCTGGAGTTGAGTTCGCGTGGAGTTGCCCATAGCGACAGTTTGTTCTTGGGAGTCGACGACGATCTCAACCATCGTTCCGACCGTATGAGTGTCGTGAACGAGTTCATCGCCACCGGAGTTCAGGATGAACAAGTCGGTGTTGCCGTTGCACACGGTGACAAGGTTCTTGGTGTCGAGGTCTTCCCGAACCATGAAGCACTCAAGTCCTCCTGGGAAGCCATCATTCGCGCGGCGGTCATCGATGCCGACGAGTTTGCAGAGCAACCGACTTCAGTCGATGCCGAGGCAGGCATCAAGGCCTTGGAAAAGTTCCTCGCTGAAGTTGCTCGCACTGGCGGAACCGAAGCTGCTGGATGCGGTCGCGGTACCGAAGTGCACGTCGAAACGCCTCAATTCGTGGCCCACGGCTTGCGAGTCGACGGCGAGCTCATCTACTGCAACGCATTCATGAGCTGAGTTGGCGCCGCGCTCACCCCGATGCCATACTGACCACTGTCGGTTCTGCCGATAGCAAGCCTCCTGGTGTCTCTCCGCCGAGCGCCAGGAGGCTGCTTTGGTATGGTTGGAGCGTTGCGATGAAAATTCTTCCGGGTCTCACCTTTTCCTGGAAACGTGCTCTCGGCGTCACCGCAGCCAAGCGTAAAGTGTCGCGCGCAACGGGAATTCCTCTTTCGCGACAGGGGCGTCGATCAAAACTCGGCAAATGGCTGGGCATGCGCTGAGATGAGTACCTGGCTCGCGCCAAGAGCAAACGGCAAGGACGCGCTGATTGGCGCAGTGGGTGCGGCACTCGGAATGGCGCTGACGTGGTTGATCTGTGATTGGGTGCTCGAAGGGGCAGCGCCACTCCTGGTCATGTCGATGGGGGCGTCGGCGGTGCTGCTCTTTGCGACACCCACGAGCCCGCTGGCTCAGCCATTGCCCATGATTTCTTCACATGCCCTCGGCGCATTCGTTGGTGTGGCGTCGGCGAGGCTGATTCACAACACCCCACTGGCCGTTGGAGTGGCTGTCGGTGTCACCGCGGGTGTCATCGTCCGATTCGGAATCACTCATCCGGCAAGCGGTGGAACGGCACTGAGTGCGGTCATCGGAGGCGATGCAATCACCAATCTCGGTTGGGAGTTCATCTGGCACCCGGTGCTCCTGAATGTGGTGCTGCTCGTGGCGCTCGCCGTTGTGGTGAATGCGCCGTTTGCCTGGCGAAGGTATCCGCTGCAACTTCGTTCTTCTTCATAATGTCGATGCGCACTGCGCTCGTGACGGGTTGTGGCTCTTCAACCGGAATCGGTTTTGCAACCGCCAAGCGGCTTCGAGCGGCAGGTTGCAACGTGGTGATCACGAGCACGACGGAACGCATCCATGAACGTGTTGATGAACTTCTCGCCGCATCCGTTGGCGGCAGCGATGTGCTGGGTGTCGTCGCAGATCTCACCAGCGAGTCACACGTCGCTGCACTGGTGGCTCAAGCAATCGAACGGTTTGGACAGGTCGATGTGCTCGTCAACAATGCCGGCATGGTGACCGTCGGGAATGATTTGTTCGATGCAGCACTCAGTGCGACGACGCTGCAGCAATGGAACGATGCGTTGGCGCGCAATCTCACCACGTGCTTCCTGGTAACCAGAGCTGTGCTCGATGACAATCGGACAATGCCCGGTGGTGGGCGAATCGTGAACGTTGCCAGCACAACAGGTGCACTGCAGGCCGGAATTGGCGACGTCGGTTACAACGCCGCCAAGGCGGGGATGATCGGTTTGACGCGCGCAGTGGCCCTGGAGGTGGCGACTCGTAACATCACGGTGAATGCGGTAGCACCAGGTTGGATTGCAACCGGATCCCAAACTGCCACCGAAGCGGCAGCTGGGGCTGTGTCACCGCTCGGCCGTTCGGGAACCCCGGATGAAGTGGCAGCAGTGATTCAGTTCTTGTGCAGTGCCGATGCGTCGTACGTGACGGGACAGATGTTCGTGGTGGATGGGGGAGACGCGTTACCCGAAGACCGCAATTGGAGGCCGTAGGTGTCTGATCGTGACACCATGCTGGCTTGGCTGTCGACGGATGATGCGTTGGCTTCGGCACGTCGGCTGGTTCGCCGGTATTCGCTGCAACTCGAACCCGAGGACCTTCTCTCGCAAACGCGAATCACGCTGGTGGAGCGAATGTCCCGTCGCACTACGCCGCTCGTTGGAGATGATGTGCAAAAAGCGGCAATTCGTTTCGCGGCTCGATGCATGGGAAATGTCGCCATCGACAATGCACGGAAAATGGTGCGTGATCAGCATCAACACGTTGAGCTCGCCAATCTGCTGCCACAGCGTGCGTCCACAGAAGACCATGCAGAAGCGGCGGTGTTCATCGAACAACTCACGGCCAGGGTGAATGAGCTCATTCGTCACGGTGCGACGTGTGCTGGATGTCAAAAGGAAGTGGTGTTTGCTGCAGCCACAGAGGTGTTGCAGTTGGTACTCATCGAGGGTGCCTCTGGCGATGATGCGACTCGAGACAATGCCTGGTTCGATGATGCGATTGAGTCCGTGATCGACCGCACCAGCCCGGGTTCGAGTCAATTGTCTGCGGCGCGACGGAAGCGTCGTGTGCGGTGCAAACACTGTGTGATGGAGCTGCTCGGAAGTGCGCTGCGACGAATGGGGTATCGACGTGGCTGACGCAGTGCTTCGGTTCGACCGCACGGCTGGCCGCTGGGAGTACTCCACTGGCGACCTCACGACGTGGGTGACTACCGAGAATCCAACTTCCTTGCTGCGAATTGCGCGCAGTTCCACTGGTCGGGTCGTTGGATTCACCTTCGATGCCGACGTCAGTGATCCTTCATTTTCGGAGTCGCTGGGTGTGATTCGCAAGGAGTTCGGCGACGAGGTGTCGCGCCGAGTGAGTAGCGAGCCAGGCGATGACGTAGAGCTGCTCATCTCCACCTCGTCAACCCTGACCGAGGCAGTGGATGACGGTGTCGACGTCATGCGGCAGGATGCACGGCTTCAGCGTGCGTCCAGCGACGTGGTGATTACCGACGACAGTTCGGCGGGCATTGTCACCGTCACCATGACGGTGCCGTGGTGGGCGCGATTCACCAAGCCGTGGGTGGCGGTACGACGGCGCGGGAAGCGCGACATCCTGTTGACGGGACCGATGCACATCCGCGGTCGAACGGCCAAAGCAACGTTGCGATACGGCATGCCATACAGCAGTTCTGCGCTGACCGCCGATGTGGTGAAGGGCCCCCAGCGTCACCGATGGATTGCGTGGGTGGCAACGTTGTTCACGCTCTTGGTCGTGGTGGTTGGCGCAGTGCTGCAACTCGGCGCCTCAGGCGACGATCTCACACTGCCCTCCGAGATGCAATGGGATACGCCCGGTCCCGAATGGATATTCGAGCGAGTGAATCTCCCCAACGGAGCACAGTGCCTCACCGGGGGAATGCGCTTCCAGATCGAAGGGAACGGTTTCCGGCCAGAGACGGGCTTGCCGGGTGTCTACATGTCGGTATGGGACGACTTCTCTGCACCGATTCCGCGGGCGCAGCTCGTCCCGGTTGCCGCACGAGTGGATTCTGCAACCCGGATGACCGCCGAAGTCCCTGCAGCGCAGCGCTTTCCGACCGCTCCGAAACCGGCTGAACCGGTCACCATCGTGTTGGTGTCGGACCCCTCTCAGCCGTCGGCGTACGGCAACACGGTCGTGAATTGGTGCAAATAGGAAGGCGAACGCGCAGTGTGGGTGCCCATGCGGTGATGTCCCGCAGGGCGTTCGGTCGTCGTTGTTGTGTGGAAGGGAATTTTGTATGCGACGAACAGTGGTACTGATGGCGGGAGTGCTCGCAATGGCGTTGTTTTCGGACAATGTGTCTGCAGCAAAACCGTCGCCTGATCCGTTGAGTCAAGATCGAAGAATCACCAAGGCTGTGAGTCTCGCCCCAGCGGATTCGTGTCGAAACACCGATGCGACCCCAACGAACGGTATGAATCTCAGTCAGACTCGAACCTCATCGCTGGGATTCCCGCGCCCAACCACGTTCGGCGGCACTTCCTCGTTGAACATCGCAGTGTTGCCTCTTGCCTTTTCCGACTTGCCGTATCGCGAGTCCGATCACGCGGCGCTACAAGCTGCAATGCGGGAGTTCAAGAGGTACTACGAAGCCATGGCATATGGGCGAACTGTCATCAATTACCAAGTTGTCGCCTTGTCCGACGCTGTGAGGATGCCAGGAACTGCGCGCTCTTATGGCGCATTTGATGAATACGTCGATCTTGAACGAGTCGTTCGAGAGTCACTCGCAAACGCATCGCCAACCTTGCGACTCTCGTCTTTTGACATGGTGGCGTTGGAAATGGCTCGCAATGAGTCGGTGAAGTTCTGGCCGGTCGCGTACACGAATTCGGTTGAATCCTCGAGCGGACGAATTGGCGGAGCTGTGCTGGCGGGCGGGTGGCAAGGGGCGAACTGGCGCGCCATCGCACACGAGGTTGGGCATGTTTGGCTTGGTTTGGAAGACCTCTACGACATGTCGCCATCGCCGCAATACGACGGCACATTTTGGGAGTACGACCTGATGAATAGCTTTCGCGGATCTGCACCAGAACTCACGGCCTGGCATCGGTTCTTGCTTGGTTGGCTAGACAACCCGCAGGTGCGATGCGTCGATTCTGTGACAGCGAGAAAGACCACGCACTATCTCGCCGCAATTGCCGATCAGAATTCCTTGCCAAAGATGGTGGCGAAACCATTGAGCCCCGGTCGCACTCTCGTACTCGAGAGTCGGCGAAGGCGGGGCTACGACAACGTTGATGATTCGGTCCTCGTGTACATCGTGGACTCCACTCGGCGCGGTGGAGACGGGCCGATTGAGGCCAAGGCAGAACTGACGCTCAATCGGAATCGAAAGCCACGCCTCGACCGCTACGTCATTCCGGTTGGACCAACTGTTCGGGTTGAAGGCATTGTCATCCGTCTCATCGCATCAAGTAAGTGGGGTGATCTCGTTGAAGTCGTTCAGAGTTGAGAAGGTGGCCGCGAGGAGGGCGGGCTCCGGCGTTCTCGTACTTGTGCTCTCTCTGGTGCTGAGCGTCTCGGTGAGTGCTGCTGCAGTTGCTCAAGTGACGCCGGGTGGAGCTTGCGACAAGGTCGGTCAAACTTGGAACTACAAGAGCCAACTGCTCGTTTGCAGATCGAACGGTTCGCGAAAAACCTGGGTTCAAGCAACTGTCGCACGCAAGCCAAAATCGCAGGTGCAACCAGACAAGAAAGACACTCTCGCTGACGACTACGCACGATTCTCCAAACCGCTGCCTCGAACGTTGGTCGATCGACCTGACGATGGAGGAGAGTCAAGCCCGAAGGTAAAGGTCATCTACGCAGTTCCCTCATTCGCAAAGGATCAGCGACGCGACGTTTCTGGAGAGATTGCCCGCGGGCTCTTCGAAGCGGAAGAGTGGCGTGCCAGTCAAAACGGAGGGTTCGGCCTAAGGTACGACACCTACAACGGGGCACTTGACATTGGGTTCATGACTTTTGAATCCACCAAGCAGCAGTGGTATGACCGCTTCTATGACATTCGGCCGTTTCCTGGTTTTCGCAACGGCCTGAGTCACTTTCAGGTCGAGTTGCACAGAGCAGGGTGGTGGACTGGGCCGCTCGTCGCGAGCGCCGAGGACACTGCTGGCTTGGACGCGCTACGACGGGGCGATCTCTACTTCGTGGTGTTTGAGGCTCCCGCTGGCGCCTACGGGCGTACCGGCGCAGGTGAGGGCGGTTGCCGATCGATGACCGATGCGACGAACGACAGTATCCCGATCATTGGCTGGGCATCAATAGATGACAGCGGAGGAAAGTGTGATCGAGTTGATGTTGCCGGACGTTTTGACTTCACGTCCAACGCTCGAGCTCAAAATCAGTGGATTCAAAAGAAGTTCGGAATGATTGATCACTTCCATCAGTACATGCGTCACCTGCCTGGCTGTCCTAGGCCGGCCACGCCCAAGGATGGTGAACGAGTGAAGATTCCTGGTGTACAAGATGAGTCCAAAGCATGGGAGATTCGTGGTGGGTTCAACCGCGATCTCTCGGAGATCCATGATCCGAATAGCTCTCGTGTTTCGGAAGGAATTGCAATCTCCAAAGCGCCGATGCTCGATCCTCGTCATGACCTGTATTTTCACATCACTTCCGACAAGCTCGCAGGCGGCGGTGAATGCAACAGCGACATCTCCCGTCATCCTTTGTGGGATGACAGGCCGCTCGACCGCAATTCGGGACGAACACTGTTGCGCAGCAGTTATGACCGACCAGACGACATCGCCGGACCTCAGGTTCATGCCGTCTACGTCGTGCGAAATGGTGCAAGAGACATGATGTACGACACCAGTGGCGATATCGAGCGCGCGCTTCGACATGCCGATAGCTGGCTCCGTCAAGAGTCGGGGAAGGGCATGCGCCTCGACACTTTTCAGGGGAAGGTTGACGTCACGTATTTCCCGTTGCCTCCCCGCTTTGAACTCAACACCGGGAAGGACTGCAGCAAGGTTCCGTGCCCCAATGACCAGGATTTCTATGCACACCTTCGCTCGTACGGTCGAATCAATCCAGAAAAGACGTATCTCTTTTTCTACTCAGGAGGGCTTACCGACTACGTGCTCTGCGGAGGTGCTGGACTCGGGAAGTCTCTCCTGCTGAATCTTGAAGTTGCAGGGAAGTCATGTTCTGGAACCGATTGGACCAAGGCGAACGACACTTCCATTCCGTGGTCGTTGCTTGCCCTTCATGAACTGTTTCACTCTCTCGGAGCCGTCTGCACTTCCGCCCCTGAGAGTGATGGGGCGTATCACTCGTCGCGTTCAGACGACATCATGAATGCGCGGGCGAAAGGTGTGGTAAAGCTTGACCCGACACGCCGGAACTATTGGGGCAACGTTCCTGCGAGTTGCACCGATGTTTCTCAGAGCCCACTGTTCGGATCATGAGCAACAGGAAATCGGCTGCAGGCCGACTCACTTGGTGGATCGTGACAGCGGTGGTGTTTATCATTTCGGTTACTCCCGTACCATCGCAAGCGACATCCATGACGTGCAGAGCAATAGGCGTACTACGTCTGGAAAACGGCACGCTGCAGCTCTGTGCCCAGGTCGGCAACAAACGGATCTGGCAGAGTGCAACAAGTCACTCCACGAGTGGCAAGTCAAGAATTCGAGTCTCACAGATTTTTCCTGGAAGCGACCTCACGCGACAGAATCTCCGCGGAATTAATCTGGAGGGTCGCGATATCTCGACCGCCAGAATGCCTTTCGCTGATCTGACCGGCGCGAATCTTGCAGGTGCTTTTGTAATGAGCCTCAACTTCGCCTCCGCAAATCTCACCAACTCCGATTTATCCCGCGCATACGGGGGATGGCTCTTTTTTAACGGGGCGAACTTGGCAGGAGCGAATCTGACCAATGCGTATTTGCCATATTCCAACTTCGATGCTTATGTTGTTGAAAACACGATGATTCGGGTCAACCTTCGGGGCGCGAATCTGGATTCTGCAACATTGCGCGGATCGACATTTGAGAATGCTGATTTTGATCGCGCAAATGCTAAGGGTGCGAACTTCCAGGACTCACTGTTCATCGGTGCCAGTCTCCGAGATGCAAATCTCACCGGAGCAAACTTCGTAGGTGCGACTCTGAGCAATGCCAATTTCGCAGGCTCCACGTTGGGAGACGACTGGCGGACATTGTTTCGTGGTGCTCGTTTTGAAAACACCACATGGGTGGACGGAAAGGTTTACTCCGCTTTTCCGGGGACGCCTTAGGCAATCCGGTCAGTTCGAGCGCACGCGGCGCAAGAACTGTTGTGTTCGCTCATCGCGTGGATCACCGAACACCTGCGAGGGCGTGCCGATTTCGGCCACC
>Ga0208231_1000146_pt1 | contig 21202 bp, 31 predicted proteins | sample LakMenEpi15Jun12_FD_150702 | JGI IMG/M metagenome (GOLD analysis project Ga0208231, IMG submission 150702) | Freshwater microbial communities from Lake Mendota, WI - 15JUN2012 deep hole epilimnion (SPAdes) | ecosystem: Environmental > Aquatic > Freshwater > Lentic | place: Lake Mendota, Madison...
AGGCGAAGCAGGTTCTCGCCCGTCACCTCGGTACCGCGCTCAGCCTCAGCGAAGAGCCGACGGAACTGTGCCTCGCCGAGTCGATAGACGCGGCGCATCTTCTGCTTCTCGCGCAGCTGCAGGCCGTAGTCGCCAACCTTGCGGCGTCGAACGGCGTGCATGCCTGGCGGTGTTGGGCGACGCTCAAACGAACACTTCTTGGTGTAGCAGCGCGCGCCCTTCAGGAAGAGCTTTGCCCCCTCGCGGCGGCACTGTCGGCAGACTGGACCAATATCGCGACCCATGACGCTCCTCTCCTAGACTCGGCGCTTCTTCGGAGGACGGCAGCCGTTGTGTGGCAGCGGCGTCACATCGGTGATTGCAGAGATGTTGAGCCCAGCGGTCTGCAGGCCACGAATCGCCTGCTCGCGACCAGCACCTGGACCCTTGACGAATACTTCAACGGAGCGAAGACCATGCTCCATCGCCTTGCGAGCAGCAGCTTCTGCGCCGAGCGATGCCGCGTACGGCGTGCTCTTGCGCGAGCCCTTAAAGCCCGCAACACCGCCAGAGCCCCATGAGAGCACGGCGCCGGTTGGGTCGGTAATGGAAATCACGGTGTTGTTGAAGGACGCGGCGATGTGCACCTGGCCCACTGGCACGTTCTTCTTCTCGCGACGACGCGTCTTCGTGGGCTTCTTCTCCATCTCAGCCATGGCTACTCCCCTGCCTTACTTCTTCTCGATCTTCTTGCCGGCGACGGTCTTGCGAGCACCACGGCGCTGACGCGCGTTCGTCTTGGTGCGCTGACCTCGCGACGGAAGGTTCTTGCGGTGGCGCGTGCCACGATACGTGCCGACTTCAATCAGTCGCTTGATGTTCATGGCGATCTCTCGGCGAAGGTCGCCTTCGATCTTTTGGCCCTTGTCCACCACTTCGCGAAGGCGATTGACCTGCTCTTCAGAGAGGTCCTTCACGCGGATGTCTGGGCTGATGGATGTCTGCTTCAGAATCTTCTGGCTGGTGGTGAGCCCGATGCCAAAGATGTAGGTCAGGGCGATCTCAACACGCTTCTCGCGTGGAATATCAACGCCTGCGATTCGTGCCATGGCCCTATCCCTGCCGCTGCTTATGCTTCGGATTTTCGCAAATGACCATGACGCGACCGTGCCGCTTAATCACGAGGCACTTGTCGCAACGAACCTTGACCGACGCAGAAACTTTCACTCGTTCTCCTGTGCTGCTACTTCAACCGGTAGGTGATCCGACCCTGGGTCAGATCGTATGGCGAGAGTTCAACTTTGACCCGATCACCTGGAAGGATTCGGATGAAATTCGTCCGAAGCTTCCCGCTGATGTAGGCACGAATTCGATGGCCATTTTCGAGTTCAACAACGAACAACGTGTTCGGCAGCGGCTCGACAACTGTCCCTTCGACTTCGATTGAATCCTTCTTCGCCAACAACCCCCCGTTTCAGACTGCGCTATTGAACCCTGGCGAGCCAGGGGACGACTGGGGAGAGACCCCAAACGCACGAAGGTGCAGCCTAGCAGAGCCCCGCCCCCCTCGCAACGAAGACCCCTCCCTCGCCACGCTCAGGCTGAGCGTGCGCCAACCCCTCACGGCCGCGTGAGGATCTGGGCCCCCTCCGGGGTGATGGCAATGCTGTCTTCGAAGTGCGCAGCGAGACTCCCATCAATTGTTACAACGGTCCACTCATCATCCATCACCCCCACCTCAGGGGAGCCGAGGGTGAACATCGGCTCGATCGCAAGGCAGTGCCCAGGGGCGAGTGTCAGGCTCTTCCGCCCAGTCCGGTAATTCGGGACCTGGGGGGCCTCATGCATGGCGCGGCCGATCCCGTGTCCCACATAGGGGCGGACAATCCCGACCCCAGCCGCAAGGCCGACGTCTTCGATCGCCGCGGAGATCTCCTCAATGGTTCCCCCTGGTCGGGCCGCTGCGATCCCTGCGTCAAGCGCCTCCCGTGTCACGCGGATCAGGCGCGCCACCTCTGCGGGAGCCTCGCCGCCCACGTAGAAGCTGCGCGCCGCATCGCCGTGCCAGCCCTCAATGATCGCCCCCGCGTCCACGGAGACGAGTGCGCCAGCCTTGATCTCCCGGTCGCCCGGGATCCCGTGGACCACCTCACTATCGATCGAGAGGCAGATCACTGAAGGGAAGCCGTGATACCCCTTGAAGTTCGAGCCAGCCCCTGCAGCAAGGATCTTCTGCTCTGCGGCATCTGCGATCTCCGCACTACTCGCCCCAGGCACCGCGAGCTCCTCTACCAGCGCAAGGACGTCGGCGACCACAGCGCCAGCGCGACGCATGAGTGCAATCTCCGCCGCTGACTTCCTGGTGACGCCGCTCATGAAAGCGTTATGCCCCGAAACCAACGGCGCGGGCGGCGGTCGCGAGGGCGGCCTGAATCTCCGTGATTTCGCCGACGCCCTCAACCACCTGAAGTCGGCCCTTACTTCGATAGATCTCAACGACCTCGTCGAGCGCGCTCAGCTGGTTTGCAAGCCGCGCAGCAACCGTCTCCGGTGCGTCATCGCTGCGTGTGATTAGTTCGGAGCCACATGCATCGCAGACGCCCTCCACTGCGGGTGGTCGGCTCGCAACATGGAAGGATCGCCCACACGATGAACAGACACGCCGACCAGTGAGGCGTGCAGTCAGGACGCTCACATCAACCTTGAGCAGGATCGCGTTGATTGCACGACCACTTGATGCGAACGCGGCATCAAGTGCCGCAACCTGCGCTGCATTGCGCGGGAAGCCATCAAGGATCACGCGTGTCGCCGCGTCAGCGCGTGCAAGCCGAGCACTGATCATGCCAACGGTGACTTCGTCTGGTACAAGCTTCCCCGCATCAATGTATGACGCGGCGCTTCGACCAAGTTCGCTGCCTGCCGCAATCTCTGCACGGAAGAGGTCGCCCGTGGCCACATGTGCGGCGCCAGTGGCGGTGGCCAGTGCCTCCGCCTGCGTCCCCTTCCCTGCGCCTGGGGCGCCGAGAAGGATCAAGATCACTTGATAAAGCCCTCGTAGTTTCGCATCAGCATCTGTGCTTCAAGTTGCTTCATGGTTTCAACCACCACGCTCACCGCGATCAGCAGTCCGGTGCCGCCAAGGCTCACACCGAGCCCGCCAAGATCACCAAAGAAGGCCCCAAGGGCATACGGCGAAACCGCGATGATCCCAAGGAACATTGAGCCGAGCAGCGTGATTCGAGTCACGACTTTGCCCAAATACTCTTCGGTTGGCTTTCCCGGACGGATGCCAGGGACAAAGCCGCCGTTCTTTCGTAGCTGGTCGGCGGTTTCGTCGGGCTTGAACGTGAATGCGGTGTAGAAGTAGGTAAAGGCAACGGTGAGTAGGAAGTAGAACGGAAGATAGACAATCTCATTCTGTGGGCCGAGCGTGTTCACGATCCATGTCGCGCCAGCGGCCACCCACTCAACTTCGGAGGCGGTGAAGTAACCGGCGATCTGCGCTGGGAAGAGCAAGATGCTCATTGAGAAGATGATCGGAATCACGCCCGCCTGATTCACCTTGAGCGGCAAGAAGGTGCGCCCACCCTGGTAAACGCGATTGCCGCGGACGCGGCTTGCGTATTCCACGGGGATGCGGCGCTGGCCCTCAGTGATCAGGATGATTGCTGCGACCGCAGCGGCCCCCAGGCCAACGAATGCAACCAACACTGAAATGTCTGGCGATGCGAAGAACTCTTGGATCGCGCCTGGGACGCGGCCAATGATGCCCGCGAAGATGATGAAGCTGATGCCGTTGCCAATGCCGCGCTCGGTCACGAGCTCGCCAACCCACATGAGGAGGAGGGAGCCGGTGGTGAGGATGACGATCTGCACCAGGGTCTCTGGGCTGGCAAGGTCGAATGTCGTGGTCAGCACCTGCTGGCTATTGAGAAGCGCAAGGAAGGCGTAGCTCTGGAGCAGCGCCAGTGGGACCGTCAGGTAGCGGGTGTACTGATTGATCTTGTTTCGGCCGTACTCGCCCTCTCGGCTCAACTCAATGAGTCGTGGCACCACGCCGCTCATGAGCTGCATGATGATCGATGCGTTGATGTACGGGTTCAAACCTAGGCCTACCACGCTGAATCGCGCCAAGCCTCCGCCTGAGAAGAGGTCGAGGAGCCCAAAGAGGGCGTTGTCTTCAAAGAAGTTGGCGAGTGCCGCAGGGTCCGCACCTGGGACTGGCACGTGGCTGAGCAGTCGGAAGATGATGAGCATGCCGGCAACAAAGAGCAGCTTGCGTCGGATCTCTGGTGAGCGCACCGCGTTGAGCAGGGTCTCAATCATTGATCGGCTCCTCTCTCGCTCTCTCTACCGCGTCGTCTGCTGTGATCAGGCTTCGGGCGAGGTCTCACTCGCCTCAACCTTAGGCGCTGTTCTTGACGTGGACTTGGCAGCCTTTGGGGTCACCCCAACCGGTGCCGCGCTCTCGGCGGTCGCCAACTGCAGCACCTGGGTGCTGCCGCCAGCCGCCTTGATCTTGGTGAGCGCGCTCTCCGTGAATGAATCAGCAAGGACAAAGAGCTTCGCGGTCAGGTTGCCGCCCCCGAGCACCTTGAGCGGCTTGCCGCGGCTCTTCATGAGGCCGGCTGCTTCAAGAATGTCGACGTTGATGGTGAGTGGCGACTCGCCCTTCAGGCGGCCCGCGTCAATCCAGTTCTGGATGCGGCCAACGTTGACCACCGCCGACTCCACGCGCAGCACATTGCGGAAGCCACGAAGCTTTGGGATGCGGATATGAATCGGCGTCTGTCCACCTTCGAACCAGGCTGGGATGCTGCCACCGCTGCGCGAGGTCTGACCCTTCGTGCCGTATCCCGCGGTCTTTCCGCGACCCGCAGCAATACCGCGGCCCACGCGAATGCGCTTCCGCTTCGAACCAGCAGCTGGCTTTAGATCGTGGAGTTTCACTTCTTCACCTTCGCCTTTGCCTTTGCCTTCTTGGCGTGCTTCGCATGCTTCACCTTCTTGGCGGCAACAACCTTTGCCCCCGCTTCAGCCTCGGCGCCCGTAAGCTCCACGGCCTCTACGAGGAAGCGTACCTGACGGATCGCTCCGCGCACGGCGTCGTTATCCGGAAGGATGTTGCTGTGGCCGATACGGTCGAGACCGAGCGCGCGGATGGTGCCGCGATTGCGCGCGACGTGACCGAGCTCACTGCGGACCTGGGTGACCTTCAGCAGCTTCTCAGCCATTGTGCACCTCCTTGGTCTCCTGCTGCCCGCCGACTCGGATGCGCACGCGCTTGCCGCGTGCCGCTGAGATCTGCGCCGCGGTGCGGAGCTGGCTCAGCGCTTCAATGGCGGCGCGTGTGGCGTTCACTGGGTTCGAGGATCCGTAGACCTTCGAAAGGATGTCGTGAATCCCTGCTGCGGTGATGACCGCGCGGATTGCGCCACCGGCGATGACGCCCGTACCCTGCGATGCAGGCTTCAACATGACGCGGCTCGCGGTGTGCTCAGCGTGCACTTCGTGCGGAATGGTGGTGCCAAGGAAGGGAACCTTGATCAGATGCTTCTTCGCATCTTCGGTCCCCTTGCGGATTGACTCTGGAACCTCGCCAGCCTTGCCCACGCCAACACCCACGTGCCCCTGGCCGTCGCCAACGACGACGAGCGCGGAGAAGGTGAAGCGTCGGCCGCCCTTGACGACCTTTGCGACGCGGTTGATCTGAACGACCTTCTCGGTGAGGGTCAGCTTCGACGGATCGATTCGGCTCATCTCGGCGCCCTCCTAAAACTCAAGCCCGGCAGCCCGGGCAGCGTCTGCAAGCGCCTTTAGGCGCCCGTGATAGCGGAATCCGGCGCGGTCAAAGACCACCTGCGCAACGCCAGCAGCCTTGGCGCGCTCGCCAATCAGCGTGCCGACGGCGGCGGCCTCTTGCACCTTCGTCATCTTTGCGTCGCCCTTGGCGGCAGCATCAAGCGTAGAGGCGGCGGCGAGCGTCGCCCCGCGCTGGTCATCAATAACCTGCGCGTAGATGTGATTCAAGCTGCGGAAGATAGCTAGGCGCGGACGCGTGGCGTCGCCAGACACCGCCATACGGATGGAGGTGTGACGGCGCTTGCGCGCAGCGACTCGAGTAGACGCGCGGCTCACTTGGCACCAACCTTTCCAGCCTTACCGGCCTTGCGGCGGATGACTTCGTTGGCATACTTCACGCCCTTCCCCTTATAGGGTTCAGGCTTTCGCAGCGAGCGGATCTCAGCCGCGATCTGTCCAACAAGCTCCTTGTCATGGCCCAAGACGGAAACCTTGGTTTGCCCATCAACTTCAAAGCTGATTCCGGCTGGTGGATTGATCTCGATCGGATGGCTGTAGCCGAGGGCAAGCGTCAACTTATTGCCGCTCTTTGCGGCACGATAACCAACACCGTTGATTTCTAGCTCCTTGCGGTAGCCGGCTGAGACGCCCTCCACCATATTGGCGACAAGGGTTCGGCAGAGGCCGTGCAGCGAGCGATTGGTTTTGGAGTCGCTCGGTCGGCTGAGCTGCAGCACGTCACCCTCAGCCACAATGGCGATCTCTCCTGGGAGGTCACGCGAAAGGGTCCCCTTCGGGCCCGTGACCGTGACCGTACGACCGTCAATGGTCACCTTGACCCCAGACGGGACGGTAATCGGCTTTCGTCCAATGCGTGACATCAGTTCGCTCCTCTCACCACACGTAGGCGAGGATCTCGCCACCGAGCTCGGCCTTATGGGCCTGCGCTCCGGTCATGATCCCCTTCGATGTGCTCAGGATTACAATCCCGAGTCCGCCGAGCACGCGTGGAATCTCAGTCTTCCCAGCATAGACGCGCAGGCCAGGCTTGCTGATGCGCTTCAGGCCAGAGACAACCGGGACCTTCCCGTCTACGTACTTCAGCGTGATCTTCAAGAAGTTCTCAGGGACGGTGCGTGTCTCTTCGAAGCTCGCCACAAACCCTTCGCGAACGAGGATCTGTGCCATCTCTGTCTTCAGCTTGGAGGCAGGGACGAGCACCTCGGCGTGACGCGCACGCGAGGCGTTGCGAATCCTCGTCAACATATCGGCAATTGGATCGGTCACATTCATATGCTCACCAACTCGACTTCGTTACGCCTGGAATCTCTCCGACCAGGGCACGCTCACGGAAACAAATTCGGCAGAGGCCGAACCGTCGGATAAAGGCACGTGGTCGGCCGCAAAGCGAGCAGCGGCTGTACGCGCGCGTAGAGAACTTCGCTGGAGCTTGCGACTTCAGAACCATGGACTTCTTTGCCATACCAGCCTCCCTCAGTTCGCGAACGGCATGCCGAGCAGGGCCAGGAGTCGCTTTGACTCCTCGTCGCTCTTCGCCGTTGTGACAATCGTGACCTCGAGTCCTCGAAGTCGATCGATCTTGTCAAAGTCAATCTCTGGGAAGGAGAGCTGCTCCTTGAGACCCAGGGTGTAGTTGCCGCGGCCGTCAAAGGCCTTCCCGGAGACCCCACGGAAGTCTCGGATGCGCGGGAGGGCGACACGCGTGAGTCGCTCAAAGAAGTCCCACATGCGCTCACCGCGCAGCGTGACCTTGGCGCCAACTGGATTCCCCTCGCGAACCTTGAACGTTGCGATCGACTTCTTCGCCTTCGTCACGATCGCGCGCTGACCGGTGATCAGGGCGAGGTCGCCAACGGCGGCGTCAACCGCCTTCGAGTTCGTCAGTGCCTCACCGAGTCCGATGTTCACGACGATCTTCTCGAGGCGTGGGACCTGCATGGCGTTCTGGTAGCCAAACTCGGTCTTCAGCGCTGGGATCGCCTCAGTCACGTAACGCTGCTTCATAGTGCCGCTCACTTGGAGACCTCCTTGTGGGCGATCGTGGTGGCACAGCGGCTGCACTGGCGCGACTTCTTTCCGTCCGCAGTTACTGCCATCTTGATGCGCACCGGTCGGTCGCACTTTGTGCAAACGAGGGCAACCTTCGCAAGATCAAGTGGGCTGGCGATCTCCAGGATGCCGCCCTTATCGACCGTCGGCGTCTGTGAGCCGGAGCTCATCTTCTGGCGCGGCTTCTGGTGCTTCTTGGAGATGTTGACGCCGGTGACCACGACGCGTCCAGGGTTGACGAGGCGCTCAACGGTGCCACGCTTCCCCGCGTCCTTACCGCTCAGGATCGCCACGGTGTCCCCGACTCGGATCACGGTGCTGGTCTGGTATGCCGAACGCATCAGAGCACCTCCGGCGCGAGCGAGATGATCTTCATGTAGTCGCGGTCGCGAAGCTCTCGTGCCACTGGCCCAAAGATGCGAGTGCCGCGCGGGTTTCCGTCAGCGGCAATGAGGACGGCGGCATTCTCGTCAAAGCGAATGAAGCTGCCGTCGGGGCGCGCGATCTCCTTGACCGTGCGCACGACCACCGCCTTCACCACATCGCCCTTCTTGACGCCTGCGTTCGTGGTCGCCTGCTTCACGGCGGCAACGATCACGTCACCCACCCCAGCCACGGTTGAACGCGAGCGGCCGAGGATGCGGAAGCACTCGATCTCCTTGGCCCCTGAGTTGTCGGCCACGCGCAGGCGGGTCCCTGTCTGAATCACAGTGCACCCCCTTCAGCTCGCTCAAGGACTTCAATCAAGCGCCAGCGCTTTCGGGCGGAGAGTGGTCGTGACTCTTCAATGGTCACGAGGTCGCCGACCTTTGCGCTGTTCTCTTCGTCATGGGCCATGAACTTGGCGGTGCGACGAATGACGCGCTTGTAGACCGGGTGCTGCTGGAGGCGCTCAACACGAATCACGATCGTCTTGTCGCCCGCATCGCTGAGCACCCTGCCCGTCTGCGTCTTTCGCTGGCCCGTTTGCTTCGCCGTCATCTTGCCCCCTACGCCTTCTGGCTCGCCTGGCGCTCGGCCAGGACCATCAGCAGTCGCGCAATGCTCTTGCGTGACTTGGTCACAACACTGGTGTCCTTCAGCTGGCGCGTGGAGAGCTCAAAGCGCGCCTGCCAGAGGTCACGCTTCGCGTCGGTAATCGCCTGGACGAGTTCAGCATCGCTCATGGAGCGGGCCTTCACGATATCGATCACGCCTCATCCTCCTTCGCTGGCTTCACCGGCTTCACGAGTTCTGGCTCCTTTGGCGCAGCGTCTACTGCAACTGGTGTCTCCTCAAGCGAAACGCCAGAGGCGACCTTCGCGAGGAACTTCTTGCCGAAGACAACATCGCCGAGGCCAGCGGCGCGCTCAAGCGTCACCGTGTTGACTGGGAGCTTCATGGAGGCGAGGCGGAAGGCCTCGACGGCATCCTTCTTCTCGATTCCCGCTACCTCGAAGAGGACGCGGCCGGGCTTCACCACCGCGACCCACTGGTCTGGTGCGCCCTTACCCGAACCCATGCGGGTTTCGGCTGGCTTCTTGGTGATTGGCTTGTCTGGGAAGATTCGAATCCAGACCTTGCCGCCACGCTTGAGCGAGTGGGTCATGGCGCGACGTGCCGCTTCGATCTGGCGTGCTGTCACCCAGGCGCACTCAGTGGTGGCGAGACCGAACTCACCAAAGGCCACGGTGCGACCCGACTTAGCAGGGCCGGACATTCGTCCGCGCTGCACCTTGCGCCACTTCACTCGCTTCGGCATCAACATGGTTACGCCCCCGTTCCCGTGTTCTCGCTGATCGGCTTCGGCTTCAAGACATCCGCAGGCGCATCGCCGCGATAGATCCAGACCTTGACGCCGATCTGGCCGAACGTGGTCGGCGCGTGATAGACGGCGAAGTCAATGTCGGCGCGCAGCGTCTGAAGTGGGAGTCGCCCATCGCGGTCCCACTCTTCGCGGCTCATCTCAGCACCGCCGAGGCGTCCTGAGACCATCACTTTGACGCCCTTGGCCCCCGCCTTCATCGTGCGCTGGATCCCCTGCTTCAACGCCTTGCGGAAGGCGATGCGGCGAGTCAGCTGGCCACCGATTGCGGCGGCGACGAGGAACGCGTCGAGGTCAGGCTGGCGGATCTCCTTGATCTCAAGCTTCACCTTCCCTGCGCTGATCTCGCCGATCGCTGCGCGCAGGACCTCAACGTTCTGGCCGCCCTTACCAATGACCACGCCCGGCTTCGCCGAGTGCACGGTCACGGTGACGTAGTTGAGACCGCGCTCAATCTCCACCTTGGAGATGCTTGCAGCAGCGAGCTTCTCATCAATGAGCTTGCGGATGCGCAGGTCTTCCTGCAGCAACTTCGTGTAGTCCTTATCCGCGTACCACTGCGCGCTCCACGTCTTCGTGACGCCGAGTCGGAAGCCAATCGGATGAACCTTCTGTCCCATATCAGGCCTCCTTCGGGCTTACGGTGACGGTGATGTGTGTCATCGGCTTATTGATGGAGAAGGCGCGACCCTGTGCGCGTGGTCGGAAGCGCTTCAACGTTGGACCCTCGTCGGCACTCGCATCGACCACCCAGAGGCGCTCGGCCGGAATGCCATGGTTCGCCTCGGCGTTCGCCGTGGCGCTCTTAAGGACGGAGGCAACATCGCGTGCTGACGAGTGAGGCAGGAAGCGGAGGATCGAGGCGGCATCAGCCACCTGCTTCCCCTTGATCGCGCGCACCACGAGCTGCGCACGTCGGGTCGAGCCGCGCACGTACTTTGCCGTTGCCTTCACGCGGATGGTCATGAGGCGCCTCCACCTGAACCGCCCGCAACAGCGGTGGTTCGGTCAACGCGTGAGTGCCCCTTGAAGAGGCGCGTTGGAGAGAACTCGCCGAGGCGGTGCCCGACCATGTTCTCCGTGACGAAGACAGGCACATGCTTCCGTCCGTTGTAGACGGCAATGGTGTGCCCAATGAAGTCTGGGTAGATGACCGATGCGCGCGACCAGGTCTTCACGACGCGCTTCTCATTCGACGCGTTCATGGCCTGGATGCGACCAAGGAGCCGCTTCTCGACGAAGGGGGCCTTCTTGCTTGAACGAGACATGCCTCCTCCTTCCTACTTCGCGTGTCGCGAGCGGACAATCAGCCGCTGCGTCAACTTGTTCCGACGGGTTCGTAGTCCCATTGCGCTCTTCCCCCACGGGGTCTTCGGTGGCATTCCGGTTGGAGCCTTACCTTCACCACCACCATGAGGGTGATCGACAGGGTTCATTGCAGAACCACGAACCTCTGGGCGCTTCCCCATGTGGCGGGCGCGTCCGGCTTTGCCGATCTTCAGGTTCTCGTGATCGATGTTGGATACCTGTCCAACGGTGGCCATGCAGGCCAGCGGAACAAGTCGCATCTCGGTGGAAGGCATGCGCACAGTGGCGAACTCGCCCTCCTTCGCAACCAACTGTGCGGCGGCGCCAGCGGAACGAACCATCTGGCCACCCTTTCCTGGTACGAGCTCAATGTTGTGAATCGTGGTGCCGAGCGGCATGCGCGCGAGCGGTAGGCAGTTGCCGAGCTTCGCTTCCGCGTTTGGTCCGGACTCAATCATGTCGCCAACCGTGAGGCCGTTCGGGAGGAGCATGTAGCGCTTCTCTCCATCCACATAGTTAAGAAGTCCGATGCGTGCGGAGCGGTTTGGGTCGTACTCCACCGTTGCCACGCGCGCTGGGATGCCGAACTTGTTGCGGCGGAAGTCGATCTTGCGATAGAGACGCTTCTGCTCGCCACCACGGTGACGCACAGTGATCTTCCCCTGGTTGTTGCGACCGGAACCGCGCACCATCTTCTCGGTGAGCGGCTTGTACGGGGAGTCAGTCGTGATCTCCTCGAACGTTGGCATGGTCATCCCGCGGACGCCGGCGCTGGTTGGCTTGAGTCGTCGAAGTGCCATGACTAGACCCCCTCGAAGAACTGAATCTTCTCGCCTGGGGCGAGGGTGACCACGGCCTTGCGCCATGGAGTTGTCTTCCCTGGGAAGGTGCTGCGTGCAAGGGTGCCACGTGTGGACTTCGCCTTGGTTGTCAGCACGTTGACCTCCGCAACCTTGACGGTGAAGAGGGTGGCGATCGCTGCAGCAATCTCAATCTTGGAGGCGTCCGCGTGCACCGCGAAGGTGTACTTCCCAACCTGCGACTGCAGGATGGACTTCTCGGAGATCACGGGGCGAAGCACGGTCTCGTGCGCGCTGCGGCTCATCCGTACACCTCCTGGATCGTTGCGAGGGCTGCCTTCTCCACGATGATCGTGTCGGCATTCATCAGGTCAACAAGGTTGAGCGAATCGGCGCGAAGGACCGCAAGGAGCGGAATGTTCGCTGCGGACTTCACGAGCGCGCTGTCAACGGTCGGCGCGACCACGAGGACGCGCTTCCCTGCGCTGAGCGCGAGGCACATCTTCGAGATGACCTGCGTCTTTGGCGTCTGCATGCCGAACTCATCAACCACCTTCAGGGTATCCACCTTTGCGGTGAGGGCACCGAGAAGTGCGGCGCGGCGCATGCGCTTCGGCATTGGCGTTTCGTGGGAGCGAACCTGCGGCCCGAAGACCACACCGCCGCCCTTCCACTGCGGAGATCGCGTGGAACCCTGTCGTGCGCGACCGGTCCCCTTCTGCTTCCATGGCTTTCGTCCACCACCTGCAACGTCATCACGCTTCTTTGTGGCGTGCGTGCCCGTGCGTCGGCCAGCGAGCTGTGAGACGGCTGCCTGATGCATCAGCGCCTGGTTCACAGGGCTCGAGAAGACGGCGGGCAGCTCAACGCTCCCCACCTTCGCTCCGGCCTTTGAGAAGACGTCAACGCTCGGCATTAGATCTGCACCGACTTGCTCATTGCAACGAGCGCATTCTTGGCGCCTGGGATGGAGCCCCGCACGAGAATGAGGTTGCGCGCGCCATCGCAGCGCACGATCTTCATCTTCTGCACGGTGACGCGATCAACGCCCATGTGTCCCGCCATGCGTGTCCCCTTGTAGACGCGACCTGGTGTCGTGCCTGCACCAATGGAGCCTGGCTCGCGGTGATGGTCGGCGCCGTGCGTCTCTGGTCCGCTGGCGAAGCTGTGGCGCTTGATCGTGCCGGCGAAACCCTTCCCCTTGGAGATCCCCGTGACGTCCACCAGATCGCCTTCGGCGAAAAGGGTGACATCAAGGGTCTGACCGAGCGTCATGCCGTCAACGGAGTCAACGCGGAATTCGCGCGTCACGGAGCAGGCTGGGAGTTCGCCCTTGAACTGTCCGAGGTCTGGCTTGTTCAGGCGACGCTTCCCCGCCTCAATGCCCACCTGCACGGCGGTATAACCGTCGCGATCAGGGGTGCGCAGCTTCGTCACCGTGTTCGGCTCGATGGCGACGACGGTTACCGGCACTGATGTGCCGTCCGCTGCGAAGATCTGAGTCATCCCAACCTTTCGGCCGAGCAGTCCAAGCGTCACTTCACTCACCTACATCTTGATTTCAATGTCGACGCCTGCAGCCAGAGTCAGCCGCATGAGCGCATCCACGGTCTTTGGAGTTGGATCGATGATGTCCACCAAGCGCTTGTGGGTCCGAATCTCGAACTGCTCTCGGCTGTCCTTATCAATGAACGGCGAGCGCAGCACGGTGAACTTCTCAATGCGCGTTGGCAGCGGCACCGGACCGATCACATCGGCACCCGTGCGCTGAGCCGTCTCAACGATCGTCTGGGCAGACTGATCGATGAGGCGGTGGTCATACGCCTTGAGCCGAATGCGGATCCGCTGCTTGGCCATCGGTTACTCGGTGATCTTCGTGATGGAGCCGGCACCAACGGTGCGGCCGCCCTCGCGGATGGCGAAGCGCTGACCAACCTCGATCGCGATCGGGGTGATCAGTTCGACCGTCATCTCGACGTTGTCGCCCGGCATGATCATCTCGGCGCCCGCTGGGAGGCCGATCGATCCGGTGACGTCGGTCGTGCGCAGGTAGAACTGCGGACGGTAGCCGTTGTAGAACGGCGTGTGCCGTCCGCCTTCGTCCTTGGTGAGGACGTAGACCTCGGCGTTGAACTTGGTGTGCGGGGTGACGGAGCCGGACTTCGCCAGCACCTGACCGCGCTGGATCTCTTCGCGCTCGATGCCGCGGAGCAGGAGCCCCGTGTTATCGCCCGCGCGTCCTTCGTCCAAGAGCTTCTTGAACATCTCGACGCCGGTGACGACGATCTTGCGGGTCGCCGTGATGCCGACAAGCTCGACTTCGTCGCCGACCTTGACGATGCCGCGCTCGATGCGGCCGGTGGCGACGGTGCCGCGCCCCTTGATGCCGAAGACGTCTTCGACCGGCATCAGGAACGGCTTGTCAACTTCGCGGGTTGGCGTTGGGATGTACGAGTCAACGGCATCCATGAGCGCCTGGATCGGGGCGTAGGCAGGATCGCTCGGATCATCCTTCGCCTCGAGGGCCTTCAGGGCCGAACCGCGGACAACCGGGATCTTGTCGCCTGGGAAGTCGTACTTGCTGAGGAGCTCGCGCACCTCAAGCTCCACGAGATCCAGCAACTCAGGGTCGTCGACCATGTCGCACTTGTTCAAGAAGACGACGATGAACGGCACCTCGACCTGCTTGGCCAAGAGGACGTGCTCCTTGGTCTGTGGCATCGGGCCGTCGGTGGCGGCGACGACCAAGATCGCGCCGTCCATCTGGGCGGCGCCGGTGATCATGTTCTTGATGTAGTCGGCGTGCCCTGGGCAGTCGACGTGCGCGTAGTGACGGGCCTCGGTCTCATACTCGACGTGCGAGATGGAGATCGTGATGCCGCGCTCGCGCTCTTCTGGGGCGTTGTCGATCGAGTCGAAGGCGCGATACTCCGCGCTCCCCTTCAAGGCGAGGTACTTCGAGATCGCGGCGGTCAGGCTCGTCTTGCCGTGGTCAATGTGCCCGATCGTACCGATGTTAACGTGCGGCTTCGACCGCTCAAACTTCCCCTTTGCCATCTCGAATAGTCTCCGTCTTCTCTACCGTCGCGATCAGCGTCGACGATTCCGCTTTCCACCAAGTGGTGGAGCCCACGACCGGACTTGAACCGGTGACCTCGTCATTACCAATGACGTGCTCTGCCAGCTGAGCTACGTGGGCCAGTCCGTTGCGTCCGTTCGTCTCGTTACTCTTCTTTCAATATCTCCAAGTGTGTGGTGGGCAGGAAGGGAATCGAACCCCCACAGTCAAAGACGGCTGATCTACAGTCAGCGGAGCTCACCACCTGCTCAACCTACCCATTGCTGGAGCCGACAACGGGACTCGAACCCGGAACCTGCGGTTTACAAAACCGCTGCTCTACCAATTGAGCTATGTCGGCGCCCACGTCGGGATACCTTGCGGTCCGTCGGTGAGCCGTCAGCATAGAGCCCCCACCCACTCGGGTCAACCAGCGCCGTGCTCAGCCCCGCCGTGATGGGGCGGCGCAATGACTACTTACTGGCCTCTTCGTCGCCCGCGGGGAGCGGGGAGGCGGCCGAAGTCGGTGGCACGCCTTGTGCCGTGGCTTGAGGGCGCTGGCCGAGAACTTCAAAGAGAAGAATGGAGCCGGCCACGGAGGCGTTCAGGCTCGCCACCTTCCCGATCATGGGGATGCGGACATAGAGGTCGATCCTGCGGCGAATTGCTGGGGAGAGCCCCTTCCCCTCGCTCCCGATCACGAGGCAGATCGGCCCCCGAAGGTCGGCGCTGCGGTGATCCTGGGCCGCCTCTGCCTCGGCGCCCACCACGCGGATCCCTCGTAGGCGGAGGGCGGTGAGCTCGTCGGCAAGGCTCTCCGCCCGCGAGACAAGGAGGTGCTCCACGGCACCAGCGCTCGCCTTGATCGCGGCCGGCGAGAGGGGAGCCGAGCCTCGCGTCGCCATGAGGATGCCGTGGACCCCGACCGCCTCGGCGCTGCGGATCAGGCTCCCAAAGTTCTGTGGATCCTCCACCCCATCGAGGGCCAGGATGAAGGGGGGCTCTCCGCGGCTCACCGCTCGCGCCAGGATCTCTTCTGGGGCAACCTCTGGGCGGCGTCGAACCACCAGCGCGATCCCCTGGTGCCCGTCAAACCCTGCGAGCTGGCCGATCAGCGCCCCTTCAACTTCAACAATTGGGATGCGCAGCGTGGTCGCATGGAGGACAACCTGTTGCAACGCGGCGCGACGCTGTGGAACTACGAGGAGTTTGATCGCCTCACGACGAGCCGTGAATGCCTCCTCCACCGGGTGACGCCCCGCGATCAACTCCTGATCGGGGCCGACGAGAGCGAGCGCCTGCATGGGGATGGTGCGCTTGGAGGCCCAGTGGCGCGGGCCGTCGGGGCGTGGGGTCCAACCACGTGCTGGTGGACGCACGCCGAGCCGTGGTGCGGGACGCTGGCCAGGGCGTGCGCCTGGTCGCGGGGGGCGACGCTCTTCGTCCATTAGTTGGAACCTGCGATGCGCCAACGCTGACCATCGCGCGAATCTTCAACCAGCACGCCGAGGGCGGCAAGTTCGTCGCGCAGTCGATCCGACGCGGCGAAATCACGCGCGGCTCTCGCGGCCACGCGAGCGGCGAGCAGCTCCTCAGCGCCAACTGGAAGTGTGACGGCTGCGGGGAGGAGGGCGAGCGTCTGATCCAGCGACTGCAGCGTCTCGCGAAGTGCGGCCGCACTCGCAGCGCTGCACTCCGCATCAAGGTGTCGGTTCCCTTCACGAATGAAATCAAAGAGCGCGGCGAGGGCTTCAGGAACAGCAAGGTCGTTGTTCATTGCCGCGGCGAAGCGTGTACTCGTGCTCGTCGCAAGTTCTGCAACTTCGGCGCTCACTCTTCCGGGCGCATCGGCGACGCGAGCCGCGCGCGCACTTAACGCAGCATCAAAGGCATCGAGTCGTTCGATCGCCGCAACTGCGGCGGGGAGTGAATCGGACGTGTAGTTCAGCGACGTTCGGTAGTGCGCGGAGATCAGCGCGAGTCGTAGTGCCCGCGGCTCAACCCCCTCCGCAAGGAGATCGCTGACGCGCGCAATATTGCCGAGCGACTTTGACATCTTGTCACCGCTCACATGGAGGTGTGCGCAGTGCAGCCACGTCCCCACAAAGCGCTTCCCTGTAGCCGCCTCAGACTGCGCAATCTCGTCTTCGTGGTGCGGGAAGACAAGGTCAATGCCGCCCGTATGGAGATCAAAACTCTCGCCGAGATAGCGCATGCTCATCGCCGAGCACTCCAGGTGCCAGCCCGGTCGACCCGCACCGATTGACGCCTCCCACGATGGCTCGCCAGGCTTCGCCGCCTTCCAGAGGACGAAGTCGCGCACGTCATCCTTGCTGTACTCGTCCGCCTCCACACGCTCCCCGACCCGCATCGCTTCGGGATCGAGGCGTGCGAGTGTGCCGTAGCTTGGCCATGAGGCGATACGGAAGAAGATGGAGCCGTCCTCCGTCTTGTATGCGTGCCCCTTCTCTAAGAGACGCTCCACGATCGCGATCTGCTCAGGGATGTGCTCGGTAGCGCGTGGCATCACATCTGGTTCAGTCATGCGGAGTGCCTGCATGTCGGACCTGAAGACGCTCTCCCAACGATCGGTGAGGGGGCGAATCTCTACCCCCTCTTTGGCCGCCGCGCGAATGATCTTGTCATCAATATCCGTGAGGTTGACCACCCAGCGCACCGTATGTCCGCTCGCGCGCAGCCAGCGGACGAGAAGGTCGGCGAAGAGGAAGCTGCGGAAGTTTCCAATATGCGCCGGGCCATAGATGGTAGGGCCGCACGAGTAGATGCCGATCTGATTTGGGTTGAGCGGCACAAACGGACGCGTGGCGCCAGAGAGGGTGTCTCGCAGCTGCAGGACGGCCTCCCCCTTCGTCACTTATGCACCTCGCTGCTCGGCGAGCAGGAGCACGGTGCAACGCACCGCGCGACCCGCCCCCTCGTCGCCGATCAGGTTACCTGTGGAGGCCTTCACGCTCACGGAGCTGGCCGGGAGGCCGACGAGCGCTGCGATCCGCTCCCCCATCTCTGGGAGTCGTTCAGCGAGTCGCGGGCTGCGCGCGGTGATCGTCAGTTCAATCCAGTGCGGAGTGAGCCCTGCGGCCGTCGTGCGCTGCACCACTTCGCGCAGTAGATCGCCACTATCCACTCCGCGCGGAGTTGCGTCGGTAGCAGGGAAGAGGCGGCCGAGATCGCCGAGGTTCGCAGCGCCAAGGAGTGCATCCGCAGTCGCGTGAAGCACCACGTCGCCATCTGAGTGGCCGGTAAGTGCTGGACTCTCAGGGAAGTGCACGCCGCCGAGACGCAGCTCTCCGCTGGTCCCGACCGGATGCACATCGTCACCGAAGCCGACGCGCAGGGAGGCGAGGCTCGCGCGCGCCCCGAGCGCGTTCGCAATCACAGTAAGGCGACCCCAAACGCTGCTGTCGCCTGAGGAGAGGAGCGCCTCCATCACGGGGAGGTCGCTTGAGTCGGTCAACTTGCGAAGTCGTGCGTCGCCGTCAACGAGGTGCACGGTCACGCCGATTCGCTCCAAGACGCTCGTCTCATCGGTTGGCAGGCTGGCGCTCGCGAGGAGCGTGCCGATCTCACTGATCATGCGATCGAGATGCTGACCAGCAAAGCACTGTGGCGTCTGGACCGCGGCAGCCGTTTCGCGAGGAAGCGACCCCGCCCGCACGCGGGCCGTACCCTCGCCCTGGACCTTCACGATGCTGTCACTCAGCGGGAGTGTTGGAGCTGACGCGTCACTCCCGCATGCAGCGAAGAGTCGGTCAAGTAGTTCGCGAGAGAGTCCAGGGCGTGCCGCGTCATGCACTGCAATCACGTCCGCTCGATCTCCAGGACCTTCACGGAGTGCGGTAAGACCCGCAAGGACTGATGCGGACCGGCTGTCACCGCCCGTGGCAATCTGCGTCACCTTTGAAGGGATCCAGCTGAGCGATCCGTACGCGTGCACGCGCTCTGCGGCGGTGACGAGCACCACGCGACGAACAGATGGGTGTGCCTGTAACGCGTCGAGCGACCAGCGGAGGAGCGGCGCACCCGCGACGCTAATGAGCGACTTGTCGGTGCCGCCCATTCGCGTCCCCGAACCTGCCGCAACAAGAACGACATCAACCAGCATCGAGCGCCTCACTGATCGCTTCGCGGAGCGTCGCCACGGCGATCACTTTCAGACCGTCAGGGGCGGGCTCTGGCGTGACGCCACGACGAGGTGCGGGGACTATTGCGCGCGTAAACCCGTGGCGCGCCGCCTCGCGGAGCCTTCGCCCAAGTCCCGCCACGGGGCGCAACTCTCCGAGAAGTCCAACCTCGCCGACCGCCACCGTCTCGCGACTGATCGGTCGATCACTCTGCGACGATGCAAGTGCGAGTGCGAGCGGCAGGTCGAGCGCCGGCTCATCAAGGACGATGCCGCCGACGAGGTTCGCATAGATGTCGCGATCGCCAACGGCAATCCCCGCTCGTCGGCCGAGGACGGCGGCGAGGAGGGCGAGTCGCGCGGAATCAAGGCCACGCCCCGTGCGCCGCGGTGCGCCGAATGCGGCGCCCGCGACGAGTGCCTGTACCTCCACAAGCATCGGACGACTCCCCTCAAGGAGTGGGGCGACCACCGCACCAGGTGCCCGCGCCTCACGCTCGTCAATAAAGGCGCGACCCGGATCCTCAATGCTGGTGAGGCCACGCTCTCCCATCTCGAGGAGTCCAAGTTCATCGGTTGAGCCGAAGCGATTTTTGGCCGCACGCAGTGTGCGCAGCGTGCCGTGGCGATCCCCATCTAGCATCACCACCGCATCCACCAGATGTTCAAGCGTCTTCGGCCCAGCAATGCTCCCCTCTTTAGTGACGTGGCCAACCAGAATGACGGCGCAGTTCGTTGCACGTGCGATCCCCGCAAGCCAGTCAGCGGCGCCGCGCACCTGGCCCACACTCCCCGCTGGGCCTTCAAGGCCGCCGAGCGTTGCGGTTTGGATTGAATCAACAATGAGCAGTGTTGGGTGCGAGGCGAGGAGCGCCTCACCGATCGCGCCAACTTCGTTCTCCGCAAGGAGCTCCACGCCCTCCGCAGCAGGGCCGTCCATTAGGCCGAGGCGCTCCGCACGATCTGCAATCTGCGCGGATGACTCTTCGCCAGATGCGTAGAGGACACGTCCGCCCGCCGCTGCAATCCCCGCAGCAGCCTGCAGCAAGAGCGTGCTCTTTCCAATCCCTGGCTCACCGCCGAGAAGTACAAGAGATCCAGGGACTGCGCCACCGCCGAGCACGCGATCAAACTCTGGGACGCCGAGTGGGAGTCGCGGCGCGCGGTCAGCGCCAGCAAGCTTCAGTGCCTGAGGACGAGCGGGGCCTCCACCACCTGAACTGTGGGTTGCGCGTGCGCGTGTACTTGCGCTTGGTCGTTCTTTGACGGTCTCAACGAGTGAGTTCCACTCGTTGCAGTTACGGCAGGGGTTCTCAAATGCTGGCGCCTCAAAGGCGCAGCGTTGACAGAGCCAGACGCTCTTACTCTTCGCCATCGGGGCTCCGCCCCGAATCAGTCTGCAGCGCCGACTGGCTCAGCCGGCAGAGCGGCAGAGGCGGCACCGCCCTCTTCTCGAATCATCACTGCGATCGCGCCATCTACAAGGTCCACCACATATGCGGCGTTGACCGGATCAGCGCCGAGGAGGAGACGCTCAGCGAGCGGATCTTCAACAAGTGACTGGATGGTGCGGCGGAGCGGACGCGCACCGTAGGTCACGTCGTAGCCCACCTTGATGAGGTGGTCCTTCGCTGCATCCGTGATGGTGAGCTCATGACCCTGCTCGCGCAGCTGGCTGATGATGCGCTTGACGAGCAGATCAACAATGCGACGCATCTCTTCTTGGCTGAGCGGTCGGAAGACGATGCTCGCATCCACGCGATTCAGGAACTCTGGGCGGAAGGCCTTCTTCAACTCTTCGTCGACCTTCGCGCTGATCAGGCTGTACTCCTCTTCTGCGCGTGCCCCCTCGCCTTCGCCGCGCGCACGGAAGCCGAGTGACGACGGAGTCTGGATCTGTCGCGCACCAAGATTGGAGGTCATGATCAAGATCACGTTGCGGAAGTCGACGCGACGCCCCTTCGCATCCGTGAGCTGGCCATCCTCCAAGATCTGCAGGAGGATGTTGAAGACTTCGCTGTGCGCCTTCTCAATTTCGTCAAGAAGCACCACAGCGTACGGTCGACGGCGGATCGCCTCTGTGAGCTGTCCACCATCATCAAAGCCAACGTATCCCGGAGGCGCGCCAACGAGTCGGCTCGTGTTGTGGCGCTCCATAAACTCGCTCATATCAATCTTGATCAGCGCGTCTTCCGTGCCAAACATGAACTCAGCGAGCGCCTTGGCGAGCTCCGTTTTTC
>Ga0208231_1000151_pt1 | contig 20889 bp, 25 predicted proteins | sample LakMenEpi15Jun12_FD_150702 | JGI IMG/M metagenome (GOLD analysis project Ga0208231, IMG submission 150702) | Freshwater microbial communities from Lake Mendota, WI - 15JUN2012 deep hole epilimnion (SPAdes) | ecosystem: Environmental > Aquatic > Freshwater > Lentic | place: Lake Mendota, Madison...
GTACCCGCCGGTGGGCGAGAACGAGGTCTGACCAGCAGTCGCCGTGAACGTAGTCACGATGCGCTGCGTTGAGAACCCTGGTGCGTTGCCGATGTATGCCATGCGTTACCTCAAGAGCAGCTTTTGCTGCTCTGATTTTATTTGGCTGGGCTAGGAAGTTCGGTGGAAGCCGCTCCTGCCGCTACCTCCATCATTTCCTTAGCGTTTCTTTGCTTCTCAGCTTGCGTTTGAAGTTTCTGTATCAGGTTCACAACCACCTCAAACGGTTGTTTTGCCAACGCGCCAATAATAATGTTGGCGTCCTGCTCAGTAAGAACAAAAGAATACGTTTCCATTTAGCACCTATTAACCGTTTGAACCAGCAATGGCTTCCCAAGAGCCTGATGCTTCGTCCCAATCGTAGCGTCCACCGTCAGACGGAAATGGCACCGGTGGTGCCCAGTTCAGTTTGACTTCATCAAAAACCCAAGAAGCAAATGGCTTCGGTGGGATAAACGCGTCGTAGTCAGCGTCATAGGTATAACCTACGCCAGCATATCGTTTACGAAACGTTCCGTTATACGAGGTCTGCACCCAATTGCCCTCGCCAAATAAACTTTGGCAAAAGGCGACGCCAATACTTTCAACCTCGTTTCCGTCTTCGTCGCATATATCTTCGTTGCCAATCACTACGACTTTGATTACCACGTTGTCTTCATCAAGCTGTGCAAAATGTGCCACGTCTTATACTCCTTATGCTAACCACTCGACGATAACCATTCCCGATCCACCGTTACCGCCGCCGCCATAACCACCAGCACCGCCACCGCCGCCGGAGTTTCCAACCGCGCTCTCACCGTAAGCGTCGCTAGCGTTACCGCCGTTACCATACAGGCCGCCTGCACCGCCGCCCCAATTGACGCCACCCGTTACGTTTCTACCCACTAGCCCGCCAAGGCTACCCGCTGCGAAAGTGTATTGCCTTGCGCCACCAACCGCTCCACCAGCGCCTGCCTGTGAATTTTGCTGTTGGCCAATACCACCGCCACCAAGCGCGCCAGAGCAGCTAATTGAGCCAAACGAAGTAGCACCGCCAGGAGACCCGTTACCTTGAGAGTCAGGAGGGTGACCAGCACCCCCTCCACCGATAGTGACAGCAACTCCTGATCCCGGCGTAACATTAACGGCCCTTTTGATCATATATGCGCCAGCACCGCCGCCGCCAGCACCGTTGCCGTATGCGCTTGCGCCTCCGCCTGAGCCGCCACCAACCATGGTGACCCAAACGGATGTAACGCCTGTCGGGACAGTAAAGGTGCCCGAACCTGTAAATGTCTGTGACTGCAATTTGCTACCCGTTACATAAGAAGTGTAATTAGCGCTATTAAGGTACGTGACCCACGCACCGTAATTGCCGCCTTGTACGTTGCGAGTGCGAAGAACGTTAGCATTGTCTTCCCACCCCCACGCGACCTGAACGCCCCAGACGTTTGATGCGTTGGTATGACGCATGTTTTGCTGGAACCACCACACTCCACCGGGGCCACCTGTTGAGCTACCAGTAGGTGTGTCGCCAGAAAGCCTTGTGCTCCCAGCAGGCGTGTTGGCGAAGTCGGTGTTCCAGTTACTAGCAAAACCCTGCGTAGTGTTGGTTGCGTACGCGGCCGTGCCGGAGATATTGATGCCCCACGTACCACCGTTATTTGTGACGGCCTGAGAACCGTTAACAAAAAGATTGGCACCGGGCATGGCGTAGTTAGTCCCATCCCAGAAAAGGTATCGCGTTCCAGTATTACCAAAGAAAATAACGCCGGTGCCGTTACTACGAGTGGCGGTAATGTCTTGAGCAACAAAAGCACCATTAGCATCACGCGCGACAATAGCGTTTGCTGTATTTGCACTTGTTGCGTTCGACGTTATTGTGAACGTTGCGTTGCTCGACTGGTTAGCCGTAAAAGTCTGAGAACCAGACAACCCCGTACCCGACACGTTCATTGTCAACGTGCCGTTGTTTACGTTGGAAGCCGTGGTTGCCGTAGCAGCGTTGCCGCTGATCGAGATGCCCCACGTTCCGCTTGCACCAGTACCGGTTGGCTGCGGAGGCGTGTACCCGAGCGCGGTCGTCACCTGGCTTGAGGTGATCGTGCCGGTGTAGGTAGGCAGGTCGCCCGAGGCTAGCGATGCTCCGGTAGTAACGCGGCCTTTCGCATCAACAGTGACTTTTGTGTACGTACCGGCAGACACGCCGCTGTTGGCTAACGTCAATGCCGTGCTGGATCCAGTCGATCCGGTTCCAGTTACATCACCGGTAAACGTCAAAGACCCGGACGGGATGCTAACAGCAACGTTACTAACAGAAGTAAGTCTACCTTTAGCGTCAACCGCGATCTGAGGAATGTTTGTTGCGTTACCGTAGGTGCCAGCACTAACGCCGCTGTTAGCCAGCGTAAGAGAGATTGCAGTAGTACCGCTACCGCTGGCGTCACCGGAGACGGTAATCGTCTGGTTGCCGGATATATACCCGCTAGGGTTTGTGCTGTTATACGGAGTAAATCCGAGAGCTGTAGTAACGTCAGAGTAGGTAAGGATAGTCTGATACGTACTAGCTGCGCTAGCAATCGTTAAGTACGGAGAGAGCGCAGAACTAGTTATGTACCCACTAGGGTTAGCGGAATTGTACGGCGTGAATCCAAGCTTATCAGTAATAGCAGTAGAACTAAGTTTGGCAGCCGTAACTGCTCCATTGGTTATATCAGCTGTGCCAACTGACCCGTCAAGGACGTTGTCACCAGTGATTTGTCCGCCAAACGGAGCGTTACCAATATAGCCCATTGCTCAATCCTCAGACGAGGTAAGACAGAGTAGCGTCGACTGAATTACTAGCACTTGCGTACGCAGTAATTGTGTCGCCCGTTTCGAGCACCACTTTTTGATCGCCGCCTACCACCGCCAACGCTCCGCCTGGAAGAACCAGTGCGTCCTTAATTAAGAACGCAGAAGCGCCGCCACTCTTGTTCAGTTTCGCCGAAATAGTCACGTTTGTACCGCTTGCGTTGGCAAAAGCTAACCCAATAAGGGTCTGGGTTTCCCCAGCCTGTACGGTAGTAGTAACAGTCGAAGGCGATCCTGATGTGCCGATGTTCGGCAATGCGATCGATTTAAAAGCCATGTGTTACCCCAGAGCGATAGCCATAGCAATCGCTTTGCTGTCTACCTCAGCGCTTGAGTACACGCCCAGATTGCTCCGGGCGGTACTCGCGCTAGTGAGGTCGCTGAGGTTGGCTGCTTTTTCCGACTTGTCGCTATTCAAGTTCGAAAAGTTAGCATCAACCTCCGCATTAGTCAGCGGCGATCCCTTTACGTTTCTAAGAGTTACCGTTGACATTTACGGTCTCTGTTAGACCGCTGACAACGTGATCGTCCAAGTAACGGACAATGCGTCATCTGCGCCCTTGTTCACAACCGGAAACACGGTGCGGCAGAGCATGTCACCAGCCGTCGAGGCATTGAAAATGCCCGCTTCGGTCACAGCACCAGTCGCGTCACCCGGCTCAAACGAGGCAACGTAAACAACCTTTTCGTTGTCCGTGCCAGCGATCGTGCTGGAATCAAGAGCCTCACGTGAGCCAAGCACGCTCACGAGATCGGTCTGACCAGCGGCAGCAGCCGTGGTACCAGAGCCGAGACCCATATGAGACATGACAGCCTTCGACGTGCCGACCATACGGCTAATGATGTAAGCCAAGCCCGAGCTGACGACGAGATTATCGACCTCGCGCTCGTCCTTGACGTTACCGTCTTTGTCGCGCAGAACAATGTTCAGGCGACCCTTCACCTTCAAACTTTCGAGCGTATTCATCTAAAAAGACCTCACTAAGTAAATGACCGAGAACTACCGACAAAGTCTTCTGCGAAATACGTAATATCGCAGTACCCTTGCATCAGTAGCGTTCCCGAACTTCCTACTGACACAGAATCCGACTTACCTAAGTTCGGTTGCTTGAACGGCGAATCCGAGACAGTGGTTGAGTCAGACAGGACTTTTGATAGCAAGCGTACCAACTGGTCAACTGCTACAGAGGAATCATCAATGCTACGTAGGTATGTAGCAATCAAGACAAACTGATCAGAGATCTGAGTTTCGTCTGCTAGCCCCTTAAACAAAGCCAAGACAGAATCGTCTGATACCAACGAACTGTCTGCGCGAGGCTTAGACAGTTCTTGTGATACCAGGTCAAACAGATCAACGCTGTCAAATAAAGGCTTCGACAACGATACTACAGCTGTGTCAGCAACTGACAATGCTTCGTTAAGCGCCTTAGATATCTCCAAGACATCTACGTCAGACAAAATACCGGAGTCAGCAGCGTTACGTATCGACGTCAGCGCAAGTAGGATAGTATCCGTGACTGTTGCAACGTGGGCTACAATCTTGTTGATCTGCAGTTCGTGCTGATCCTCAGCAGTAGCACGGATGAGATCATCGACGGCCTTCTGTACCGAGCTTACGAACGCATCAGCAACGGACGGGAACTCAAAGAGGCCTTTGTCAAACACGCGTGCTGCTGCGTCAGTCAGTTCCGCATCATTGGCGAGGGCTTTATTGCTGGCCAGAACACTCTGGTCAGCGACAAACCCGGCGTCGTCAAACTGGCGTACGTAGTCAACCTGACGAACAAAGTTGTCAGTAGCTGCAGCAACGTTGCTAGTAAACTTAAAGAAGTTGACCTCTTGGTCGTCTTCAATAGTCAAAGCACCGTCGATGTCATCGGTTACTCCGACGACATCGGAGAGGCTCTTTTGGGCAGAGAACTGATGCAAGTCCGACAGAACTGCTGTGTCAGTCAGCGATTTGGAGACCGAGGCAAACGCTTCATCGGCAATGGCTAGCGCGTCTCCGACCACCTTGCCGGTAGCGAGCGACTTATTGTCTATAACAGCGGCAAGATCAACGAGAGCCTTGTAGACCGCATTGACCAATTTGTCTTGCGTCAAGGCGCCGTCTGCCAGCGCCTTTGCCACTGCTACGGCTCGGATGTCTACAAGTTGAAGTAGGTCTGAGTTGTTCTTAAAGATAGCCAGCGTTTCGGCATCTGTTAAGGCGACTGCATCTTGGGCCGATTTCTGGAAACCTAAAGCATGGGCATCGACTGCCCTAAATGCGTCAGTTAAACGCTTCGAAAAAGAACGCTGCAGGTTTTCGTCTACGGAAACTCCGTCTTCCCGATCGACAAGGAGTAAAAACAGCCCCAGCTCATAGACTAGCGTAATGACCGCTGCCTGAGTAGCTGCGGCTAACTGCACGGCGGAAACCGATGCAGAGAGCGCCTGGGAAGATATGGCGCTCTTTATGACTGTCCAAGCGGCAGTCAGTTTCACGCGATGTCCTCACGGACTTTAAACTTCAACAAGTCGTAAACTGTCTGGCGCGCGTTGGTCGCGGACCAGTAGACCTCGATCTCCCCCTCGTACTCACCAGCCGGGACGTTAAGGTCACCGGCTTGCCAGGAAACGACAGCGATGCCGTTTGGGGCGTCAATAACTACGCCTTGCCGTGAAAACAACGAAGTAGTAGCGCCGACAGAGCGAAAGTGTAGGGTAACGGTAGCACCCGTTAGGTCTATGACCTGACCCGTATTTTCGTCGGTAAGCGTGAGGCGCACCTGAGGGCGGGTGTCCCCTTGAACGAGTTTAATTTTCTCTGCCATCTTAAACCCTTCGTGTGGAGGTAGAGATCCCCTACCGGATATTAGCAGGATCGTTTGTACAATGCACGCCGGACAAGTACAAGGAACGCTCGTCCATACGCCGTTTGACCAGGCCAGGAAGTACCCGGCCACCGGCCTTAGTCCACTTCAGGAACTCATCAGCCGCTTCCTCAAACTCGCCCCGGTTGGTCTTCATCCGAAGGGAAGAACGCTGGAGATTGCCGAGGCCCACGTTGAAGGCAAAACTGACGAGAGAATCGAAAACTCCCTGACGGCCAGCAGCAGCAGGACACAGTCTAAGTACACCACGCTCAAAACGGCCAAGGTCTTCAGCAAGAAGAGCGTCAACTTCTCCCACGGAGAGGACTCTGTCCCAGCCAGGGGGTACCGATATATTACGCCGCTCCTCATACTTTATCCTCGTGTGGGTTGGGTCAATTACGTGGCCCACGCCGACCGTCCACAAAAGGGCAGGACAGCGGTAAGGCTTAGTCCGCACCCCTTCGTGGTGCTTGATCATCTGGATGGCGGCGGGGGAGACTTTCACTTCTTGTTGAACGCCTGAGTGCCAAACCAGAAGGCGATTATGCTGCTGAGGATCAACATCTCGTCATCACCAAACACGTTCTCCATAGCCACGGCGAACGGTACGCCTTGGTTCCAGGCGTACCAGATGCCCGTAATGTTAAGGGCGACAAGCTCCAACACGAAGATGTAGGTGACGACCGGGCGAACGGAGGCCCGGAGGTTAATCATCCACTGGGATGCACCTTTGCCGATCTCGATGTCGTGCTGATACAGGGATTGGCGCTCTTCGCCTGCCGTTTGAGTTTGGATTTGCTCCAGTTTGATCTCTTCAACCCGAGCCTGAGCAAGAAAGCCCTTCTCGGCCAAAGCCAACTCACGCTCCTTCTGCGCGGCAACCAAGGCCAACTCGTGTTTCTTGTCCTGTCGATCTTGAAAAATCTGCAAAATCTTAGGAAGACCGCCTGCCAAAAATGACAGGAAGGTACTAATCATAGTCATCATTTTTCGTTCCTCTTGTTAAGCAGATCAAACAAGGTCTTGATCTTATCCTCTAATACCGCGACCCGCAGATCCAGCTTAGACAGCACGATGATAAGGGTGATCATCGCCAGAATAACTGGCCATGCGCGAGTAAAGATTTCAAAGAGTTCCATAGGTACCCCTTACAGCTGGTTATAAATTGGCAGCAGCCGGTCTTTCAACGTCCGGTCTATCCGCCAGCCATTAGTCATAGCGGTATCGATAGTCTCTGTCGTGGGTCCAAGAAGCGTAAACAGTGGGCTGTCGCCAAAGTTAGCAGCATTTGAAGCCCCTGTAGCTAGCCCAAATGGCCCGCTAAAGTTTGACCGCTCAAAGGCCGTTCCGAGATACTCAGACCAGTCCATACGGTCGGTCCGGAAGTACTTCTGGTCGGCCTCAACGAACGGTAAGAACGCTGCCAGGCCAAACTTTGCGTACTCGCGAAGTTCCATACCAAGCATTGCCAGCGGCATAGTCGCTACCGCAGTAAGCGCGAGCAGCCCGGCTGCGGACCCAACACGCTGCCACGGGGTTCCAATATTCTGCTCACGAAGTCTGGTTTCAGCCTCCGAGAACATACCGCCTAGGATGACCTTACCGTAGGAGTAAAAGTAACCTTTCAGCTGCCATATCAAAGCGAAGTGCGGATCAGACGCCCACACCGGTCGCTCTGCAGCATTAGGACGCAGCGTCGAAGATTCAACGAATCGCTGCAGCGCCTGAGTAACCTTCTTACCTTCTGGCGTCGAAAGCTTGCGCCCACTGTTGAGCCAGCTCGTTACATCGGCTCGGGTCAGACCAAGCTCTTCGAGGTACCGATCCGATCGCGGGTTATTGAACTCATTACGTGCGTGTTTCGTAATGAACTGCACGCCCATGCCGGTAGCAAACTCACGAGTGAACCGAGTGAACCAGTTCAAACCAGTCAACGAGAACCAGTGGTCAGACCACTTACGAGCGGTCGGATCCATATAGTCGGCGTCCGCATCAGTGATCCACGCGTTAGCCACGGCTTCTGGCGTAACGACACCGATGTCGCGAGCCAACTGTTTGGCCTCTTCGCGGTTTTTGATAGTCGCTACTACCTCTTTCATGCCAGTCGTCAGGTCGCCAAACTCTTTTGACGCGATAACCGGACCAGCCAGGTCTGTCACAGACGAGATTGCAGCAAACGGCAGGATAGTCACGAACTGAATGAACTGCCCCCAGCTGTTCAGCTTTCGCCAGAACGGACTGAGCGGAGCGCGATAACCCATGTAGGTGTTGATAACCTGCAGCGCCTGCTCGCGATCCTCTGGTGCAAGAGCATCCAGCAGCGGCTTGAGGCGATCGTTACCCTGGTCATCTTTGGTAGCGCGGTCGAACTCGACGCGCTTGATTACCTTGCGGACGTACTCAGAAAACGCCTGCTTTGGCGGGAGCAAAAAGCCGTTATCTCGAAGCTGCTGGCGAGTTAAGTTCTTCGTTAACTCAAGCGCCTCGTTAACGCTAGCGGCCGGGTCCAACGGGTTGCCTTCTACGTCGGCGCCGTTAGTTACCGCCTGCTGAAGGTCTACGAGCTTCTGAACTCTGCTAGTTATTTTTGCGCGGTTTGCACTTGGGTCGGCCTGCAGAATCAAATCGACAAATGCTTGCGGGTCATTTGAGATAGCCACAAGATCAAGCAGACGCGGAAAGTAGTCGCGCTGGAAGCCGATCTTAGTCTTCGATGGGCTGACGTATTCTGAGTAGAAGTCCTCAAGGAACTGGCGGATGGCCAGCGCCTTACCGGTCAACTGTGCGGTCGGCGTGTCTGACGCTGCCTTATCGAACTCTGCGTCCAGAGCCGGATCATCAAATGACCCTAACTCCGTATCAAGTCGGTTCTTATACAAGTCAAACGTACGCGCCGACTGCGGTACAAAACCAAGACGGCCTTTGCCGGTCGGATCTTGGGCCCGTACGTAAAACATATCCGCTATTTCGTTACCGGCGTACATACGCAGGATGCCATCGGCCGTCGATACAAGCCGAAGGATAGGTTTAACGTATGGGCTCTTCTTAAGCTGCGAGATCTTCGACTGCCAGTGCGCCGCTCGGGCTGCGCCGCCGTTGGCAATATTAAGGTCGTTAAGCTCGTATACGAATGCTCGCTCAGTAAAGGATAAGCCGTTTTCCTTTACTTGTGACTTTCTGGACTCAAGGACAGCGTCCATGAACGTCTCGAAGTCTTCGTTGACGGCTCCAAGTCGTCCGCCAAACCGTTTACGGAAAGACTCCGATGTCTGCTTCCAGAGCGACTCAAGGCGAGCCGCAAAGTCCTTGAAGAACTTCTTAACGAGACTATCAGCCTTCTGACGGCTTCTGTACCGCTTGTTAGCCCACAAAGCCACCTGGTCAGAGAACCACTCTTCAAAGCCGAGATCAAACCCGTACTTGTCCTTTAGGTCTTTGAACGATGGGGATGACTGATAGGCTCTAAACAGCCGCTTACGAATAGCGGAGTTCTCAAGCGCTTTATTCCGCTCCTCTTTGTAGAGGCTGTGGCCAATTTCGTGCGCAATAACAAGAGCGTCTTGCAGTACGTTGCCGGACTCTCGAAGGATAATTATCTTTCCAAACTGTCCAGAAATATGCATGCCCATCTTTGTGGAGCTATTCTGCATGCTAGCGATTGCTTCGCGTACTGGATTCAACGCGCCGCCAAACAGCTGCAATAGCTGGTCATCCGACATAGCTATGAGTTCAGCGAACGTAAAAATATGCGGCGGGTCGGCAAACTTGAGCGAGTCAAACAGGTCGCGAACAATATCGCCGACCATGCTGTTGATGGCGTTAGAGATACGCTCTTGCGCCGAGCGTCTTTCGGCCAACGGGCTTACAGTAGTAGGAGCACGACCAGCGCGCAGATCAATAGCTGAGCGCGGCGTGTCGATGTTCATCGGCGTTAGGAGCTCACCGCCCGTAACGCTCGACTCGATCATACGTTCTGTTTCGGTACGGCCGTCTGAAACATCATCTCTTGGCGGGCCGAGCGGTTCAGCAGCAAGCGCAGCTTGGCGCTCTTCTGCCGTCATCACCGACTCTTGGACGGGGTTCAGAAGATCGTTCAAAGATCGCTGACGGCCGCCAATAACTGCCGCAGTTACGTTGCCTAATCGAGCAGGGATACGGCCAGCAGCAGCCTGATTACGGTCAGGCGTCAGCTGGAAGCCAGGGAAAAGCGACTGCCCATCGATCTGTACATCGTACCCTTCAACAGCCAAATCGCCCAAGACTTCAAGCAAACCAGCCCTGGCGGCTGCTTCTGGAGATACGTATGTAGCGCCGGTACGTGGGTCTTGGCGCAACTGAAACCCAGATCCTTCACGGCCTTCTAGTAAGCGCTGCCCAGCCGCAGTAAGGTCAACAAGGTTTACGGCTGACTTTTTTCCGTCTGGGCCAACAATAGTAACGCGAGAGTTCTGAGCGTACTTGCTTCGGCGTGCTCTCTGTATGGCAGAACGTAAAAACTCAGGGAGATTTAGACGTACTTCGTTGCCAGCCGTATCAATTGAGCGGAACAGATCGCCAAAATCATCGCGAACGATTTGATACCCACCATCTGGCGTGTCTTCAATAGATACCGCTGAGTCTGGGTTACTGCGCTGCTCATTTACAGCAGCGTTAAGCATCGCTTCGGTCATAGACGCGAAACGCGGGTCAGCCCAGTTAGTCTCACCGAACACCGTGTCGTAAGAGGCACGGGCGGACTGTGTGTTATCAAACACTCGGTTCGGGTCAGTCTTACGACCATACGCTCGAACAACTGTGCGTTGCCCCTCTACGGCTTGCACGCCTTGGCCGAACATCTCTACCTGGTCAGCGTCTGTCTCGTCGGTCTGTTCGTCAGACAAGTCAATGTCACGAACCTCGACTCGCTGCTCTGACTCAAAGCGGCGCTTACGATCTTCGAGCGCCTTTTCTACAGTAGTCTGTTGGATGCTGCCACCTTCGGGCATCAGATTACGAGCGGCTTCGAAAGCAGCACTTACCCCCTCTGGCGACGTGACTTCTTCAGAGATGACCCGACCGTTACGGTCGAGTGCCTGAACAACAATGTCACCGGGAGCGGAATAATCTTTTACGGCGCTATAACCAAGGGCGATCTGCAAGGCCTTATCTGATGCACCGGCTGCAATAACTTCGCGCACTACGTCTTCGTCAGTAGAGACGATTGTGCCTCGGCCTGGGACAAATGCTGAATATGCCAGTGTTCCATTAATGCTAGCCGTCTTAACCCGGTTTTGCGGAGCGTTAAATTTTGGAGCGGCACCAGCAATCCACACGGCTTTTTTGCCGCTAGACGGATCAACCATCGCACGGAGCTGAGCGTCGATGTCGCCTTCAGACTCGGGAGTTGTTAAGCCAGCCGCCACATCGCCGAACTGCTCGTTGTTGATCTGCTGATCAACGCGCTGCCCGCGAGCTGTTTCTAGGAAGCCTTTAGCCTTTTCTACAATGTTGCCTACATTAGTAAGCACTCCTTGGCCAGGCTTCATAGACGACACAGCGTCTAGCGTTCCGCCTATAGCGCCACCAGCACCGCCAGGAGCAGCACCGCCAAAGAAACCAGCAAACGCAGCTTCTGCGAGACGCATCTTGGCGTCTTCTGCAGTAAATAGCGGGTCTAGGTCAGCGCGGTTTAGGACGCTAATGCCTTCTTGAGCTACTTCAGTGGTGGCTTCGATAGCACCGCCTTGGAGCGCACCGGTGCCTAACCGCTTCGCAAAGTTTGCAAATACGCCGCCTTCAACAGCGGCACGCTTAGTGGCTTGCTCGCCGATCAGCTTAAGTAATGCGTACTCACTACCGACGCCGATTGCTGCTTGCGGAATGCCGATAGCAGCGGCCCGTAGCGCGTTGGCCTGGTCAAGTGGCTGTCCGGCTTCGAGAGCCTCGGACAAATTGCTACCCGACATAGGCGCATATTCGGCAGCGAATGCACCACCTATAGCGCCACGCTTAGCGGCCGTGCGGAGAGAACCATAAGCCAGCTCTGCAATTTGTTGTTCGACAGGATCAGCAACGCCGTTGGCAGTACGCTCAACGGAGTCTTTTATGATTCGCTTGGCAACCTGCTTGTTGACCTGATTAAGTACGCCACGGCCGACGGCGGCTGTAATAGCACCGGTACCGGCACCCGCTATAGATAGCGCGGCTGATGGCAGAACCTGGCCAAAACTTTTGGTTGCCTGTTCAATAAACCCGCCGAATGTAGGCTGGTCTAAGAACTGTTCAAACGTATCGAGACCTTGTACTGGCGCTGCAGCAAACTCCTCACGGAGTCGAGCCTCTTGGATATTTAAAGCAGCGGCTTGTTCGTCCCCCATAAGGGTGTTGCCAAGCGCTTTAAAGTATTCAAGATCTGCTGTTAGTCCTTGAACACCGGACTCAATACCGGCGCTAAATACTTCTTGCAAGTTGCCAGGCGCAGTTGGTAGCTGCGGAGCGTTCTCCCCAGCAGCAAATCTTTGGAACTGCGCATCTTCCTCTGGAGTAGATGAGTACACGTCCCGTAAAAAAGACGTGAACTGATCCTCTTGCTCCGGAAGGACTAGTGTTCTTTCGGCCATGCGTTTAGTTACTGCTTAGCGTTAGCGGCGGCACGAGATGAAGCTATGTTATCGTTGATCACACCGGCTGTTGAAAGGATCGCAAACAACTCTGGACCGCCATCCATGTTCTGGATCTGAGAGGCTGTCAGCTCTTTACCCTGTTGTCGGCCAGTACTTCTATTAACGAGGTATAGCGACTTTACGCGTTCTACTCCGTCGCTTCCTTTTTCTTTAACAACTCGTACGTTTTCTAAACGCTGCGCCATAGTATCAACTGTAGGCTTATCGCCAAACCAAGAATAAAGGACGTCTTTAGCCGGGCCTAAAAAACCGCCGCTAGGCATCTCGTCAAATATGGTAGCAGCTGCCTGTGAAGCCTGCCCAATATGCACTTTATAGGCTTGCTGGGCAGCAACAGGATCTAGTCGGGCCATTTGTCCTATAACAAATTGGTTTCTAGGCTGAGATGCAATAGCCCATCTACGAGCATCATCTAGAGTTGTTTTTACTGGCTTACCATCTTCTGTACGATTGAGATTGTTGCCGCTCTCAACAAGTGTTCTGTCTAAAGCCTGTATATTCGCAAGCTTAACTTCGTTAGCAGACGTACTCGCACGAAGGCGAGCTGTCTCAAGATCAACTGCCATACGCTGTTCTTGTAGGTCCATTTCGCGACGGGCTGCGTCACTCAAGAACGGACTACCAGTTTCAGCGGTGTTGGCAATCATAGTAAGAAGACTTTGTTGCTGCGCTGGGTTAGTAGACTGCGCATAAGCAATAGCAAATGACCCAATGATCTCTTCTTTTGGGTGCGCCTTTGCAACCGCGTTAACCGAGCCAGCTCCAGACTCAGAAAGTCTTGCGCGCATGGCACGTACGTCTGTCTCAGAGAACTTAAGCTGCCCATTCTGAACCGCCGTAGCAATTTCGCCGGGCGACAGCTGCTTAATTTTAGACAGCACATTTTGTTCTAACGCAGCATAGTCAGTGGTACGCATAACAGGCGTGTAGCCGCCTGCCTTAATGAATGCTTGTTTCTTTGCGTCCAGGTCTTGCTGCTTTTTAGACCAAAAGCTCTTTGTCTCTGCGGTAGCATTTGGACGAGCAGAGGCTTCTTTAATGCGTTTGCTTTCTGTTTCAAAACCAGTCCAAACGCGTTCGTTTTCACCACGGATAAACTCGCCGCGTTGGGTGTTAAGATCCGTAATTTCCAATTCAAGACGTTCCCTTGCTGGGGAATCAACTGGCAGTTTGTCTGCTTCAGCGCGTTTTTTACTCAACTGAATATCTAGACCACGAACCTTATCGCTTGCCTTTATAGTTACTGGTACAGTAATGGGTGTTCCGCCAGTGCCTGGCAGCAATCTTTCTCGGTCTTCTCCCAACCTTGACGAAGAAAGACCGCCTTGCGTTTTAACTTCTGCTTCTACGCCGAGTTCTCTGGACAAGTTCCAAAGAAACTCCTGCTTCTGCTTAGGGTCTTTAATAGCAGCAAGCTGCGCAATAACCGTGCGGCTTGCTTCTACTGGTAGCCCGCTGGCGTCTACGGCATTAAGCACTGTACGTGCGCCGCTTCGACGCGCGTACACCGGAGACACGTTGCTAAACGCGTCGGCAATAGTTCCGCCAACGTTTCTTCCAACATTCAAACGAGACTCGGCGCTTGTGGCGCCCATATTTGAATTAGGAATAACGCGCATCTGAAGCGCTTCAATAGCAAGATCAACGCCTTCGTCGACAGACGTATTAATCACATTCTCGTTTGGCTCAGATCCGCCCTGTGCAGTAAACACTCCCTGGCGACCGTCGCTATATTGCCCGGTAGCAATTAGTCTGCCTTGCTTCAAGGCTTCTGGATCTACCCCAGTAAATCGGAAGTCTGTAGGGTCAAACTTCCCACGGTTTAAATTCTCTTCTGCTTTGTTAACGTTCAGGATGTCTGCGACAACGCCGATGTACTGACGGTCGCCGCTCTTAATACCTTTGGCCAAAGCCTCACGGTCGATGCTCCCATCGCGCTTGATGATGCCAAGGCTCTGCGCTCTGCCAAACACGCGGTCGGAATCTTCCGTTAGACGAGTCTTTGCGTTTGTACGCAGCAACTCAGTCTGCTGCTGTTGCGCTCTAGCATTTACATCTTTGTTGATGCCAAGCTGCTCTTGCTGAATCTTTAGCTGTTCATCTTCTCGAGCTGAACGCTGACGCGCCAGATCTAGCTCTTGTTCTTGCAAAAGCATAGCTTGCCGCTGGCGTGCGTTTTGTTGCACACCTTGGATACCAGCCAGGATTGCGCTACCAATATTGTCAGCCATGGCTTACCTCAGAATGCAAACGCAAGGATCGCTGCTGAAGCGAGCGAACCGATAGTTGAATAAGTATTGGCTTTAGACGCTGCTTTTGCCTGTGTGTAAGCATTTTTGCGAGCTGTAGCGTCCGCTGCTGCTGAACCAAGTTGCTGCTGCGAAGCGCGATTTACGCCCTGGCCAATGTTAATTAGGTCAGCAAGCAAGGCCGTGTTAGCTTCACGTTGAGCAATTTTAGCGTCATTAACTGACTGAATACCGCCGAGCGTATTAGCACGCTGCAAACGGAGTTCCTGCTGCTGGATTTGCGCTGGCGTTAGAGCAACTCCGTAACGCTGAGCATTGCGAGACGCTACGCCTTGCGTAAGCGCAGAAGCGGCTCCCACGTCTTTTCGGGCTTGCTCTATAAGAGTTTTATCGGTACGCGCTTTATTAATAAGCTCTTCTTCAAACCCACGGTAGTTCTTTACGTAGTCAAGGTACTCTTGACGCGTGAGGTTAGCGTACGCTTGTTCCGGGTCTGATACGTTTGGGAGCGAGACGTAAGTAGATCCGCCGCCGCCAGATACGGCTTGTTGCTGCCGCAAAGCTTCCATAACTTCAGGAGACAAAGTGGATATCATTTCTTAGCCTCGCGGAGCAAACATGCCGACTACTGGTGTAGAAACAAGATCAGACTTTTTAACAGTTGGGGTGGCTGCATTAAAAGCAGAAGCTCCTCCGGTAGGAGAATAAAACCCAAGCGGAGAAGTAGGTACGAATAATGGCGTACCACCTAACGACTGAGGTTGGTTTTGTTGCCCATACGTAGTGCTTCCGTACGTACTGTAGCGTAACCGATCGCCAACGCCGGTAACTAACTGGCCGGTTTTAGCGTCTTTTGGAGCGTACCATTTACCGCCGCTAGCGATGTTTTCGCCAGCCTGAGCAATAGCGGTCGATGCTATCTGGGCAGCAGCAGTTTGCTTAGCTTGAGCTACCTGCTGATTGGCGCGAGCGCGTTCCAGTGCAGAGGACGTAGCTAGCCGACTAGCTTGAGCCATGCCGGATTGAGCGTCAGCAGCTTGCCCGCGAGCAGTGCCGAGTACGCCTGTCTGCATAGTATTCTGAACTTGCTTGGCCGAAACGTTAGCGGTGTTAAGTTGGCTAGTCAGTGCTTGCGCCATATCGCTAGCAGCAGTGCTGCTAGTGGCTTGTTGAAGGCTAGGCGTAGAGATTGCCTGCATAACGTCTGCGTTAGCACGGCCACGAAGACTGGACTGTACGTCTTCGGTTAGCGATTTATCGCGCATCTCCTGCAGCAACGGATCGTACTTCTGTTTGAAGTACTCGTACTCCGCCATAGCAACTGAGGCGGAAGCTTTTTCAGCTTCACTTGGCTTATAGTCTGCTGCCTTCGGTTTGCTGCTCATAGTGCCCTCGTATATACAACTGTATCTACAGTCCACCCGTTCGTTTCCAAGTGCGACATCAGACCTAAAAACGGGGATCTTGTCTCTAAGTAGCTATACCCCGCTTCTCTGGCAACGCGCTCGAAGAACGACTGGTACCTAGATACCAAACTATTCCCCTTCTCCTTGGCCCACGCGAGCCAAAGAAACATTGTCTTCTTTCCGGTGAAGTTATCGACCTCTGTTGTAGAGACTACGAACCCTTCACTTGTAACCCACAACACGGCTTGTCCATTTACACACGCCGCGTACACATCTTCGGCCCGGTATGTCAAAGTCTTCGCGTTACGAAGGATCTCTTCTACACCTGGTTTAACCCAATCCCACTCCCTACGTATGTCAGATACGATCGGCTCAACCGCCGCTACCGTACCGGTTCCTACGACGTGAGAAAGAGGAGTGAATGCCGCCATACGCTACCTTCCTAGCAATTCCCGCATCAGCGTTTCGTGCGCGTCTGTCTGCTTGGGCTATGCCCTCAGCAAACAAAGACCCGTACACCTGTGCCCCAGCAAAGTCAGTCCAGTCTTTGCTAGGCAAACGCAATAAACGAAACAGAGCACCGTTGACGATGGTGTCGCGGTACTCCGACATCAGCTCGTCATCAGCGGTGGTAGAAGTTTGAGTGGGTTTCAGCTGCACCCGCAAAATGGTACTAGACGCTTTAGTTTCGTTTGGTACCGGTACCATCCAGAACAGTGACTGACTGGTCTTTACGAAGTACTCCGGAGTTCCACGATTGTCGGCGTCACGCCAGTTCTGCTTACGTTGCTCTAAGAGATTAGTGCTGATTGGCTCAATCTCTTTGCCGTCATGAACTACCCACATGATCTTGTGCACTACCGTATCGGTAGGCGGCTCAAGATCATATTCGTAGATGCCAGCAATTGTGGTAACAGGGTCTAATTCGGCTTGCAGCACAGCTGCTTTTTCGCAAAGCTCAATAACCGCTGCGCGGATATTGTTCTCGATAAGCGTGTCGGGGCAACCCGGCACCATCGGGATGATCTCTGGCAGGAGCGACTCATAGAGCGCCATGAGTTATTACCCCGCTACAGCTGGGACAGACGTTACTTGTCGGCTAGCGTCGAAGTTAGGCGAAGTAATAGCGTCTAGCTGCGCCTTACCGGTGATGGAAGACATAAACAGCTGGAAGTGCGAAGAAGCCCGCTGCTGGTTACCAGCATACTCAGCGTCCTTCATGTACGCCATATAGAGGACGTAGTTCATCACGGCGTTTGCAAAGATATCAGGGATATCTAAGTTCCCGTTCTGGGCAACCGTGGTCGGATTAGCCGAATAAATAATCTCTACGTACGACGCTGCTGGCGACGCAACGCCGGGGTACACGTAAAAGTTACGTGGGTTTGCCTCGTCGTAGATGTAATGTTTGATAACCGCAGCATGCGAAGCATCACCGGCTACGAGCGGATCGTGCCAGTCTGGAGTCTGAGCATCGAGCACTTCGCGCGAAACAATACGGACAGCTCGTTTGCCTACGCCGTTTGTAGCGGCGGACATATTTCGGACAACGCGAAGAAGTCGATTACCGTCGCTAGGGATCTCCTGCTTGGTACCGGCTACGAGGGTAATAGTAGTGTTCTTAGCCGAAGCGTCCGGCTTTAAAAGGGCGATTTCACGCTGGGCATCATTGACCCAGAGTACGAGTTCATCCACCACTGGCCAACGAACACCCGTGGTGTCCTGCAGGGTCTTTTGAACTCGGTCAATAACGCTTTGTACGGTGACAGCCATGGTCTACCTCACGAATGAAGGAACGCCTCCCAAGCCGCTTCTCGATCTTCGGTGCTGACTGTTCGCCCGACAACGCGGTTCAATGCGGCTGCCTTTGGCGCTCCGTCAGACTTGAAATCATCTGGGTCGCCGCTCTCAACGAGCTTTTCGATCCCAGTAATAACATCATCCAGCGTATGGACTTCCTCGAACTCTTCTACGGAAGGGACATTATCTATCGTTATGCCTGAGGGTTCTGCTGCTGGTTCGGGTTTTTTATCAGTTGTTACCTGTTTCGCTCCCTGCTGAAGAGCTAGTAATCCGATTTCATCAGATACCTCTCGCTCAACACCCGGAAGAAACAAAACGCAAGCACCGCTGAGAGTAGCTACCCGAATTTCTCGGTCTGAAATGACCTTCACAGAACCTCCTGGTACAAAGAGCGGGGAGCCCCCTCCGAAGAGAGGGCCCCCCTCACAGCTTAGACGGCCGTGTCGAGCGCGATCACGCCAAAGTCTTGGACGTTGGCAGTGACATCGCTGTTGTACTTCGGCTTGCGGAGACCGAAGATCTTACCGATCGAGATACCAGACTGGTTCTGGTAATCGAAGGTGTCTTCGACGATTTCCGGCAGACCGATGTCGGCCATAGCAAGAGCCTGAGCGCCACAGAAGAGAGCACGACCGCCAACAACGTTGGCGTTAGCACCCCACTTGTAGCCAGCGGCACCAGCATTCGCCGAGGTACCAGTCGTTGCGCCAGCAGTGTTAAACACATGGCGGAACTCGTGGACCATCACACCGTCGACCATCAGCGAGCTCGAACCAGCGAACAACTGGTTGCTCGGGCCACGGATGCCAGCGTTACGCACGTTGGCAAGGAAGTCCGAATCGAGCTTAAGGGCCGCCATCTGCTGCGGCGTCACGAAGAGGTGGAACACCTCGTCGTTACCAGCACCGCGAACACCACGGACGTACTGGTCCTTAGCGTAGGCCTTCAACTCAACCACATGACGATACTTCAGCACGTCGGCCGAAGTAATCGCGGTCGTGTCACCGGCAACGATGTCGTTGCCTGAAACGCGCAGGTGGCGAGCAGCGGTCGGGGCCGACACATCCGAAGCGAACTCGAGGTTCGACAGGTTCTGACCAGAGGCCAGCACCGGGCGGAGACCACCGTTCGTCTTGTGCGTGTAAGCAACACCGGCGAGCGTCAAGAACGCGAGCTGGTCCATACGATCGGCCATCGCGTAGGCGAGGGCGTCACGGGACGTCTCACGGAAGTTCACGACCGACTTCTGATCAGCGAGGCGACCAGCGATACGGTTCGCAAAGCGCAGCTGATCGAGCTCGATGGTGATGTCGTAAGCGCGGAGCGCCTCTTCATTGCCCTCAAGCGAGCTGTCGCCCGTCACGCCGTCACCGGTCATGTCGGCCAACAACGTGATCACGGCCTTCGTGCCCTTGTCGGACTTCGTCAGCTCGGTGACCCGCTGGATCATCGCGTTAGAACCCGAACCAGCGAACTGGTTCACAAACGACATATTGCGAGCGACGCGCCAGAAATCACGGCTCCACGCCGTGAGTTGTTCACTAGTCAGCGCCGCAAAGTTAGTAAGAGCCATTTGGCTTCTCCTTGATATTGCGTTTAAAAATCCAGTAATGCACCTGCATTACCAGCCTCTACAGCCGACTTTATGGAGCGGCTAACCCGTTTCCCCGTATCGTGGGGTCACGACTTAGCGCGTATTTACGAGGCGCGACCTCGGCACGTTTAACGCCATTGCAGGCGAAATCTCAAACGTTTTTAGCGTGTGCGACACGGCCAGATATCGTTCCGGCGGACGAATTCAGTTGTAGATTAGCAACACGAATAAAAGTTCGCAACTACTATCTGTATTTCGCTGTCTTTTTTGCAATCCGCTTAGGCTGCTTAGAGAACTGCTTCCCGCTAGCCGTAGCTTTACGCTTATTGCGCGTAGTAGCAGCGTACTCCTGCGGGCTTAACGCATTACGCGCGGCTCGGGGGAGATAACGCTCCCCCGTAGCCTTGCTACCCTGGATGCTGTTCTTACCAGACCGGGTGCCCCAGTCTTCCTTGGTCCACTTCTTGAGCGACCGCTGGGACTTGGCTAACCCCATGAGTTAGTCCTTCCCCATCTTACGAAGCGTCATGGCAAGGCGGGCACGCTGTCCCATCTTGCCGGACTTTTTGGCTGCTTTGCGAAGTTGCTTGGCGGGGATCTTTTCCCCCTTCTTAACACCGAGTGACTTTCGCAACGCACCGGGCTTTTTAATAGCCCCGCTAATCCAGTTCTTAGCCATTACTTGTAGCCTCCACCTGCTTTTTTGTACTGCACGGCCAGCATCTGCGCCTTCCTGGCGCTCCACTGTCCTGGTTTACCGCCTTTACCGCCAGCCTTGATGCTCTCAAACAGTCGTTTTCGCATCGTCGGCTTAGTGTAATTACCGGCGGAGTTAACGCTACTTTTCTTAGTAGCCATATCCTTTGGCCTTCTTAGCAGGGGCCTTCTTCTTGGCGGCTCCCTTCTTCATCGGACCTTTGTGTTTAGCACCTTTCATCATGGTGCCATCCGGCATTCGATGCATATTCTTCATGCGAGACTCCTTTACCATTTGACCTTGTCAGCCCAGTAAGCAGCCGACATTTTGCCCTTAGAAATATTTGATGCATGACGAGCTTTGAACGACTCGCGACGCTTACGGTAAGCAGCTGACTCCCCCTGCTTCTTGGGGGAGCCGCTAACGCCCTGCTGACCGAAGCGAATCGTCTTCACTTGGTCTCCGGACTTCGCCACAACTACGTGACTTTTGGTCGGATGGCTAGGGGTACGCTTAGGTTTGTTGTAGCCAGACACACCGGCTCTGGCGAGCCTTGGATCACGGTTAGCCATTAGACAACGTCTCCACGTAAGCGCTTCAAAGTAGCTGCTGGAAGCGCGTTAAACTCATCTTCGCTCAGCGACATGATGTCAAACGCCTTCTCCCCGCGTGCAGCAGAGCTTTCGCCCGGCATATCAGGCGGCTGAGCCTCAGCGGCCTTCATCTTACGGGCCACTTCAGCGCGCTTT
>Ga0208231_1000153_pt1 | contig 20642 bp, 19 predicted proteins | sample LakMenEpi15Jun12_FD_150702 | JGI IMG/M metagenome (GOLD analysis project Ga0208231, IMG submission 150702) | Freshwater microbial communities from Lake Mendota, WI - 15JUN2012 deep hole epilimnion (SPAdes) | ecosystem: Environmental > Aquatic > Freshwater > Lentic | place: Lake Mendota, Madison...
TGACCCTGATGCCCGGTTGCGATCGCATCACCAAAGCTGAGTTGGCCCGACCTGGCAATGAGCGAATCAATGAAGGTGTACCAGACACCGACATGGCCTCGATGGCTGCTCGCTATGGGGGTGTTATCGGCAGTAAGAGTATTGCCAAACTCGACTCAGCGAGGAACCGGTACTTTAAAATTGACAACGGTCCGCACGTTGGTGACCGCTGCTATGACATCCAATACTCACCGATCTGGGAGGACGTCGGAGGCTGAGTCACAAGTCGTCCCGCGGCAGTGCGTCGCGCAACGACATGACTACTCGAGCTCGGTGAGGCCGCCTGGGCCGAGTGTGCCCGACGAGCGGTATGCATCCAACTTGCCGCGAGTGTCGTCGATATCGAGGTTGCGCATCGTCAACTGGCCGATGCGATCGGTTGGACCGAACGCCGCATCCTCCACACGCTCCATGCTGAGGCGCTCCGGTGCGTAGGTGATGTTTTCGCCAGTGGTATCGAGAATGGTGTAGTCGTCGCCGCGGCGCAACTGCATCGTGACTTCACCGCTCACCAGCGTGCCGACCCATCGCGACAGAGATTCGCGCAACATGAGCGCTTGTGGGTCGAACCAACGCCCCTCATACAACAATCGACCCAGACGGCGACCCATCTGGTGGTAGTTCTCGAGGGTGTTCTCGTTGTGGATTGCGGTGACGAGTCGCTCGTAGGCGATGTACAACAGTGCCAAGCCCGGAGCTTCGTAGATTCCGCGGCTCTTGGCCTCGATGATGCGGTTCTCGATTTGGTCGCTCATGCCCAAGCCATGGCGACCGCCAATGGCGTTTGCTTCGCGCACCAACTCCACTCGTGATGAAAACTCCCGACCGTTGATGGCCACCGGCCAGCCTTCGTGGAAGCGCACGCGTACTTCTTCGGCGTCGATGCGCACGCTCGGGTTGTAATGCGCCACGCCCATGATCGGTGCCACGATGTGCATCGAAGTGGACAACTCTTCGAGCGACTTTGCCTCATGTGTCGCACCCCAGATGTTTGCATCTGTCGAATACGCCTTCTCCGCGCTGTCGCGATAGGGAAGCCCGTTCTTTGTGAGGAATGCACTCATCTCGGCACGGCCACCGAGTTCGCTCACGAATGCGGCATCGAGCCACGGCTTGTAGATGCGCAACGCAGGGTTGGCGAGGAGACCATATCTATAGAAGCGCTCGATGTCGTTTCCCTTGTAGGTACTGCCGTCACCCCAGATGTCGACGTTGTCGTCCTGCATCGCACGCACCAGCAACGTGCCGGTCACGGCCCGGCCGAGAGGAGTGGTATTGAAGTACGTCTTTCCTGCGGTGCTGATGTGGAAGGCGCCGCACTGCAGGGCGACCAAACCCTCGTTCACCAGCTGTTCCACACAATTCACGACGCGTGCAACCGATGCGCCGTATTCCTTTGCTCGCTTTGCGACTGCATCGAGGTCGGGTTCGTCGGGTTGTCCGAGATCCGCGGTGTAAGCGCAAGGAACTGCACCTTTCGACTTCATCCACGCCACGGCCGCGGAAGTATCGAGACCTCCGGAAAAAGCAATTCCCACGCGCTCGCCGACCGGCAACGAAGTGAGCACACGGGTCATGGTCGTGCCACCGAGGTGAACGTCATGGTCGTGCCGCCAGCGACACCAACGACACCAGCAATGCAATTCCCGCAAGCACGAACTCCAAAAGTGCCACACCCGGTGCGTTCGAGACATCGCCGAGTGCAACGCCAACGAGTGCCGCGACGCAGCCGAGGTGAATGAAGATGGTGTAGCGGCGTGGTCGCTGGGTTGCCACAAGTCCCGCAATGGTTATTGCAAACGGCAAGCCCCACAACAGCGGAAACTGCGGATTGGATTCGGGGCCGAGCCACCATGCCGACTTTCCGATGTTGCGGCTCGATACGGCAACAGCCACTTGGCACAAGAAGATTCCGACCCAACTCACACTGGCGAGAACCCGCCATGGTCGTTCCGCGGTCTGGGTGTTCACCAAATCAAGGGTACCGACCAGGGTGAATCCCGTCGCCTGCGGCGCGTCCGATTTGCGTCGCTCGTAGCCTGATTTCGGTGCCACACTTCGCCAAGTTGTCCATCTTTTTCCCCATGTGGAACGAAGAGCAGTACATCGGGCGTGCGCTGGCTGCCGGCCACGATGTGGCGAGCGAATTGATTGCGTCGGGGGAGATCGGTGACTACGAACTCATCGTCGTGAACGATGCCTCGACCGATGCAACGGCGCGCCTCGCCGACGAAGCTGCCGCTGCGAATTCACACGTGCGGGTGGTGCATCACCCCACCAACCGAAAGCTCGGTGGTTCGATGAAATCGGGTTTTTCGGCAGCAACCGGCGACGTCATCGTGTACACCGACGCCGACCTGCCCTTCGACATGCTGGAATTACACAAGGCACTCCGACTGTTGCGTACCTACGAAGCCGATGTGGTGAGCGCCTACCGATTCGACCGTACCGATGAGGGGCTCGTTCGCGTGGTGTACTCGGCTCTCTACAACGGGCTCGTGCGGGTACTGTTCGGCGTTCGTGTGCGGGACGTGAATTTTGCATTCAAGGTATGTCGCGCATCGATCTTCCGACACATCTCGCTGAAGAGCGAAGGTTCGTTCATCGACGCTGAATTGATCGTGCGTGCCAAGAAACTCGGGAATCCCATCGTGCAGTTCGGAGTGGACTACTTCCCCCGGACTCGCGGTGTGTCCACGTTGTCCTCCCCGTCGGTGATCGTCAAGATTCTTCGCGAAGCATTCGCGCTCCGACGCGAGTTGAATGCCATCGAACCCATCGCGGGCGAATAACACCGTGTCGTCGCCCAACTACACCCCGAGAAGCAATACGCGAACTCTGGGCGTATCTGCTGCGCTGGTCATGGCCGTGATGGTCGTCGTGGCACTCGTGGTAGAGCAACGGGCCGACGACGAGCCGGTTCGACAAGTGGTCGTGACGACGACTACCGCGGTGTCACAGCCGGTGTTGCCACCGATCACTCGGGACCTCACCGAAGGAGTGGAAGGCGAGGATGTTCGCAATCTGCAGATTCGTCTCGCTGAGCTGAAGTTCGCACCCGGCCCAATCGACGGTATCTACGGACGTGCCACGGTGCAAGCGGTGTGGGCGTTCGAAAAGCTCGTCATGCAAGTTCCGCGTGAAGAAGCAACGGGTGTAGTCACCCCGGCCATGTGGGAGGTGATGCGTGGTGACGTACAGATCGTTCCACGACGACAAGCTGACACGCCGCGACACGCGGAGGTGTACCTGCCCGAGCAGGTCATCGTTACCTTCCTGGCAGGTCGACCGACGCTGATCTCCCACATGTCGAGTGGTGACGGTAAGCCCTGGTGCGAAGAAGTGGTCATCGATCCGGGTGAGGCAGGCAACGACAGTCCGGAGCAGATCGAAAAGGGCGAGCAGGTCAAGATCGGTGTGTGTGGTGAATCGATCACGCCGCCGGGCATCTTCACCTTTTACCGACGTTCAACGGGTACTCGCGAAACCAAACTCGGCACTCTGTACAACCCGGTGTACTTCAATGCCGGAATCGCCGTGCACGGCGCGATTCTCGTTCCTCTCAAGCCCGCATCGCACGGCTGCATCCGCATTCCCATGTCCGTGGCCACGCTGTTTCCTTCGATGGTGCAATTTCGTGATCGCATCTACGTGTTCGACGGCATAAAAGAACCCGAGGAGTACGGCTCGCCATTGCCGCCCGCGGATCGTCCGGACCCGAACTATACGACGGTGCCTACCTCCACCACGGTGCCCGTTGCCACCACGCTGCCGACGTCCACCACGTTGCAGTCAGGCACGAGTTTGCCGACCTCCACCACACTGCCGTGACTCGTCGGCACGTGGTGACTCTCCTTCGCGTGACACGATGGTGATATGACGTCCGCCGCCAAGGTGCCCTACGACGAGTTTGGGCTGTTCCACGAGAACATCGCCGAGTACCAACTGCAAGTGTCGGCTCAGCCCCGAGTTTCGCGCGTGCAGGCCCAGTTGGAGGGCGGTCGTCACGTCAGTGCACTGCGGTGGGGAAGTGCGGCACCCAAGATCGTCTTCGTGCACGGCAGTGCACAAAATGCACACACGTGGGACACGGTGTGTTTGGCGTTGGGCGAGCCGATCTTGGCCGTCGATCTTCCCGGGCACGGCCACTCGTCATGGCGTGACGACGGCGATTACACGCCGCGTTCACTTGCGTTCGACATTGCAACCATCATCGAGCAGCTGGCACCGCGTGCCGAGGTGGTGTGCGGCATGTCGCTCGGAGGACTGACGACGCTGGCGCTTGCCTACCAGCGTCCCGACTTGGTGTCGCGGCTCATGATGGTGGACATCACCCCCGGGGTGACGCCGGAAAAGTCGAAGTCGATCACCGATTTCGTGAACGGTCCGCAGAGTTTTGCGAGCTTCGACGAGTTGCTTGCGCGAACCATCGAACACAACCCCACCAGAAGTACGACGTCGCTACGCCGGGGAATCTTGCACAATGCGCGGCAGCTCGAAGATCTCAGTTGGGCGTGGCGATACGACCGACGGAGCCACCCGCGTCGCGACCCCGGCAGCAGCGTGGCTGCCGGCATGTGGGAGATGATCGAGCGGCTCCACTGTCCGATCACATTGGTGCGAGGTGGAACCTCCCCAGTGGTGGACGATGCCGACGTTGCCGAATTGCGTCGTCGTCGTGTCGATGCCGTGGTTCACGTGGTGGATGGCGCCGGTCACAGCGTGCAAGGAGACCGCCCCTTGGAACTTGCTGCACTGCTACAGCAGGAACTCGCCGCAACGCGACCGTAGCGCTACGACTCGGTGAGTCGACCCACACTCACCTAGCGTTGCCGACATGGCACGTCGATTGGGTCGTCCGTGTCAGAGCGACGCAGAGGACACCCGCATTCGTCTTCTGCGTGAGGCGCGACTTGCCTTCACCACTCGTGGATACGACAACACCACCAATCGAGAAATCTCGGCTGGCGCGGGCATCACTGCTGCCGCGATCTACCACTACTTTCCGTCGAAAGTGGATCTCTTCGTTGCCGTATTCGAGGACGTTCAAGCCAAGGTGTACGACGCATTCGATGCTGCAGTCGCGCGACACGACACGTTTCTGGAAAAGTTCGACGCACTGTTCGACACCATGATGGATCTCGGGGACGAGGATCCGATGCTCGCCAGCTTCGTGGTGGGCGTGGTCACCGAGGCCGAGCACCATCCCGACTTGCGCACGGCACTTCGTGCGGTGACGCCTCGCAATCAGGTGTTCCTGTCGGGACTGTGTAGCGATGCCAAGGCTCGTGGCGAATTGCCCGAAGCACTTCCCGTGCAGACCGCAGTGGATGTGATTGCCGGTGTGTTGGGTGGATTTGCCCGGTTGTCCGTGACGGTGCGTGATCGTCAACGCTTGCGTTCGGTGGCCAAGGTGTACAAGAACATGGCGCGAAGTGCGCTGTCTCCCGCCAGCGCGTAGGGCGGTTCGATTAGGGCGTCGGAGTACGCGTGCGTATGGTGTCCGTCAGCGAACATGCAAGACCCAACCACACCATGACGAAGCCCACGAAGCGCGCAGAGTCGAGAGGTTCGTTGTAGATCAACCATCCGAGTAGGAAGTTGATGACCGGCACCAGGTACTGCAGTGGCCCAATGATGGTCAGCGGCAATCGGAGGGCTGCATGCGCAAAAAGAAGGAGCGGCACCGCGGTGATCAGTCCGGTGAAGAGCACCAGAACGAATTCCATCGTGTTGGCCGTGTTCGGAATGCCCGTATCGCGCGAAAAACTCCAGATCATCAGCGCCACCGCAAGCGGTACGAGAACGATGGTTTCAGCGGTGAGGCTTTCCACTGGGCGAAGCGGCACCTGTCGTTTTTGTAACCCGTAGACGGCCCACGAGGCTGCGATTGCAAGGGCGATGAACGGGGGGCGCCCGTACGAAAACGTCAGCACCACCACCGACGCCACCGCAAAACCGAGCGCCGTCTTCTGGAGATTTCGAAGCCGTTCGCCGAGAACGACGACACCGAGGATGGACGTGAAGAGCGGGGCGATGAAGTAGCCGAGTGCAGTTTCCATGATGTGTTCGTTCACCACGGCCCACACGTACAGCGTCCAATTGGCAACGAGCATCGCCGCAGCAACGCTGACGCGCGCCAGCATGCGTGGTTGCGTCAGTGCCGACAGCACCGGAGCAATGCTCTTCTGAGCGATGACGAGCGCCAACAACAGGATGACTGCCGTGACGATTCTCCAACCGATGAGCTCGAATGCATCAAAGTCGTCCAGCAGCTTCCAATAGATGGTGATCAAGCCCCACATCAAGTAGGCGGAGAGTCCGCTTGCAACTCCGGCACGTGCGCGTTGTGTCGAATCCTCGGTCATGCCGAAGATCGACCCTAATCAGTTGGGTAGGATGAACGCAGTGATGAGCAACGCTCGCAGCGTGCCAGCCCACCTCGCGTCGCTCGCTGATTCGTTGCGCAATTCCACGTTGCGCGGGTTGTTTGCGAGCGATGTCCAACGGGCAGCGGCACTGAGCCGAACCGTTTGGTTGGGCGACGCCGAGCTGCTGGCGGACTTCTCCAAACAGCACATCACTGCCGAAGTCGTCGAAGCTCTCGTCACTCAGGCGCGTGCGGTCGGTGTCGAGTCGTTGCGAGACGACATGGTGGCGGGTCGTCCGGTCAACTTCACGGAAGGACGGGCCGTCACCCACATGGCGATGCGCGCCGTGGGCGACGTCACGGCTCCCGACTTCTTGCGCGCCGAAGCAAAGCAACATGACGACCTCCTGCGGTCGGCCGTGGAATCCATCCCCTCCGGCATCACGCACGTGGTGAACATCGGCATCGGCGGCAGTGACCTGGGGCCGGCGTTGGTGTGCGATGCACTCGCTTCGATGCGCACTCGAGTTCGTGACGTACGGTTCGTTTCGAACATCGACCCCGTGGACTTGGATCGGGCGCTGGAAGGTTTGCACCCTGCCCACACCGTGTTCGTGGTGTGCTCAAAATCTTTCGGGACATCCGAGACCCTCGCCAATGCTCGGCGTGCCATCGCGTGGCTGGCAGCCGGCAAGATTGCTCGACCGCAGGATCATGTCGTTGCCGTCACCGCGCAGCCCGAGCGTGTCGTGACGAGCGGAATTCCGGCACGCCACGTGCTCACCATGTCGGAGAGCGTTGGTGGACGCTATTCGGTGTCGTCATCGGTGTCGGTCGTGGTGGCACTTGCATTCGGCTACGACGCACTGGGCGACGTACGCGACGGAATGCGGTTGATGGACGAGCACTTTGTGCAGGCCCCAGCCAACGAGAACATCGCGATGTTGCTCGGCCTCGTGTGGTGGTGGAATTGCTCGGCGATGGGCTACCCGAGCGTTGCAGTGGTGCCGTATTCGCGAGTGCTGGCTCTGTTGCCGAGCTACCTGCAGCAGCTCATCATGGAAAGCAACGGTAAGTCGGTGGGTCGAGACGGGTCTCCGGTGCCCGTGTCGTCGCCGATCGTGTGGGGTGGGTTGGGTACCAATGCCCAGCACGCATTCTTCCAATTGCTGCATCAGGGAACTCACGTGGTTCCCTGTGACTTCGTCGGGCACAGCACTCCGCTGGGTTCGTCGAGCGAAGACCATGACACCCTGGTGGCAAACATGTTTGCCCAAGCAGAGGCTCTCGCCGTTGGCGTATCCATCGACGAGGTGGAGGGTGACGTGGCTTTGCGAGCGCATCGCGCCACACCCGGCAACCGTCCGAGCACCACGCTGTTGTTCTCCGCACTCACCCCACGGGCGCTCGGTGCCCTGATAGCCCTGTACGAACACGCCACGTTCGTTCAAGGGGCAATGTGGAACGTGAACAGTTTCGATCAATGGGGTGTCGAATTGGGCAAGAAGCTCGCCAATCAGGTGTCGGCCGAGATGGGTCGGGCGACCATGGACATGAAGGGCACACTCCCCACGGAGCATGATTCATCCACCGCGCAACTGATGCGTCAACACCGTGCGTGGCGCTCAGGCCGCTGACTACACTCGGAAACCCCGTGGCAAAGAAATCATCACAGCGCCAGTTGCCAAAGGCACCGTCGCGTATCAACGCTGCAGAGCGAATGCTGAACCTGCTTGCGCTGTTGTCCGCACGAACGCAGCCAATCACCTTGAAGCAAATCCGTGCCGAGTTGCTCAATCAGTACAGCGAAGACAACAATGCCGCACGTGCGCAGTTCGAGCGGGACAAGTCCGACCTGCGAGCCCTGGGAATTCCGATTGAAGGCACGGTGCTTGGCGGTGCGCAGGCCGGCGAAACCGCGTACAGCGTGAATCGAAACAGCTACGAGCTGAGCGACATGGGCTTCACTGCCGAAGAACTTCAGGCGCTGCAGATGGCGGCATCGATCGTGCATTTGGGCGCCCAGGAAGGCGAGCAGGCCCTGTGGAAGTTGGGTGCGGAGCGGGTGAATCCCAAGATTGGTCCGCGGGCCTCGATTGGCTTTGCCGACCCGCACCTCGACACGATCTTGACCGCAATCAGTCTGCGCGCCCCGCTCACCTTCATGTACAAGGGCGAGCATCGCACCGTCGACACCTACGGCATGTTGGCACGACGCGGCTTCTGGTACATCATCGGTTTCGATCACCTACGCAAGGCGCAACGCGTGTTCCGCGTCGACCGAATCGAAAGTGCCGTAAAGAAGGGGAAGTCGGGTTCGTACGACATCCCCAAGAATCTCAACATCGCCAACGCCGTGCCGACCGACCGTCAGATGATGGCCGCCGGCGACTACGAACATGCAACCGCGCACGTACGCGTGGATCCATCGTTGGTGCGAACGGTGGCACGGGAATTCGGCGATACGGCGAAGGTGCGCGACGAAGCCGACGGTTCGGCCGTGTTCGAGATTCCGTGCAGCAACGGATACGGATTCCGCCTGTGGTTGTTTGCCATGGTGGACAAGGCCGAAGTGGTATCCCCGCCGGAAGTGCGCGACATGGTGGTGCGTTGGCTCGATGATCTTGCGGAGCGTGCGTAATGGCCAAGAAGCGCACCGCCGCGCGCCGAAGCGCCACGCCGGCCAAACGTGCTGCGCCGAAGCGACGCGGGCCTCGGAGCGCATCCGAACGTGTTGCCGGTTTGCTAGTGCTCTTGCCGTGGTTGATGAAGCGAAAGCGTGTACGACTCGCCGACGTTGCCAAACAGTTCCGCATGAGCGAGGAAGACCTCGTTGCCGACATCCAAATGGCCGCCGTCTGCGGAGTGCCGCCATACACCCCGGATACGTTGATCGATGTCTTCATCGATGACGGTTGGGTCGTTGCCGAAGTTCCGAACTTCTTCACGCGTCCGCTGCGTCTCACCAGTGCGGAGATGTACGCAGTCATTGCCATGGTGCGCGCAGCACAAAAATTGCCCGGCGCCCCCGAGCGCTCGGTGTTGGCACGTGCGGTGTCGAAGTTGGCAAAACTCGCACCGGAAGCAACCGACGCGCCTGTACACATCGACCTGCCCGACGAGCCGTACCTGGAAGATCTGCGCCTGGCGCAAGCCGATTCTGCCGAACTGCGCATCGAGTACTTCAATCCGGCCCGATCCGAAGTGGCGCAACGGACCATTCGTGTGGTGCGAATCTTCAGCGAAAGTGGACACTGGTACGTGTTGGCCGATGACGACAAGTCCGGGGCGGTACGAAACTTCCGGGTGGACCGCATTCAATCGCTGGTGCGCACCGGCAAGTTGTACAACCAGGCCGATGTCGCAAGTCGCGTCGAGGACGACGGTGAGGGCGGTTGGTTCGGAAGCGATCTGGAACTGGTGACGTTGCGAGTTCGTGGCGATGCAGCCTGGATCGCCGAGGCATATCCAGTGGTGTCTCGGCGAAAGAATCGTGATGGCTCCATCGACGTGTCGCTGCGGGTGAGCAGCGAACATTGGTTGGCGCGACTGCTGCTGCGCGGTGGCCACAACGTGCAAGTGCTCGAGCCGCAGAAGTACGTCGATTTGATGGCTCGTACCGCGGCAGCGGTTCGCGCCAGATACGCCTAAGCCGTCACGCCTAACCCGTTACGCCCGACGAGTTCGCGGGCCGTTCGGCACCCCGAGTTGCTCCGTTCGTTCGGAGTCAGCCGAAGTGCGGCGTGAGTTCTTCGTAGGTGGTCACGCGGTGGGCAGCCAGGAGATCGGGGAGTACCGCCGCCGTGAGCTGGGCGTCGGCGAGCGCGTCGTGCGGTCGATCGGTGGACTTTCCGTATCGCGCAGCAACATCCTTGAGCTTGTGCGACATGGATCGCTGGGGGTCGAGCTTGCGCGACAAGTTGAGCGTGCACAGGGGCCCCGTCAACTTGAGGGGGATTTCCAGTCGGGTGGAATCGGACTGCAAGAATCCGATGTCGAACTTTGCGTTGTGTGCCGTAAACACGCAACCGTCGATCAATGCGTTCAGCATCTCCAGTGCTTCGCGTGGTTTCGCACCGCCGCGAAGTTGGCGTCGGGTAATGCCGTGGATGTGGAATGCACCGACATGACCGAAACCCCAGGTAAGACGACGCACGTACGTGACGAACTCCTGCTCAACGGTGCCGTCGCCGCGCACCACCACGACACCGAGTTGTAGTACCCGATCGTCGTCGGTGGAAAGACCGGTGGTTTCGGTGTCGACCACGGCAAAGCGAACCTGATCGATGGGCGTCGTCGGTGCATTGGAGAGCTGCGATGTGGAGGTGGACGAATTCATGATGCGGCGGGTTCGTTGACTTCCCTCAGGATGGTGGATCCGAGTCGGTTTGCCGTGAGCGGTCCGAGGATGCGTGCCAAGTGTTCGACATCACCCGGACGCTCGGTCACGATTCGGGCAATTTCCACGTCGCTGAGCACCGCTTCGGGCAAGGTGAAGTTGGTTCGTGCTATCACGTCGCGTACGTCGCGAAGTCGGCGTTTCAGGTCGCGCTCGGCGAGCACCTTCGGGTCGGTTGGTGTCGAGAGTCGCGGTCGTTCCGTTGCGACGACGTTCCGACCTCGCCGTTCGACACCGTCGGGAAGCTGCGCGAAGTACGGGCTCGCCGCCGTGATGCGTCCCTTTCGTCGCTTGGCGCGAATCACGGTGAGGTGGTCCGCCGCCCGCGTGCATGCCACGTAGGCAAGCCGTGCCTCTTCGCGAAGTTGTTCGTCGCTCGTCGCAGAGGAGTGGGGCATGAGCCCTCGCTCCGCACCGACGATGACTACTCGAGCGAACTCACGACCCTTGGCTGCGTGAAACGTCAACAACTCCACTCCGTAGCTTTCGGGTGCTGCATGGCTGGCACGCAGGTAGGCAGCGGCGCTGCGGCCATCAACCTCGCCTTTGGTGCTGCTGCGCAGATAGGCCTGAACCTGCTCGGCCACGACCCGTTCGTCGTCGTCGGTGGACTCCACGATGATGTCGGCTGCCCAGACGGTGAGATCGTGTCGCGTGCGACATTCTGCGAGTTCGTCGATTGCGTTGGTTCGCGCGGCGCTCGCACGGCGCGATGCCACGGGGATTCCGGCTGCACCCAACACTCGGGCAAGTGGTTCGAGCACCGCGTGCGTGCGGGCCAACACGGCAAATGATGGATCGATTCCAGGCTGTACGTACGGCCCGATGATGTCTCGAATCAGGTAGTCCTCGTCGTATTCGTCCTCGACCTCGAAATACTCCACCGGGAAACCCGACGAGCGCCGAGAGTGCACGTTCGGAGTGGCGCCATTGTCGGCTGCAACATGAGTGGCCATGGCGAGCACTTGCGGCGTGCATCGGTAGTTGCCGGGCAGCGTGAGCACCGTTGGTTTGTTGAGTGCATCAGGCAAGCTGGCGAACAGCGCAGGGTCGGCGCCATTCCAGCCGTAGATGGCTTGTAGTGGATCGCCAACGATGAACACGTCGTCACGATTGCCGCGCAGCGCTTCGAAAAAGGAGTACTGCAACGGGTTCATGTCCTGAGCTTCATCCACGAAGATGTGGCGAAAGCGAAAACGCGTGGCCGCAGCAAAATCGGCCCGCTCGTTGATGGCTCGAGTGGCGTGGCTGATGAGGTCGTCGAGGTCCACCAAGCCACGCTTGGCCTTCAACTGTTCGTACGCGCGATACGCCGCCGCCACGCGTGCTGGTGCAACCGCCACCTTGCGGCCGGTCCGCTCTGCTTCGGCTTCGTAGCGGTCGGGTGACACCATGCGTGCGTGGGCCCAATCGATTTCGGCGAGCACGCCAGCGCTGTTGCGACCAAGCGACGGTTCGCCGAGTGCCTGGTCGAGCAGTGACAGGCGGTTGCCGACCACGGTGGGCAACTGTGCGGAGGTGTCGGCGGCACGTCGACGAAGGAGCGCCAATGCCACCGAATGAAACGTGCCGATGGTGGGCTGATCGAGATCACCGGCTCGATCATGACGCGTGACGCCGAGCAATCGCAGACGCTTCCGCATTTCGGCGGCAGCTTCGCGAGTGAAGGTGATGGCAAGCACTCGCGAGGGATCTGCAGTTCCTTGCGCGATCCGCCATGCGATGCGATGCGTGAGTACGCGGGTTTTCCCGGATCCTGCACCGGCGTGGATGACGGTGGCGGTAGGTGCGCAGGTGACCGCCCGGCGCTGGTCGTCGTCGAGATCGGCGAGCAGCGCATCGTGATTCACGTTGGGCAGACTACGACAGCGGTGTCGTGATCGACGCACCGTCGGCGGCACGAACGCGCATTGCCTTGCCGCAGCCGGCTGGGACCGCAGCCCGATCGAGTTGTGCGTCGTCGTCGGCCAAGATCACCACGCAACCACCGAATCCTCCGCCTGTCATTCGCACGCCGTGCACGCCAGGCACGCGAGCGAAATGATCAACCGCGGCATCCATCGTGGCGGTCGACGTTTGGAAATCGCGACTGAGGCTGCGATGTCCCTCGTACATGATGTTGCCGGCTTCCCGTGCGTCACCAGCCACCAGGGCTGCGGCAAATGCGCGGACACGCTCGTTCTCGCTCACCACGTGGCGGGCACGCGACCGCACGACGGTATCGGAGATGGTGCTCGCGCTCTCGTAGTCGGCCAAGCGAAGCGGTCCGATCTCGCGCTCGGCAGCCGCGCACTGCGCCACACGAGCTGGATACTCGCTGCCATCCAACGTGCGTGACGATACTTCCACCACCCATACCGAAACACCGTCGGGGATACGGATTGGTGTGATGTCGAGCGTGTGGCAATCGATGAGGAGTGCATGATCACGTATGCCGGCCACCGACGTGAGTTGGTCCATGATGCCGCACGGAACGTTGGTGGCAATGTGCTCTGCGCGGCGACACACGGCGGCGATGGTGGCGGCATCAGCGCTCACGCCGTACGCCAACGCGGCAGCAACCTCCAATGCGGCACTCGACGACAATCCGCCTCCGATCGGCACGGAGGTGGACACCGTGCCCGTGAATCCATGGAGCGGCATGCGTCGTTCGTTCATGGCGGCTGCGACTCCCGCGACGTATCGACCCCACGAAGGCTGAATTCCGGGCGCATCGGTGATCGGCAGCTTGAATCGCACCTCGCCACCGAGGTTGCGACTCGTCAGGACCACGTCGGGTGACGGTGTAAACGCAATGGTGGTGTCGCGGTCGATGGCCATCGGTAGCACCAGGCCGCCGGTGTAGTCGGTGTGGTCGCCGATGAGGTTCACGCGACCAGGCGCGCGTGCGACCGTCAACACGACGAAACGCTACCGTGAAGTCATGCCACGAGCCGTCGTCAACACATGGAAAACCACTTCAATCGAACTGGAATACGACACGTTTGGCGACAAGAGCAACCCGGCACTCATCCTCGTCATGGGATTTGGTGCACAGATGGTGGCGTGGGACGAACGGTTCGCGAAGTTGTTGGCCGACAGCGGCCACTTCGTCGTGCGGTTCGACAACCGCGACGTTGGCCTGTCCACCAAGCTGGATGGCGTCACGGTGGACTCCGATGCAGTGGTGGCTGCCGCATTGCTCGAGCAACCTCTGCCACCCGTGCCGTACACGTTGAGCGACATGGCTGCCGATGTCGTCGGGCTCATGGATCATCTCAATCTCTCGAAAGCGCACATCATGGGTGCCTCCATGGGCGGGATGATCGCGCAGGTGTTCGCCATCGAGCATCCAACGCGTACCGCATCGCTCATCTCGGTGATGTCGATGCCCGGCGAACCCGAAACCATGCAGTCCAGCCCCGAGGCCATGACCGCGTTGTTGTCGATTCCACCATCGGATCGAGCCGGATTCATCGAGCACTCGCTGAAGTACCAGGCCTTTCAGTCGAAGAAGTATCGCAACGATGCGCTCTCACGAGCGAATGCGGCACGCGACTTCGACCGGTCGTACTATCCGATCGGAACGACGCGTCAAATGGCGGCGATCTACGCCAGTGGTCGTCGAACCGAGGCGCTCCAGGCATTGAACGTGCCCACACTGGTGATACACGGCAAGGACGACACGTTGATTTCGCCCTTCGCAGGCGAGCGCACTGCGGAGTTGATTCCCGGTGCCACATTGGTGATGGTCGACGACATGGGTCACGACGTTCCCGAACCGTTGTGGGGCCACATCGTTGACACCATCTCACGCTTCACCCTGAAGAAGTAAGCACATGGCGGGACCGCTCAGCGGCATTCGGATTCTCGAGATTGCCGGCATTGGTCCGGGCCCGTTCGCCGCGATGATGCTCGCCGACATGGGGGCCGAGGTGGTGCGCGTGGACCGCGCTCAAGCCGTGCGCGACAACGTGACGGGCAGTCATTGGGATGTGATGTTGCGCGGACGTCGCAACATTGCACTCGATCTCAAACATCCCGACGGTGTCGAAGCGCTGCTCACACTCACTGAACGCGCCGATGCAATCATCGAGGGTTTTCGCCCGGGAGTAATGGAGCGACTCGGAGTGGGGCCCGAGCAGTGCTTGGCACGCAATCCAAAATTGGTGTTCGGACGCATGACGGGCTGGGGACAAGAAGGTCCGTACGCAAACTCCGCTGGTCACGACATCAACTACATTGCGCTTGCCGGTGCACTTGCACACTTTGGTCGCGCGGGCGAGCCGCCGACTCCGCCGCTCAACATGGTGGGCGACTTCGGTGGTGGCGGCATGCTGCTCGCGTACGGCGTGGTGTGCGCATTGCTGGAGTCACAACGCTCGGGCAAAGGTCAGGTCGTGGATGCCGCAATGGTGGATGGATCAGCAGTGCTCATGAGCATGTTCTGGGCGTTCAAGAACATCGGGATGTTCGATGAGAATGCCCGAGGCACCAACTTGCTCGATACCGGCGCCCATTTTTACGACGTGTTCGAGTGCGCCGATGGCGAGTGGGTGTCGATCGGATCCATCGAGCCGCAGTTTTATGCACTGCTCCTGGAGAAGACGGGACTCACCGCAGGCATGGGTGCGACGGATGCAGCCGAATTTGCAGCGCAGATGGACCGCAACAAGTGGCCCGAGCTCAAGGAGAAACTTGCGGCGGTCTTCCGCACCAAAACCCGTGCACAGTGGAACGAAATCATGGAAGGTACCGACGTGTGTTACGCGCCGGTGCTGCGAATGAGCGAAGCGGCACGACATCCGCACAACGTGGCGCGCACTACGTTCATCGACGTTGGGGGCATCACGCAGCCCGCCCCAGCTCCGCGGTACTCCCGCACGCCGACCAACGTGCCGACGCCGCCGGCACACGCCGGCGAGCACACGCGAGCGGTGCTCGCCGACTGGGGCTTTGATTCCGGAAGAATCGACGCCTTGGTCGCCTCCGGTGCGGTACGTCAGATTTCGAGCGATACCAGGACCAAGTAGCGCCACCATGGCAACGATTCTTTTTTTGCACGCCCACCCCGACGATGAATGTCTCATCAGTGGTGGGACCATTGCCAAGTACTCCGCCGAGGGGCACCGCACGGTGTTGGTCACCGCAACCGACGGTCGTCACGGCGAACGCCCGGTTGATGTTGCAACGCCCGAAGCCCTGATCGAGCGTCGTCGGTCCGAACTGGGTCGTGCATGCGAAGCACTCGGGGTTGCGCGTCACGAGTGGCTCGGCTATGCGGACAGCGGTATGACTGGATGGCCGCAGAACAACGACGACGGAGCATTCATTCGCTCGGATATCGATGAGGCTGCTGCTCGATTGGTGCGCATCATCGCCGAGGAACAACGTGCCACGGATCGATTTGTGTTGGTCACCTACGACTGGCACGGCAACTACGGACACCCGGACCACCTGCACGTGCACAAGGTGGGACACCGCGCCGCACAGCTCGCGGGGGTGCGGGATCTGTTCGAGGTGACCCTGAATCGCGACTTCTACGTCGAACAGTTCGAGTGGTCGAAAGCCAATGGCGGCGACAACGATTTCGATCCGCGCCAACCTGCCGATGACGGCAATCCGATGGGCGAGCCAGAGGGGAACATCACCCACCACATCGACGTTGGCGACCACTGCGACGCAAAGCGTCGCGCCATCGCCGCACACGCCAGCCAGGCGAACGACACCGGTTTTGCGACGGAGTTGTCGGAGGAATCGTTCCGTCGCGCCTTCGGTACGGAGTGGTTCATTCGTGTCGGAGCCACGGCCCCGTCGCGGATCGCGTCGTTGCTCGACTGATGGCACGTCTGTACATGGTGCGACACGGGCGCGCTGCTGCGGGATGGGATACTGCCCTCGATCCGGGGCTCGATGACATTGGTGCGAAGCAAGCTGATGTCGTAGCTGCGCAACTCGCCGAACGAATTGGAGAACCTCGTGACGTGCAGGTGGTGAGCAGCCCGTTGCGTCGTTGCCAGGAAACGGCAATGCCGTTTGCGGCACTTGCCGGATTTCCCGCCCACATTGAGCCGCGAATCGCGGAGATTCCATCTCCCGTCGGCGTGGCGATGGGAGAGCGAACGGAATGGTTACGTCGGGTAATGAACGGCACTTGGTCGCAGGTGTTCGACACCGACGGAGATCCGTATCGCGAGTTTCACCGGGCACTCGTGCACTGGGCGTCGTCGGTGCAGCACGACACGGTTGCCTTCTCGCACTTCGTCGCGATCAATGCGCTGATTGGTCGGGCGCTCGATGACGATCGGGTGTTGATCCGCAGCCTCGACAATGCGTCCATCACCACCTTGCACGTGGGCACGAAAGGTGAACTCACGCTCATCGACGGCGGAAGCGAAGCCGACACGTTGATTCGGTAGCGTCGTGGTCGTGATGTTGGCCTCCACGCTCTCCGAATTGCACAACGGGTTCGCATGGGTGGTGATCATCGGAAATGCCATGGCGGGACTGTGGGCACTTGGTGCGCACAAAATGACCGCACTTCGCTCACGCGCCCTGTGGTGGTTCACCACGCTGGCGCAGTTCACCATGTTCGTACAAGTGGCATTGGGCGTGGCGATGGTGAACAAAGAAAAACTGATGTTCCCGCAGTTCCACGCGTTCTACGGTTTCGTCGGCATCATCGCCATCGCCATCATCTATTCGTACCGCGCGCAGCTCAAGTCGAAGGTATATCTGCTCTATGGCTTCGGTGGCCTGTTCATCATGGGGCTCGGTATTCGTGCAATGTTGGTCGGTCAGAACTAGACCGAGAGAGCGCGCTCGAGCGTGCTGAGCGCAGCCGACAACTCCGACGGTAGGTGACTACCGAATTTTGCGTAGTGCTCCTTGATTTGCGGCACTGCACTGGACCAGCCCTCGGTATCGACGCTGAGGAGTGCGGCGAGATCATCGGCGGCGATGTCCAACGACGTGGTGTCGATCGCACTCGGTGATGGCAGCAGGCCGATTGGCGTGTGGCTTGCATCGGACTTTCCATCCACCCGCTCGAACACCCACTTCAGAACACGCGAATTCTCGCCGTATCCGGGCCAGAGAAAGCGGCCGTCTTCGCCGCGACGAAACCAGTTGACGAAGAAGATTTTCGGCAACTTCGCCGCGTCGGCATGTTTTCCGATCTTCAACCAGTGGGCAAAGTAATCGGCCATGTTGTAGCCGCAGAACGGCAACATCGCCATCGGATCGAACCTCAAATTGCCAACGGCACCACCCGCTGCAGCAGTGGTTTCACTGGCCATGATCGAGCCGAGGAAGACGCCGTGATTCCAGTCGAATGCCTCGGTCACGAGCGGCACGGTGGTGCGCCGACGTCCGCCGAAGAGAATCGCCGAAATCGGGACGCCTCGTGGGTCTTGCCATTCCGCAGCAATCGAGGGGCATTGGGATGCCGGCGCGGTGAACCTGGCGTTGGGATGCGATGCGGGAGTGCTGCTTTCGGGTGTCCAGGCATTGTTGCGCCAGTCGGTTGCGCGTGCCGGTGGTGTGTCGGTGAGACCTTCCCACCACACGTCGCCGTCGGCCGTCATCGCGGTGTTGGTGAAGATGCAGTTGCCGTGCAAGGTGTGCATCGCGTTGGCGTTGGTGACCCACCCAGTACCCGGTGCAACCCCGAAGAATCCAGCCTCGGGATTTATCGCATACAAGCGGCCGTCGTCCCCGAACTTCATCCAGCAGATGTCGTCGCCGATGGTTTCGGCCTTCCAGCCGGGGATGGTTGGTTCGAGCATCGCCAAGTTGGTCTTGCCGCATGCCGACGGAAACGCAGCCGCAATGTATTTGAATTCTCCGGCGGGGTTGGTGAGTTTCAAGATCAGCATGTGTTCGGCAAGCCAGCCGTTGTCGCGTGCCATCACCGAAGCGATGCGGAGCGCAAAGCACTTCTTGCCGAGCAGCGCATTGCCGCCGTATCCCGATCCGTACGACCAGATCTCGCGAGTCTCCGGAAAGTGCACGATGTACTTGTTGTCTGGGTTGCACGGCCAAGCGACGTCTTTTTGTCCCGTGGCAAGCGGAGCACCAACGGAGTGGACGCACGGCACCCAATCGCCATTGCCCAGCACTTCGAGGGCGCCCTTACCCATGCGGGTCATGATGCGCATGTTGACTGCGACATACGCCGAGTCGGTGAGCTGCACGCCGATGTGTGCAATGTCCGAACCGAGCGGTCCCATGCTGAATGGCACCACGTACATGGTGCGGCCGCGCATCGCGCCGGTGTACAGCGAGGTCAGCTCGCGACGCATCTCGCTCGGGGCTCGCCAGTTGTTGTTGGGGCCAGCGTCAACTTCGCGCTCGGAGCAGATGAACGTGCGATCCTCGACTCGTGCAACGTCGCCCGGGTCGCTGTGTGCCCAATACGAGTTGGGTCGCTTGTCGTCGTTCAACTTGGTGAACGTTCCGGCGGCGACCAACTCGCTGCACAAGGTGTCGTATTCTGCCTCTGAGCCGTCGCACCAATGAATGGAGTCGGGTTGCAGAATCGCAGCCCATTCGTCGACCCAAGCGTTGAGTCGGTCGTTCGCAGAACGCATCAACATTGACGTCGTTGTGCAGGGAGCGGTCGGGCTAGTAGCCCGGGGTGCCCATGTCCCTCTCGGATCCGATACGCAACTGCGTGGCGCGACCGGCAGCGTCGAGGCTGAAATTCACTCGCTGTCCTTGTCGCAGCATCCGAAAGATGGACCCTTCGAGTGCATGGGGGGCGAGTTCGTACTCGGTGAGATCGGTGTCGCGCAATACGATGCCGTCACCGGTGGTCGGATTGAACGCCTTGACGACGCCTTGCATACGACCAAAAGGTATCACAGGTAGCCTTTCGGCGTGCCCGTGCTGGAACAGTTGGGACCCGATGCCTTGCGTCACACCTTGGTGACCTATCGCGACACGTTGAAGCGTCATCAGGCCGATATCAACAAACTGAACGTCTATCCGGTGCCAGACGGCGACACCGGTACCAACATGATGCGAACGCTCGATGCCGTCGTTGCCGAACTGGAAAAGCACCCCGGGGCGTTGGACGAAACCTGCAACGCCATCAGCCACGGATCGCTCATGGGCGCGCGTGGCAACAGCGGCGTGATTCTCAGCCAGATTCTCCGTGGTCTGTCTGCCACCATGAAATCTGCTCGCGAGCACGGGGCACCAAAAGTTGCCGAAGCGTTGAAGGCTGCATCGGTCGCTGCCTACGAGTCGGTGCTGAAGCCGATCGAAGGCACGATTCTCACCGTCGTGCGGGAAACTGCCGACGCGGCAATGCGAGCAGCCGGCGACGGGGCAACGCTGGCGGCCATGTTGCGAGTCGCACGGGCGGCAGGTCGCGAGTCGCTGGCCAACACCCCGGAGCTGTTGCCGGTACTCAAGGACGCCGGTGTGGTGGACGCCGGGGGCGCCGGATTCCTCTTGTTCCTCGACTCCGCCTTGCACGTGGTGGACGGCGAGCCACTGCCGGAACCCGAGAACATCTCCGGCCCGAATACGGAACAACTCATCGCAGTGATGAAACGGGGAGAAGCTGACGGCACGGTGGACGTGAGCGAACTGCGTTATGAAGTGATGTTCCTGCTGGAGATCGACGACACCAAGTCGAACGCGTTCAAACAGAAGTGGGGTGAAATCGGGGACTCCATCGTGGTGGTTGGTGGCGAAGGGCTGTACAACTGCCACATTCATACCAATGACATCGGTGCGGCAATCGAAGCACCGATTGCACTCGGCGGTCGACCGCACCAAATTCGTGTCACCGACTTATTCGAAGAAGTTGCAGAAGAGCACGAAAAGCGTGAGGCCCAACTTGGG